>RCNC010001677.1_pt1 | contig 29331 bp, 37 predicted proteins | sample 2041301 | NCBI WGS metagenome assembly RCNC01 (sample SAMN09708231, study PRJNA481090) | Marine sediment metagenome, whole genome shotgun sequencing project. | biome: marine sediment; feature: ocean; material: sediment; isolation source: Sewage treatment plant 13A marine sediment (STP13A) ... | reverse complement strand
AGACCCTGATAAATCAGGGCCTTTTGAAAAACCGAGAGATCTGCCTATTTAATTATTTAACGGTTCCGTCAGGATCGGCAGACGCCTTGGCATCCTTTTCAGGGCCGTCATCCACTACGGTGGTCTCCGGTTCAGTGTCGGACGGCGCCGCTTTAACATCAGCGGTGACTCCCGAACTGTCATCATCACGTACTTCCTGCGTTTCACTGACCGTCGCCGCATCAGCCTTGGTCGCCTGGGTATCAGCGGCAGCCGGTTTGTCCGCGGTTTTCTTCTTGGTTTTTTTAGTCTTGACCGGCTTTGCGACATCTGAACTGACCAATTCGACTAAGGTCATGGCAGCAGCATCACCTGGCCGCCGGCCAATTTTTACAATCCGCGTATAGCCGCCGTTGATTGATCCGAATCGCTCGGAGGCCTCTTCAAATATCTTGTGGACGACGTCTTTTTCTCGAACGATTGACATGGCCATCCGTCTGGCGTGAAGGTCGCCTCGTTTAGCCAGCGTTACGATATGATCGGCCCACCTGCGAAGCTCCTTGGCTTTGGCGTCGGTAGTTTTGATGCGATCGTGCTTAAGCAGCGAGGTGACCATGTTTCTAAACATCGCCTGTCTGTGGCTCGTGGTTCGATTGAGTTTTACACCGCTTTTTCTATGTCTCATTGGAACGTTTACTCCCCTTCTTCGACGGATTCTTCAGGCGGGACAAAGCTGTCAATTTTCATTCCCAACGAGAGTCCCATTTCAGACAGAACTTCCTTAATCTCATTAAGTGATTTTCGGCCGAAATTTTTTGTTTTGAGCATCTCGTTCTCGGTTTTCTGAACAAGTTGGTAAATTTTCAAGATCTCAGCATTCTTGAGGCAATTGGCACTTCTCACCGACAGCTCGAGTTCCTCGACGCTTCGATAAAGATTGTCATTGAATGCCGGCTTTTCCGACTCATCTTCACTTCCATCATGCTGCGGTTCGGCCTCTTCGTCAAAATTGATAAAAATGCTCAGCTGCTCCTTAAGAATTTTTGAACTGAAAGCTACGGCATCTTCCGGAGCCACACTGCCATCGGTCCACACTTCCAGTGTGAGTTTGTCATAATCGGTACGCTGCCCGACACGCGCATTGCCCACTACGTAATTGACCCGTTTGACCGGTGAAAAAACGGCGTCGATGGGAATCGTTCCTATCGGTGCTTCCTCATCTTTGTTCGCCTCTGCAAGGGAATATCCCTTACCCGCCTTGACCACCATGGTCATTTTCAAACTGCCGTCCGCGGCAAGCGTCGCAATGTGCTGTTCAGGGTTCAAGATCTCCACGTGCCCGTCATCGCTGGTGATGTCTTTCGCCGTGACAATCCCCTCACCGGAAGCGTCGATTCGAATGGTTCGCGGGGTAGCGTCATCCATCTTAAGACGAACCTCTTTCAGATTCAAAATAATCTCGGAGACGTCTTCATTCACACCAGGAATAACACTGAACTCATGCTCAACTGATTCGAACCGGACGGATACGATGGCAGCACCGTAAAGAGACGAAAGGATAGTTCTTCTCAAAGAATTCCCGAGGGTTATACCAAACCCTCTTTCCAGCGGTTCACATAGAAACTTACCATATGCTTCGGTGCTGTTGACGCGAATTTTATCAGATTTGATCATTTCACGCCAGTTCATGTACATAAGTTCGTTTTTAACCATTACATTTTCTCCAAGCGGATTTAATATCAATGCAGTAATGTTTTCTCAAAAAGTTTCGTGCTCAACAATCAAACGGCCTATTTATTTAGAGTAGAGCTCGACGATGAGTTGTTCCTGCATCGGTAGAGTAAGGTCTTCGCGAACTGGGAAGCTTTTGATTTCGCCTTTAAACTTCTCTTTTTCAACAGCGATCCACTGTGGCAGTCCTCTTCGAATCACCGCATCCAAAGAATCAATGATGGCCTGAACCTTTCTGCTTTTTTCAGAAACCTCAACCGTGTCGCCGACATTAACCAGGAAGGAAGGAATGTTGACCCGTTTTCCGTTGACCCTAAAGTGGTTATGCCTGACAAAATGGCGACCTTGTGTTCTGGAGTTGGCGAAGCCAAGACGATATACAACGTTATCTAGCCGTCGTTCGAGAAGGACCAGCAAGTTGGTGCCGGTGATACCCTTTTTCCGGTCGGCTTTTTGGAAAAACAGCCTGAACTGTTTTTCGGAAAGGCCGTACGTATTCTTCACTTTCTGCTTCTCCCGAAGCTGGATGCCGTAGTCGGAGGGCTTGCCTCGACGCCGCTGCCCATGCTGTCCGGGGGCGTAGCCTCTCCGGTCAAATGCGCATTTATCCGAATAGCAGCGGTCTCCCTTTAAAAACAATTTCATATTTTCGCGTCGGCATATCCTGCAGACGGATCCTCTATATCGTGCCAATGCGTCCTCCTTTTAAACCAGACCTTAGTGTGGCGTGTTTCGTATATCAGACATCGGCGGCAAACCGCTTACACCCGTCTCCTCTTGGGAGGTCGGCAGCCGTTGTGGGGAATAGGGGTGACGTCCTTGATCATGAGGACATTAAAACCCGCGGCCTGAAGGGCACGAAGTGCAGATTCCCGGCCGGATCCCGGCCCCTTGACATACACTTCAACACTCTTCATCCCATGTTCCATGGCTTTTTTGGCGGCATCTTCCGCGGTCAACTGGGCGGCGAAAGGCGTGCTTTTTCGCGATCCCTTAAAACCGTGAATACCTGCGCTGGACCATGAAACCACGTTTCCCATGGCGTCGGTGATCGTAACGATAGTGTTGTTGAACGTGGACTGAATATGAACAACCCCACTGGAGATGTTCTTTCTTTCCTTTTTTTTCCCTTTGGCTTTTCTAGGCATTTATTTATTCCTGACAGGTGATGGATTACTTTTTGGCGGCGCTTTTTTTCTTGATTGCGGACCGTTTTGGTCCTTTTCGCGTTCTGGCGTTGGTGCTGGTCCGCTGGCCACGCACCGGCAGGGATCGTCTGTGCCTGAGGCCACGGTAACAGCCCAGGTCCATAAGCCGTTTGATATTCATGGAAACTTCTGTTCGAAGCTCCCCTTCTACTTTGAGTTCACTATCGATTACCTTGCGAATGTTGTTTATCTCAGCTTCGGAAAGATCATCTGTATTGGTATTCGGATCGATTTTAAGCTTGCTGAGAATCCGATTGGAAACGGTTCTTCCAATACCATAGATATAGGTCAGTCCGATTTCTATCCGCTTACGTCTAGGTAAGTCTACACCAGCGATTCTTGCCAAAGTTCAACCTCCTCTAACCTTGCCTCTGTTTGTGTCTCTTGTTCTCGCAGATAACCCGAACGGTTCCTTTTCGCTTGATGATTTTGCATTTGCTGCAAATCTTCCTAACGGATGCTCTGACCTTCATTGTCTACTCCTTCGTACCGCAGGGCAAATGGGTTACTCGCTGTTGCCGGTCTTCCGTTCATGAAATGCGGACCCTTGCCAGTTATTTTGAGCGATAGGTGATTCGTCCCCTTGACAGGTCATAGGGAGAAAGCTCCACTGTGACCTTGTCTCCAGGTAAGATCTTAATAAAATGCATTCTCATTTTGCCGGAGATATGCGCAAGGACTTGATGTTTGTTTTCCAGCTCGACCTTAAACATCGCGTTCGGCAACGTTTCTAAAACAACGCCTTCAACTTTGATGGCCTCTTCCTTGGGCATTCCGATCTCCTGGATTTTTCGTTGTATATTTGTGGATCGATAAAGTATTTCGAATCACGATCTCTGCAGAGACTTGTTCATCGTCGTCCCCGAATGCCGCCCTTTTTTAAAAATCCCTCGTAATGACGGGTGAGCATATGCGATTCCATCTGTGCAACCGTATCAATCGCCACACCGACGACGATCAATAGAGCCGTTCCACCAAAATAGAAGGGAACGTTAAAACGACTAATCAAAATGGATGGAAGCACACATACCGCCGATACATAAATGGCGCCGCCAAGGGTAATCCGCGTCAGCACCCGGTCAATGTAGTCAGCCGTGCGTTTTCCCGGCCGAATACCCGGAATGTAGCCCCCATTTTTTTTCATGTTGTCCGCCACATCAACAGGATTAAACGTCACCGCCGTGTAGAAGTAACAGAAAAAGAATATAAATCCGACATATAGCAGTTCGTAAAAGAAGTTGCCCGGCCGCATCGCATCAGCGATGGCCTTCATCCAGGGAATCGTAACGAAGCTTGCTATGGTCGCCGGAAACATGATGATCGACGATGCAAAAATTGGTGGGATAACCCCTGACGTGTTAATCTTGAGCGGTAGGTGCGTGCTCTGGCCACCATACATGCGTCGGCCGACCACCCGCTTGGCGTACTGAACCGGTATACGCCGTTGTCCCTGCTCCACGAAAATAATGAAACCAACGACGAGGACCATAAGAACCATAAGGATAACAATGGCGAAAATGTTCATTTCGCCAGTGGACATCAGCCGGAATGTGTTGAGGATCGCTGAAGGAATGCCGGCAACAATGCCCGCAAAAATAATCAACGATATGCCATTACCGATCCCTCGTTCGGTAATTTGTTCGCCGAGCCACATGATAAAGGCCGTTCCAGCGGTCAGCGTCAATACGGTCATCAATCTGAAACCCCATCCAGGAACCATCACGATAGTGGCACCGCCCGGGGATGTCATACTCTCCAGCCCGATGCTGATACCGAGACCCTGGATGATACTCAGCACCACGGTGCCGTAGCGGGTGTACTGCGTAATTTTCTTTCTGCCCTGCTCGCCTTCTTTTTTCAGCTCCTCCAGGTGGGGAATCACCACGGTAAGCAGTTGCAGGATAATCGAGGCGCTGATGTAGGGCATGATGCCCAGGGCGAATACGGAAAGCTGCTCCAGTGCACCGCCGGAAAACATGTTAAAGATGCCGAAAATGGTTCCTTCCATTCTAGCAAAGAAGGATGCCAGAGCGACGGTGTCGATTCCAGGAGTCGGCACGTGAACGCCGATTCTGTATACGAAAAGCAGGGCCAACGTATATAGAATGCGTTTTTTGAGTTCGGGGATCTTGAAAATATTTCCGAATCCGCTGCCAACCATGTTCAGATAACCTCTATCTTTCCGCCAACGGCCTCAATTTTTTGTCTGGCACTGTCGCTGATATTGTTGATCCGAACCGTTACGGGGATCGTTACCTCCCCATTCCCCAATATTTTGATGCCATCCCGATCGCCCTTTACAAGGCCACTTTTGATCAAGGCCACTTCGTCGACCACCGACTGGGATTCAAACCGGTTTAAATCCTTGACGTTAACGATGGCGAAGGTTTTCTTAAAATGGTTTTTAAACCCTCGTTTGGGCAGGCGTCGATGAATCGGCATCTGACCGCCTTCATACCCGGGCCTTACGCCGCCGCCTGAGCGGCAGTTCTGACCTTTGCTCCCTTTTCCGGCCGTTTTCCCGGAACCTGAGCCGACGCCGCGTCCGACACGTTTTCTATTTTTTCGCTGACCCTTTTCAGGTGCCAAATCGTTGAGTCTCATTAATTATTTCTCCTCGGCAACCACCAGGTGGGATACCTTATCAACCATTCCTCTCACGGAAGGGGTATTTTGCAGTTCAACGGTGCGATTAAGCTTGGTAAGACCCATTCCCCGGAGAACATTTCGGTGTTTTTCAGGCCGTCCGATCATGCTTTTTACCAACGTGATTTTCAGCATTCCACTCATCGTTCGTTTTCCTTATTTTAAATCTTGGACTTTGAGTCCACGTCTGGCAGCCACCGACTCGATACTTTCAAGTTGTTTGAGACCGTCGACGGTAGCCTTGACGACATTGTGAGGATTGTTGGTACCCATACATTTCGTTAAGATGTTCTGCACGCCCACAGCTTCCAGCACGGCCCGGACCGCGCCACCCGCGATGACGCCGGTGCCTTCCGAGGCAGGTTTCAACATCACGCGTCCTGCCCCGAATCGACCCACGACCTTGAAAGGAAGCGTTCCTTCGATCAGCGGGACCTTGACCATACTCTTTTTGGCCTTTTCAACGCCTTTTCGGATGGCTTCAGGAACTTCGCCTGCTTTCCCGAGGCCATAGCCGACACTACCCTCACCGTCGCCTACGACGACAATGGCACTGAAGCTGAAGCGACGACCGCCCTTGACCACTTTAGCCACACGGTTGATGTGTACAACTTTATCGATCAGTTGGTTTTCTTCTGTATCTCTCTTGAACAAGGGTCTGCCTCCTTAATGGTGTGCGCTAAAAGTCCAAACCCGCTTCTCGGGCTCCGTCGGATAAGGCTTTGATGCGTCCATGATACAGAAAACCGTTACGATCAAAAACGACCTTCTTGACGCCTTTGTCCATGGCCCGCTGGGCAAGCAGCTTTCCGGTGAAAACCGCCTTGGCGACTTTGCTTTCGAAGGAGGGCTGATCGTTCACCGATTTTTCGTTGCTGCTGGCAGCCGCGATGGTTCTGCCGGTGGTGTCATCGACAATCTGGCAGTATATGTGCCTGGCACTTCTAAAAACGGAGAGCCGGGGCCTTTCCACCGTGCTTATTATTCTTTTGCTGATTCTTTTTTTACGCTTCAGCCACGTTTTCTTTTTTTCGTTTGTTGAACCCATTTTCCATTCCTTTAATGGCCGCCATTCATCAGTTGTACGGCAAGAAAATGCTACGCAGTCAAATGTTATTTGGTACCGGTTTTCCCAGCCTTACGCTGGATGTACTCTTCGGCGTATTTGACGCCCTTGCCCTTATACGGCTCCGGCTTTCTCAGTTTTCGTATCGAAGCAGCGGTCTGTCCGACCTTTTCCTTATCGATGCCGGTGAGTTTGATGACATTTTTTTTATCGACCGTGGCATCAATGCCTTCAGGCAAGGGGAAATCGATGGGATGCGAATATCCCAGGTTCAAAACAATTGATTTTCCCTTCATTTCAGCCCGGTAGCCAATACCATTGATCTCCAGGGTTCGCTCAAATCCCTTGCTGACGCCATCAACCATGTTTGCCACGAGGCTGCGGGTCAGCCCCTGAAGAGAGCGGGTTTTCCGGTCTTCCTGTTCGATGGTCACGGAGATGGTGTTGTCCTTGATTGACAGATCGACTGCAGGGTGGATGGTTCGGGTCAGTGTTCCCTTCTCCCCTTTGACAACCAGTTCTCGGTTTTTAAAGTCGATTTTGGTTTTTTCGGGGAGTATGATGATCTTTTTGCCTACTCGAGACATTTATCGCACCTCTTGTTTACATCCTGTAACAAACAGGGTTAGTTCCGGACCAGGGACGGTGTTTGTCCTTCTCATGTTGCATTCTACCAGAGAGTGCAGAGCACTTCGCCGCCTATGTTTTTCTCTCTTGCCGCTTTGTCGGTCATCACACCCTGAGAGGTGGACATGACGGCAATCCCCAAACCGTTGTATATGGGAATCACGGATTTGGCGTTGAGATAGGTCCGTCGACTGGGCTTGCTGATCCGTTCGATGTTGATGATGGTATGTTTCTGAGCACCGGTGTACTTGAGATGGACACGAAGGATGCCCTGTTTTCCATCATTGATGAACTTGTAGTTACGGATATAGCCCGATTCTTTGAGAACCCTGGCGATCTCTATTTTTATCTTTGATCCGGGAATATCAACACTGTTGTGTTTCGCTCTCCCGGCGTTTCTGATGCGGGTTAACATGTCGGCTATCGGATCGCTCATCGCTGTTTCCTACTCTAATTAGTTATTGTATACACTATTGTTGATTACCAACTGGACTTAACAACACCAGGGAGTTTGCCCTGGGAAGCCAGGTTGCGGAAGCAGATTCGACAAATTCCGAACTTTCTGATGAATGCCCGAGGTCTTCCGCATATGGGGCATCGGTTGTATGCCCTTACGCTGAACTTCGGCTTCCTTTTTACCTTTTCTCTGAGTGATGTCTTCGCCAATGCTCTCTCCTTGTACCTACCAGGCTTGTTAATTCTTGAAAGGCATCCCCATCAACTTGAGGAGTTCTTTTCCCTCTTCATTACTTTTGGCCGTCGTCACGATGCTGACATTCAAGCCTTTAATTTTGTCGATCTTGTCGTATTCGATTTCAGGAAATATCAGCTGTTCTTTGACACCCAGTGAATAATTACCCGCACCGTCGAAGGCCTTGCCGGAGATACCTCTGAAGTCCCTGACGCGGGGCAGGGCCACATTAACCAGCTTGTTAAGAAAATCGTACATCCGTTTCTTGCGAAGCGTGACCATACAGCCGATAGGCATGCCTTCACGCAGCTTGAACGAGGCAATTGACTTTTTGGCCCGCGTGACCACCGGCTGCTGCCCGGAAATCTGTTTCATTTCCTCGACGGCCGAATCGATTATTTTGATGTTGTGGATTGCCTCTCCCAGACCCATGTTGATTACAATCTTTTCAATTTTTGGAACCTGCATGGGGTTGGTGTAATTGAACTTCTCCTTGAGTTTCGGCACCACTGTCTCATCATAGAAAGTTTTGAATTGTGACATGTTGTTCCTCCGAGAGCCTCCCGTTTAAACGGCCCTATGCATCTATAATTTCACTGCATTTTCTGCAGATGCGGACCTTCTTGCCATCGTCCAGGGTTTTGGTTTTCACCCGCACGGGTTCAATGCACTTGTTGCACATCAACATCACATTGGACCAGTGAATAAGTGCTTCGCTCTCAAGGATCCCTCCCTGTCTGTTCTGAGCGCTAGGCTTCGTGTGCCGCTTGACGACATTGATGTTCTCGACGAGGAGACGGTGCTTTTTCCCGTTGACCTTGAGAACCTTTCCGACCTTGCCTTTATCTTTGCCGGTGATGACCTTAACCTTGTCATCTATTTTTATTTTTATTGCGTCTCTGATCATTTCGATTTCTCCACGAAGCGGGGTCTGAAATTATAGCACCTCGGGTGCAAGTGATACGATTTTCATAAACTGCTTGGCTCGAAGCTCTCGGGCAACAGGCCCGAAGATACGAGTGCCTAAAGGTTCACGCTGGTTGTTGATCAACACGGCGGAGTTGTCGTCAAAACGGATGTAAGACCCATCGGGCCTCCGAATCTCCTTTTTGGTCCTGACCACGACTGCCTTGAGGACATCACCCTTTTTAACCTTGGCGTTGGGAATGGCTTCTTTCACAGTGACCACGATGATGTCACCGACGCCCGCATACCGTCTTTTGGATCCTCCCAAAACTTTGATGCAGTAAACCGCACGTGCGCCCGAATTGTCCGCCACCGTCAGTTTTGTTTCGGCCTGAATCATGTTTATCGTCCTTTATCGCTATACGGCTTTTTCGATAATGTCGGTAATGCGCCACCGCTTGAGCTTGCTGATTGGCCGAGATTCCGTAATCAGCACCTTGTCCCCGATGTTGCAGCGATTGTCATTATCGTGAGCGGCGAATTTGTTGCGTCGTCTGATGTATTTTTTGTAAAGTGGATGTTTAACCAACCGTTCAACTTGCACGACGGCAGTTTTGTCCATCTTGTCGCTGACCACGGTACCAACGAGTTGTCTTTTTATTCCACGATTTTTCATGACCGCATCTTAGTCTTCTGTAAGGGTTAATATTTTTTCGTTCAAAATGGTTGTCAACCGGGCAATGTGCTTTTTGGTTTCCCCAATCTTCTTGGGATTTTCAAGCTGCCCGATTTCATGCTGAAACCGAAGATTGAACAAGGCTTCCTTCAGGTCGAGGACATTGTGCTGAATCTCTTCGGCATTGAGGTCTCTGATTTCGGTCGCTTTCATTATAGCTCGCTCCTCTCCACAAACCGGGTTTTGATGGGAAGCTTGTGAGCAGCGAGTCGAAGCGCTTCCTGAGCCATTTCCCGGCTGACACCGGTCATTTCATAGAGTACTCGTCCAGGCCGTATAATGGCCACCCAACCTTCAGGTGCGCCTTTTCCTTTACCCATACGGACTTCAGCAGGCTTCTTGGTAAAAGGTTTATCCGGAAATATTCGGATCCAGATTTTCCCCCCCCTTTTTACGTGACGGGTCATGGCAATACGTGCCGCTTCGATCTGTTTGGAGGAAATTTTCCCGCAATCGGTGGCCTGCAATCCAAATTCTCCAAAACTTAGATCGCTGCCCCGGTAGGCGACCCCCCTCATTCTTCCCTTTTGACTCTTACGATATTTGACCTTTTTAGGGCTCAGCATTTCGTATCTCCCACAAGCCTAACCACGAATTTCGGCTTGATCCTTTTTGAGAATTTCGCCACGGAACACAAAGACTTTGATTCCGACGATTCCATAAGTGGTACGGGCTTCGGTGGTACCATAGTCGATGTCCGCCCGCAGGGTGTGCAGCGGCACACGTCCTTCACGGTACCATTCCGTGCGGGCCATTTCAGCACCGCCGAGCCGCCCCGAACAGATGATCTTCACACCCTGAGCACCGAACCGCATGGCAGACGAAACCCCGCGCTTCATGGCCCGTCTGAAGGCGACCCGCCGCTCAATCTGCATGGCCACATTTTCTGCAACCAGTTGGGCATCCACTTCTGGTTTTCTGACTTCCTGAATGTCGATCAGAACTTCCTGGCTCACGGTACTTTCGAGTTGTTTCTTGAGCTTTTCGATCTCCGAGCCCTTTTTACCGATAACAATACCGGGACGAGCCGTAAAGATGCGAAGTCTGACCCGGCGGGTGGATCGTTCAATTTCAATTTTAGCAACGCCGGCATGATGAAGTTTCTCTTTGATAAACTTACGAATCTGATAGTCCTCAAAGATGTAGTCCGCATATTTCTTGGTGGCAAACCACCGGGATTCCCAGGTTTTTACGATCCCCAGCCTCAGTGAGATAGGGTTGACTTTCTGGCCCAAGCTATTTCCTCCTTACTGTACGGAACCTTCTGCTAACACAACGGTAATGTGTGCGGTTCTTTTTAGTATGCGCGCCCCTCTTCCCCTGGCCCTCGCCTTGAACCTTTTTAGGGACGGACCCTGATCGACAATCAAGTTTCTGACAATCAACTCGTCCACGTCGATGCTCGTGTTCTGATCCGCATTGGCAACGGCAGAACGAACAATTTTCTCGACGATGCCGGCAGATTTTTGCGGCATGAATTTTAGTGCATTAATGGCTGTCTCAGCCGGTTTTCCCTTGATGGCATCGACAAGCATCCTCACTTTCTGAGGAGAAATTCGTGCATATCGCTGTGTAGCTCTGACCTCCATTTAGGGCCTTCCTTTTCTTATCTTTTTACCTTGGATTTCCGGTCCGATGCATGCCCGTAGTAGGTCCGCGTCGGCGAAAACTCACCTAATTTATGTCCAACCATATTTTCAGTGACGAACACCGGAAGGAATTTCCTGCCGTTGTGTACGGCGAGGGTAATACCGACCATTTCAGGCAGGATGGTCGAACGCCGCGACCACGTTTTGATTACCTGGTTGCTCCGGGTGCCTTGGGCTACGGACACTTTTTTGAAAAGCTTCGGGTCGATAAAAGGACCTTTTTTTAACGAACGGGGCATGATGTCTCCTGCTGATTGTCCATTTCAAACTGAACATCCCGCTGTCAGGTGCAGGTTGGTTCAGAATATGGTTGCTATTTCGTTCGCCGTTTGACGATGTAGCGATCGGTGCGTTTATTCTTTCGGGTGCGGTAGCCTTTGGAGGGTACGCCCCAGGGAGAACAAGGATGCCTGCCACCGGAGGAGCGGCCTTCACCACCGCCCATGGGATGGTCTACCGGGTTCATCGCCACGCCGCGGACCTTGGGTCGACGTCCTTTCCATCGATTTCGGCCCGCCTTGCCAAGGGATACGTTTTCATGGGTGATGTTACCCAACTGGCCGACCGTGGCCTTGCAGGTGAGCAGCACCATCCGGACTTCACTTGACGGCAATTTTACCAGCGCATAGCGGTCTTCTTTGGCCATCAGCTGGGCAAACGTTCCGGCACTGCGAACGATCTGACCACCCTTGCCTAACCGCAGCTCGATATTGTGAATGTGTGTACCCAGCGGGATATTGGCCAGCGGCAATGCATTACCCGGCTGTATATCCGCATCGGGGCCCGACATCACCGTATCACCGACGGACAGTTTAAGCGGTGCGATAATGTAACGTTTTTCGCCATCTGCATAGTGCAACAGGGCGATGCGGGCGGACCGGTTGGGATCGTATTCGATTGCGGCAACTTTTGCACGGATACCTTCCTTATCACGCTTGAAATCGATGATCCGGTAATACCGTTTGTGTCCGCCACCCCGCCGTCGGCTGGTAATGCGGCCGTTTACGTTCCTGCCGCCTGATTTTTTAAGAATTCTGACCAGGCCTTTTTCGGGGGTGGTCTTGGTGACCTCTTCAAAACCGGCGAAGCTCTGGAAACGTCGACCCGGGCTGGTCGGTTTAACTTTTTTAACTGCCATCGTTATACTCCTAGCGTCTATACACCTTCAAAAAAATCAATCCGTTCACCAGGCATCAGGGTAACGACGGCCTTTTTCCAGTCCTTGCGTTTCCCCAGAATTCGTCCCCGCCGCTTGGTTTTTCCCTTGACATGGGCCGTGCGGGTTTTGGCCACTTTAACGCTGAAGATCTTCTCGATGGCCTGGGCAATCTCGACGCGGTTGGCGCGCATATCCACTTCGAAAGAGAGCTGATTATTTTCCTCTTTCTGAATATTTGTTTTTTCGGTGATCACGGGTCGCTTTATAATGTCATACTGATTCATCAGCCCAATCTCCCCTCTATCCCTTCAATAGCCGGCTGAACAAGAATCAGCTTGGGGTATTTAAGGATGTCGTAAACATTCATCCCCTGCATCGGAAGAATCTTGACACCAGGCACATTACGGGAGGAAAGCGCCAGTCGTTCGTTCTTTTCCCCAGTGATGATCAGCGCCTTTTCGGCCTTGAGCGCTTTGATGATTCCGGCAAAGACCTTGGTTTTGATCTCCTCGAGATCGAACTTGTCCACGACGACCAATTGCTGGTCCTGAGCTCTGCAGGTCAGCGCCATTTTCAGCGCCATCTTTCTGACCTTTTTGAGCACCTTTTGTGTGTAATTCCTTGGATCCGGACCGAAAATCGAGCCACCACCACGAAGGATCGGGGACTTGATATCTCCCTTTCGGGCCCGCCCCGTTCCTTTTTGCCGGTAGAGCTTGTGGCGACTGCCCTTTACGTCGGACCGGTGTTTGACAGATGCCGAACCCGCCCGTTTGGCAGCCAATTGTGCGACGACAACCTGGTGCAGGACGCTCTTTTTAACCGGAACATTGAAAATCGAATCTTTCAGCTCGGTCTGTGAGACGACGTCTCCGGTAATATTTACTACATCAACAACAGCCATAATGTTCCTCGTCCACTGCGCTCCCGCAACCCAGTCGTTTCAAAAGACGAAACGCATCGTTGACGGTGGCCTGAAGTCCTGATGGTTATGCGAACAGGACCTTGTTAATCGTTACGATTCCAGAACGGCACCCCGGGAGGGGGCCTTTCAGCAGAATGAGATTCTCTTCCGGGCGAATATCAACGACTTCCAGATTTCTGACCGTCGTGGTATCACCGCCATACTGTCCGGGCATCCGCTTTCCCTTGGTGACCTTGGCCGGCCAGGCGCTGCAGCCGATAGATCCGGGCCTCCGGTGACAATGGCCGCCGTGGGTCTCCCGTCCGCCGCTGAAACCATGGCGTTTGATTACGCCGGAAAATCCGCGCCCTTTGGAGGTTCCTGTAACATTGACCTTTTCGCCGATGGCAAAGATTTCAGGCCCGATGGCCTGCCCCACCGTGTAGTCTTCCGGGTTGTCCACCTGCACTTCCTTCAACTTGGCAAAGCAGGCGTCACCGCTCTTTTTAAAATGCCCTTTGAGCGGTTTGGTGGTCTTTGAGTCTTTTTTGGCGCCGAAGCCCAATTGAAGGGCCTTGTATCCGTCCGTCTTCTCATTCTTGACCTGGGTGACCACACAAGGCCCCACCTGCAAAACCGTGACAGGGATGTATTTTCCATTGGGCGCGAACAGAGAAGTCATGCCCAGTTTTTTTCCTACCAGTCCTTTACACATCTCTCTTATCCCGTGTTAAAGTTTGATCTCCACATCAACGCCAGGAGACAGATCAAGCTTCATGAGCGCGTCTACGGTCTGCTGGGTCGGTTCAAGGATGTCAAGCAGACGCTTGTGGGTCCGCATCTCGAACTGTTCCCTTGATTTTTTGTCCACGTGCGGCGAACGAAGGACGCAGTACTTGTTTATCGTTGTCGGCAAGGGAATCGGCCCCACCACTTTGGCACCGGTTTTTCGCGCAGTGTCAAAAATATCGCTGGCCGACTGGTCCAGCAGCTTATGATCGTAGGCTTTGAGCCGGATCCTGATCTTGGAGTTCGTTATCATCGTTATAGGCTCTATTCAATTATCTCGCTGACGACACCGGCACCCACCGTACGGCCGCCTTCACGAATGGCGAACCGAAGCTCCTTCTCCATGGCGATCGGCGTGATTAGGTCGGCCGTGATCGCCACGTTGTCGCCCGGCATCACCATCTCCACACCTTCCGGCAGATTCAATATCCCGGTCACGTCTGTCGTGCGGAAATAAAACTGCGGTCGGTAACCGTTGAAAAACGGTGTATGGCGGCCGCCCTCTTCCTTGCTCAGAATATAGGCCTCGGCCTTGAACTTCGTGTGCGGCGTGATCGAACCCGGGGCGGATACCACCTGCCCGCGCTCCACTTCATCGCGCTTGGTTCCCCGAAGCAAAACGCCAATATTATCACCCGCCTGACCTTCGTCAAGCAACTTGCGAAACATCTCCACACCCGTACACACCGTCTTCGTGGTATCGCGGATCCCCACGATCTCCACCGTGTCACCCACATGCACGATCCCGCGCTCCACTCGGCCCGTCACAACCGTCCCGCGCCCGGAGATGCTGAATACATCCTCGATTGGCATCAAAAACGGCTTGTCAACATCGCGCTCAGGTTCGGGAATATAGCTGTCGACCGCGTCAAGCAGCTCAAAGATGCACTTGGCGTCGGCTGAATCCGCATCGTCGCATTCCAGGGCCTTCAAGGCGCTGCCCCGGATGATCGGGGTGTCGTCTCCGGGAAACTCGTATTTGTCCAGAAGCTCACGCAGTTCCAGTTCCACCAGCTCGATCAGTTCCTCGTCATCCACCATGTCGCATTTGTTCAAAAATACCAGAATGCGGGGAACGCCCACCTGGCGCGCCAAAAGAATGTGCTCGCGCGTCTGGGGCATCGGGCCGTCATCGGCCCCCACCACCAGAATCGCTCCGTCCATCTGCGCTGCCCCGGTGATCATGTTCTTGATGTAGTCTGCATGGCCCGGGCAGTCCACATGTGCATAATGGCGAGTGGCCGTCTCGTATTCAACATGCGCCGTGGCGATGGTGATCCCACGCTCTTTTTCTTCCGGCGCCTTGTCAATCTGATCAAAGGGAATATAGTCGGCCAACCCCTTCAATCCACTCAACTTCGTGATCGCCGCCGTCAGGGTTGTCTTGCCATGGTCAATATGCCCGATGGTCCCTACGTTTACGTGCGGCTTCGTCCTCTCAAATTTTTTCTTCGCCATCTCCGGGTCCTCCTGTTAGCGGGGACTGTCACCCCAACAAGGCAAAAGGTTTTGATCGTCAGGCAATTGGCAGACCTGTACGGCGCTCAAAACCTAGTGCAGATAATATATAGTGGAAGTGGATCGTTACCAGCGGAAGTGGGCAAACGCCTTGTTGGCATCTGCCATCTTGTGCGTATCCTCTCGCTTCTTCACGGTAGCACCGCGCCCATTGGCAGCGTCCATCAGCTCCCCGGCCAGCTTCGCGCCAAACCCTTTTTCACCACGCCCCCGTGCATAACTGATGACCCATCGAAGACCCAGAGCCGTTCGCCGGGACGGGCGAATCTCAGTGGGCACCTGATATGTGGATCCTCCCACGCGTCGGGATTTGACCTCGATGTGGGGTTTTACATTCTCCAGCGCCTTCTCAAAAATCTTGAGCGGGTCTTCATTGGTCTTTTCACTGATGATGTCAAAGGCCCCGTACAGCAGTGATTCGGCAATACTCTTTTTCCCGTCGCGCATAAGCGAGGCGATAAACTTGGATACCAGCTTGCTGTTGTGCTTGGCATCCGGAATGATCACTCGTTCGGGAACTTCTCTTCTTCTCGGCATAGCTCACACCATTTTCATTAAATATCGACTATCAGTCAGCTTATTTACATCAAGGCTATTTCGGCCTCTTGGCGCCGTATTTTGAACGCCCCTGCCGCCGCCCATCCACACCCAAGGTATCCAACGTTCCACGAACGATATGATACCGAACACCAGGCAAGTCCTTGACACGCCCTCCCCGGACCAGCACCACGGAGTGCTCTTGAAGGTTGTGCCCGATTCCCGGAATATAGGCCGTCACTTCCACACCGGTGGTTAAACGGACCCTGGCAACTTTGCGCAACGCCGAGTTGGGTTTTTTGGGTGTTGAGGTATAAACACGGGTGCAAACCCCTCGTTTTTGAGGTGCCCCTTTCAGTGCCGGTGTATTGGTCTTTTTTACAACCCGTTTCCGACCCTTACGCACTAGCTGGTTGATTGTTGGCATATTAACCCCTTCAACTGATCATTGACATCAAATTTCTTCGCGCACAGAAACTGACTGTGTATAGTTTAAGCCTTCTATTGTCAAGATAATTTTTAACCGTTTCTCCGGCAACCCATCAGTCAGAACCACTTGCCACCACTTGCAGATCGCGGTATTCGGCCACACCTGTTCCGGCGGGAACGATTCTGCCCATGATTACGTTTTCCTTGAGGCCTCGCAGCGAATCTTCGGCCCCGGCAATGCTGGCATCGGTCAACACCTTGGTGGTCTCCTGAAAGGATGCCGCCGAAATAAAACTGTCCGTGCTCAGCGACGCCTTGGTGATTCCGAGGATCAACGGTTCGGCAATCGCCGGTTTTCCGCCCTTGGCGATGATGACTTCATTGGCCTCTTCGAAATTGATTTTGTCCACCTGCTCTTCGAGGATGAAATCCGTGTCTCCGACATCCACCACTTTTACCCGGCGCATCATCTGACGAACGATCACTTCGATGTGCTTGTCGTTGATGCGAACACCCTGAAGCCGGTAAACCTCCTGGACTTCATCCACCAGGTATTTCGCCAGTGCCACTTCCCCTTTGATCTTGAGGATATCCTGGGGGTTGGCAGCTCCGCCGATGAGCGGTTCGCCGGCCCGGATGTAATCCCCTTCGTAAACATTGATATGCTTGCCTCGCGGAATCAGATATTCTTTCTTTTCACCCACATCCACCGGGGTGATCGTGACCCGTTGTTTGCCTTTTTTGGTGGCCTTGGAAATGGAAACATAACCGTCGATTTCACCCAATACAGCCACTTCTTTCGGTTTTCTCACCTCAAACAATTCGGCGACCCGGGGCAGACCCCCGGTAATGTCCTTGGTTTTGGTGGTCGCACGGGGCAGTTTGGCGATGATATCACCGGCTTTTACCGGATCGCCCTCTTCCACCATCACAATCGCATCCACCGGCAGCATGTAGCGCGCCATCCCCGAGCCCTTGGGGAGCTTGGCCGTTTTGCCGTCCTCGCCCTTAATGGAGATGCGGGGGCGCTCTTCGGCGATTTTGGATTCGATTACCGTCCGACTGGACTTGCCGGTAACCGGGTCCACTTTCTCCTGGATGGTCTTCCCCGGGACCAGATCGCCAAACTTGACGGTCCCATCCACCTCGGTGATAATCGGCGTGGTAAATGGATCCCATACGGCCAGCAGATCGCCCGGGCTTACGGCCTGGCCATCCTGCAACACGATATGGGCACCATAGATGACTGGACACCGCTCGCGCTCACGTCCGGTCTCACCGACAATGGCAAACTCGCCTCCCCGGCGATTCATGACCACCATTTCATTATCCGCATTTTTGACCACATTGAGGTCGACAAATTTGATTTTACCGGCAGTTCGTGAGCGAATGTCCGCCTGTTCGACCCGACGGCTAGCCGTACCACCGATGTGGAATGTCCGCATGGTGAGCTGAGTTCCCGGCTCACCGATTGACTGGGCAGCCAGGATACCCACCGCCTGTCCCATCTCGACCGTTCTACCATGGGCCAGATCCCGACCATAGCACTTGGCGCAAACACCGTGTTTGGTGCAGCAGGTCAATACGGAGCGAATCAAGACCATAGTAACGCCGGCGTTTTCGACGGTCTGGGCATCGTTTTCATTGATTTCCTTGCCCGCACGGACAACCACGTCATCGGTAAACGGATCCAGTATATCTTTCACGGTGGTGCGTCCCAGGATGCGCTCGCTGAGGCGCTGAATCACCTCACCGCCTTCGAGTAGCGGCTCCACCTCCACGCCAAGCATGGTACCGCAGTCGTGCTCAATAACTGCGCAATCTTGGGCCACATCTGCCAAGCGGCGGGTCAGGTATCCCGAGTTGGCAGTCTTCAACGCGGTATCGGCAAGACCTTTCCGGGCACCATGTGTGGAAATAAAATACTGGAGTACGGAAAGACCCTCCCGGAAGTTGGCCTGAATGGGAGTTTCGATGATTTCCCCGGAAGGTTTTGCCATCAATCCGCGCATGCCGGCAAGCTGACGCATCTGATCCTTGCTGCCCCGGGCGCCGGAGTCGGCCATCATATAAATGGGATTGAAGCTTTCCGCCAGCAGGGGTTTTCCGGACTCGTCCAGTCTGGGGTTGCCCTCTCTGTCGTTGAGGGGTTCCACCTTCATGGCGTCCATCATCTCATTGGCCACGTCATCGGTGGCCTTGGCCCAGATGTCCACCACCTTGTTGTATTTTTCACCCTGGGTGATGAGGCCTTCAGTGTATTGGCGGCCGATTTCGATCACCTGCATGTCTGCCCGGTTGATAATTTCCCCTTTTTTCTCAGGGATGATCATGGCGTCGATGGAAATGGAAAGCCCGCCTTTGGTGGAATACTTGTACCCGGTGTCCTTCAGCCGGTCTGCCAGGATAACCGTGGCCTTGGCCCCCAAATTCCGGTACACGTAATCGACCAGTCCGCGAAGGGCACCCTTGTCCATCACCTTGTTGATAATTTCAAAGGGAATTTCCGGGCGTCGCTCCATCACCTGAAACAGGTGGGACCCCGAATCGGTGGAGATGATGGAAGAGATATCGTTTTCGGGCAGGAGAAACAGAGCATCTGCATCATCGGGAGCGGCACCGAATACCCGGATGAGCTCTTCTTTTTTCAGGAGCCCGAGTTCACCATTGTTGTCTTTGTCGGGGCTTTCGGAATAGGCGGCGACGAGATCGATGAATTCTTCGCCGGCCCGCGCTTTTTTCACGATTTTGGTCATGGTTTTCTGATCACTGACCATGATGTGGCGCAACCGGGCCACCGATTCTTTCGGCATGATCTCCCAAAGGAGAATCCGTCCGACAGTGGTTTCCACCCGGTTTCCATCGATACGAACGGTAATGTTGGCGTGCAATTCGGCAGCCCTGTCGTCGTAGGCAACCCGCACTTCTTCCGGGTTGGAAAAAATCTTTCCTTCCCCCTTGCAGCCATCTTTTTCACGAGTCATGTAGTATAGGCCCAAAACGATGTCCTGACTGGGGACGATGATGGGGCTGCCATTGGCCGGGGAAAGAATATTGTTGCTTGAAAGCATCAGTATCCGGGCTTCAATCTGGGACTCCACGGACAGGGGCACGTGGACAGCCATCTGATCGCCGTCGAAATCGGCATTGAAGGCCGTACAGACCAGCGGATGGAGCTGAATGGCCTTGCCTTCGATCAAGGTGGGTTCAAAGGCCTGAATACCCAGACGATGCAAGGTCGGCGCACGGTTGAGCATCACCGGGTATTCCTTGACGACTTCGTCCAGGGTGTCCCAGACTTCAGGGACCTCCCGCTCAACCATTTTCTTGGCGCTTTTTACGGTTGAGACCAGGCCTTTTTGCTCCAGCCGGTAGTAAACAAATGGCTTGAAGAGCTCGAGTGCCATCTTTTTCGGGAGACCGCACTGGTGAAGCCGCAAGTTTGGTCCCACGGTGATCACCGTACGGCCGGAGTAGTCCACCCGTTTTCCCAGGAGGTTCTGGCGAAACCGGCCCTGCTTGCCTTTCAACGTGTCACTTAAAGATTTGAGCGGTCGTTTGTTGGTACCGGTGATCACCCGGCCGTGACGGCCGTTGTCAAAGAGTACATCCACCGATTCCTGGAGCATCCGTTTTTCATTGCGGACAATGATTTCCGGCGCCTTGAGGTCCATGAGCCGTTTTAGCCGGTTGTTGCGATTGATGACCCGGCGATAGAGGTCGTTCAGGTCGGAGGTGGCGAACCGCCCGCCTTCAAGCGGAACCAGGGGCCTGAGGTCGGGGGGTAGCACGGGGATCACGTCCATGATCATCCAAACGGGCTCCAGACCCGATCGCATGAACGCGTCCACGATCTTCAATCGCTTGGACAGCTTTTGCCGTTTGGCCACTGAATTGGTGGCCCGGATATCTTTTCTCAGTTCCTGGTAAAGCTCGTCAAGCTCGATGTTTTCCAGCAGCGCCTTGACCGCCTCCGCACCGATTCCGGCTTCGAATTTTCCGAAGCCGTATGTCTCGATGGCCTCCTGGTATTTGTCGTCAGACAGCAGCTGGCCACGGGTCAGGGCCGTGTCTTTGGGATCAATGACGATATACGAATCGAAATAGAGCACCTTCTCCATGTTCTTCAGCGTGATGTCGAGAAGGTTGCCGATCTTGCTCGGCAGACTCTTGAGAAACCAGATATGGGAAACCGGTGTGGCCAATTCAATGTGCCCCATACGCTCCCGACGCACCTTTGACTGGATCACTTCAACACCGCACTTTTCGCAGATCACACCCCGGTGTTTCATGCGTTTGTACTTGCCGCAGTTACATTCGTAATCCTTGGTCGGCCCGAAAATTTTGGCACAGAACAGTCCGTCACGCTCCGGCTTGAACGTCCGGTAGTTAATTGTTTCCGGCTTTTTTATCTCGCCATGGGACCATTGCCGAATCTGGTCCGAAGAGGCCAGAGAAACCTTGACGCCGGTATAACGCCTGGGATCTGTCGGTTTAGAAAAAAAGTCATACAGTGTTTCCATATATCATTCCTTTAATGGCGTTAAGGATAATCAAAGGGGGTGGCACGCCAATGTCGCCGGAATCACCCGATTTAGTCCTCCAGCAGGGTCACATCCAGACCCAGGCTCTGGAGCTCTTTGGTGAGCACCTTGAACGATTCGGGTATGCCGGGCTCCAAGACGTTCTGACCCTTGACGATCTTTTCGTACATCCGGGTGCGACCGGCCATATCATCCGACTTGACCGTCAAGAACTCCTGCAGCGCGTGGGCGGCCCCGTATGCCTCCATGGCCCAGACTTCCATCTCCCCCAGCCGCTGACCACCGAATTGAGCCTTGCCGCCAAGGGGCTGCTGCGTCACCAGGGAGTAAGGCCCGATGGACCTGGCGTGGATTTTGTCATCGACCAAATGGTGGAGCTTGAGCATGTACATGGTGCCGACGGTGATCTTCTCCTTGAAGGATTCTCCGGTATGGCCGTCATAGAGGGTCGTCTGACCCGTGGGACTCAAATCAGCCTCGACCAGCAGCCGCTTGATTTCATCCTCTTTGGCACCATCGAATACCGGCGTCGCCATATGAACACCGTTGCGGTAAAACCCCGCCAGGCCTTTTACATCCTTGTCGCTCATCTTTTTCAGGTTGCCGGCAGCAGAATCGAAGATATTGGTTAGTTTTTTGCGAAGATCCTGGACCTTGTTCGCTTCAAACAGTGTGTTAAGCTGATCGCCAAGCCCCTTTGCCGCCAGACCCAGGTGAATTTCAAGAATCTGACCAACGTTCATCCGTGACGGGACGCCAAGTGGATTGAGTACCATATCGACGGGTCTGCCGTCCGAAAAGTAGGGCATGTCTTCGATGGGAAGGATTCTGGACACCACACCCTTGTTCCCATGGCGACCGGCCATTTTGTCACCGACGGAAAGTTTACGCTTCATGGACACGTAGACCTTGACCATTTTAATCACGCCCGGCGGCAACTCGTCGCCCTTCTCATAGCGCCCCCGCCGGCCCTCGAACTCATCCTGGCAACGGGTCACCTGCGCACGGTACACGTCCAGCACCTGGTGGACCTTTTCGGTAAGCACCGGGTCGTCAAAAAGCAGTCCTTCAAGTTCGGCAACGGGAACCTGGACCAGGCTGCCAGGCTCAATGGGGGTATTTTTGGCGAGATAGACCTTCTTGCCCTTTTTCAGCGGCGCTGAACATTTCTGGCCATTCAGCAGCGTTTCCAACTGAGACCGGACGCTTTCGCCGATAATTTTGATTTCGTCGTCTTTGTTCTTCTCCATAGCCGCCATCTCGGCAGTTTCGATAGCCTGGGCGCGTTCATCCTTTTCGACACCACGCCGGGAGAATATTTTCGCATCGATCACGATGCCCTCCACGCCAGGTGGAACCCGCAGGGAGGTGTCTTTGACATCGCCGGCCTTTTCGCCAAATATGGCCCTCAGCAACTTTTCCTCTGGCGACAGCTGCGTCTCGCCTTTGGGCGTGATTTTTCCGACGAGGATATCACCCTGTTTCACCTCGGCACCCAAGCGGATAATCCCGCTGTCGTCAAGATTTCTCAACGCCTCTTCGCCCACATTGGGGATATCACGCGTCACTTCTTCCTTGCCGAGCTTGGTATCCCGGGCCACGACTTCGAACTCTTCAATATGCACCGACGTGTAAACGCCGTCTCTCACCAACCGTTCACTGACGAGAATGGAGTCCTCGAAGTTGTATCCACCCCAGGGCATGAAGGCCACGGTGACATTTTTCCCCAAGGCAAGCTCCCCCTGCTCGGTGGCAGGGCCGTCGGCGATGATCTCGCCGGCGCGGACAAACTGGCCTATCCTTACGATGGGGCGCTGATTGAAGCAGGTATTCTGGTTGGAGCGGACAAATTTGAGCAGGTTATAGATGGTCACCTGTTTGTCGGCACCGGCCTCGGATGAATCGTGCTTCAGAACAATCCGCGACGCGTCCACATCGACCACTTCACCATCTCGGCTGGCCACGACCGTAACGCCGGAGTCCTTGGCCACCACCCCTTCGATGCCGGTCCCCACCAGCGGTGCCTCCGACTTGATCAGGGGAACTGCCTGGCGCTGCATATTGGAGCCCATCAGTGCGCGGTTGGCGTCGTCATTTTCAAGGAAGGGAATCAGCGAAGCGGAGACGCTCACCAACTGATTGGGTGAGATGTCCATCAGCTCGATCTTCTCCCGTTCTACCATCATGAATTCGCCTGCAACCCTGGAAGTGACCGTCGGGTTAATATACTGGGAGGCCTCATCGATGGGTGCGTTGGCCTGGGCAATGGGATGGTCTTTCTCTTCGAAAGCACTTAAAAATCTGACATCCTTGGATACCGTAGCATTTTCAACCACCCGATACGGCGTCTCGATAAAACCAAAATCATTTACCTTGGCGTACGTACTCAAGGAGACGATGAGTCCGATATTGGGGCCCTCAGGCGTCTCGATTGGGCAGATGCGTCCGTAGTGTGACGGGTGAACGTCACGGACTTCAAAGCCTGCTCGTTCCCGCGTCAGCCCCCCCGGTCCCAATGCACTGAGTCGCCGTTTGTGGGTAGTCTCGGACAAGGGATTGGTTTTATCCATGAACTGGCTGAGTTGGCTGGTACCGAAAAACTCCTTGACGACCGCTGAAACGGGTTTCGGATTCACCAGGTCGTGCGGCATCAGCGCGTCGACTTCCTGCAGACTCATGCGCTCTTTGATTGCCCGTTCCATGCGGACCAGACCAATGCGGTATTGGTTCTCAAGCAGTTCTCCGACAGCACGTACCCGACGGTTTCCGAGATGGTCGATATCATCCACCACCCCCTGGGTGTCCCGAAGTTCGACCAAGGTATTGGCCGTCAGCAGAATATCCTCTTTTCGAAGGGTTCTGACGTTCACCGGCGTGTCGATTCCCAGGCGCAGATTGATCTTGAGACGCCCAACGCCGGACAGGTCATAGTAAGAGGACTTGAAAAAAAGGTGGTCGAGAAAATCCTGCGCAACCTCCGGTGTTGCCGGGTTTCCGGGTCGAAGCAGGCGATATATTTCGATCAGCGCTTCTTCTTTGGTGTTTACTTTGTCCAGTAGCAGGGTTTTTCGGATGGAATCACTGCTGGACGCACCGTCGATAAAAAGCAATTCGAATTCTTTGATGCCAGTATCTTCGAATTGCTTTAACATGGTTTCGTCCACCACGTCATTGGCGTGTGCCATCACCTCCCCGGTTTCCGGGTTGGCCACAGAAAAGGCAATGGCCTTGTCAAGTAAATCATCCCTTTCAAAGGGAATCCGCGAGAAATTAGCGGCGGTCATCTGCTTGAGGGCTCGCTGGGTGAATATGCGCCCTTTTTTAACAAGCACCTCTCCGGTCTCGGGGTCCAGGACATCTTTGCTGGCCCGTGTTCCTTTCAAGAGTTCAGGCGCAAACCCCCGGTAGTAAACCTTTCCGTCAAAAATGATCTTTTCGGTGTTGTAAAAGTAGCTCAACAGGTCTTCTGTGGAGTAGCCGAAGGCTTTAAACAGAACGGTAACGGGAAATTTCCGGCGGCGGTCGATTCGGATGTATACAATGTCCTTGGGGTCTATTTCCAGATCGATCCAGGATCCACGCACCGGAATAATTCGAGAGCTGTAGATGATCTTTCCGCTGGAATGGCTTTTGCCTTTGTCATGGTCGAAAAAAACGCCCGATGACCGATGCAACTGGCTTACCACGACTCGTTCCGTTCCATTGATGATGAATGTCCCCTTTGCAGTCATCAGTGGAATGGTGCCGAAGTAAATCTCTTGTTCCTTAATGTCTCTAATGTTGGATACACCGGTATCTTTGTCTGTGTCATACACCACCAGCCGGACCGTTATCCGAACCGGCAGCTCATAGGTCATGCCACGGTGGACACACTCTTCTTCACTATGCTTAATTTCAGCAAATCGATAAGACACAAACTCCAGAGAAGCACTGCCCGTGAAATCCTTGATCGGGAATACGGACTTGAAAACCGCCTGCAAACCGATGTCTTCCCGTTTTTCGGGAGGCACGCCCATTTGGAGAAATCGCTGGTATGAATCACGCTGCATACCGATCAAATCGGGGATTTCTACAATTTTTTTAATTTTGCCAAAGCTTTTTCGTATTCTCTTGTTCGCCGTTGGTCTATTCGACATGGCAACTCCGATAGATGATTTAGGAATGAGAAAATGGGATCAAAGGACTATTCACCTTTGTACCCCATTTTCACATTCAATGCTTTTTAAAATAAAAAACAATATTATGGCTACTTAGGACGGCTGTGGCCAGTTTGGTTTTACTTGAGCTCCACCTGGGCGCCCGCTTCTTCAAGCTGCGCTTGAATCTTTTCGGCCTCTTCTTTAGGGATGGCCTCTTTAACCGCCTTGGGCGCTTCGTCCACCAGCGCTTTGGCCTCCTTAAGACCCAGGCCGGTAATGGCGCGGACCTCTTTGATAACGGCAATCTTCTTGTCGCCGGGGGCGATAAGCATGACGTCAAATTCGTTCTTTTCCTCGTCTGCATCCGCACCCGAGCCATCACCCACAGGTCCTGCAGCCATCATGGCAACCGGCGCAGCCGCGGAGACGCCGAATTTGTCCTCCATCTCCTTAACCATTTCGGAGAGTTCAAGAACGGACATATTAGCTATAAACTCGATAACATCTGCTTTGGTAATATCAGCCATTGGTAATTTTTCCTCCAGATTAATTAATTTTACAGTCTTTCAATCTCGTTAGGTAATGGGCCAATCAGGCCTGGGCTTCCTTCTGGTCCTTGATTGCCTGAAGCACGTTCAAAATTCGTTTCGGCACGTCACTCAGAGCCCTAACAAGTGATGTCGGAACGGCGTTCATGGTTGCGAGCACCTGAGCCAAAAGGACTTCCCTCGACGGCAGCGAAGACAGCGCCTTGATTCCTTCAGGATCAACGACCTTACCGTTGAGCACGCCCATTTTGATTTCAAAGTTTTTATTTTCCTTTAAGAAATCAGTGAGCACTTTTGCCGGTGCAACGGGATCGCCATAAGTCAAGGCGATGGCACTTGGTCCTTTGAAGTGATCTTTGATCAGGGTGACGTCATTACCTTCCGAAGCACGCACGAGAAGCGAGTTTTTAGCCACCTGATATTCGGCATTTGCCTCTCTGAGCTTTCTCCTCAAGATGTTCATTGCTGAGACATCGAGCCCTTTGTAGTCGGTCAAAATAACGATTGTCGACTTTTTTAAGCGCCCTTGAAGGTCGTCAGTGATTCTCTTTTTTTCGTTAATATCCAATGCTTGATTTCACCCCCTTCCTTAATCTGCAAAAACCGGAGGACACATGATGGCGTTGATTTCTAAGAGAGACTTCTGTAACATCAGGGTTGGAAAAAATGACGTTATAGGAAGACCTCATGAAACGCTTCAACTCCGTCTCGGCAGGCCGGTATAAACCGATTAAACACGCAGCCCCTTTTCTAAACGGGCCTTTGTGGACCTACAGTCTTTGACAGCGTAGTCAGACAGGCTGTTATGTGCCTGCCATAAAAAAAATGTTCACCAACCATGATACAAGGCGGCCGGTGACACACCTATTTTCCCAAATCCTTTACCAGTGCTGTATCGATTTTGATTCCGGGTCCCATCGTCGTGGACACGGCAATCCCTTTCAGGTAGGTTCCTTTGCTGGAAGATGGCTTCAGCTTCATGATCATCTCGAGAAATGCGGAGACATTCTCTATAAGCTTTTGTGAACCGAAGGATACCTTTCCCATCGGTGCATGAATGATGCCTGCTTTCTCAACCCGGAATTCAATTTTACCAGCTTTGAGTTCCTGGACCGTTTTAGCCACATCAAAAGTGACCGTTCCGGTTTTTGCGTTGGGCATTAAGCCCCTGGGGCCAAGGAGTCGACCAATCTTTCCGACAGTGCCCATCATGTCCGGTGTGGCGACGGCTTTGTCGAATCCAAACCAGCCTTCTTTGATTTTTTCAACCAGGTCTTCGTTACCGACGAATTCGGCACCGGCTTCTCTGGCCTCCATCTCTTTTTCACCTTTGGCGAAGACAAGCACTTTGACTTCTTTTCCAAGGCCATTGGGCAGGACGACGGTTCCGCGAACCATCTGATCGGCATGTCTGGGATCAACGCCGAGGCGCACAGCCACATCGATGGTTTCATCAAACTTTGCATAGGAGGAGGAGATGGCGGCATCAATCGCTTCGGTGAAATCGTAACGTTTGGTAGACTCGATCTTGCTTGATGATTCCTTATATTTCTTACCACGCTTAGGCATTTTAGCTATTGCTCCTTGAATTTTGTAGCTCAGCGTCCCCGTCTGACTGGCGATCTCGTTGTTTCGAAATCGCCACTCAATACATACCCGGACAGCTAATTGACATCAATCCCCATGCTTCTGGCGGTACCGCTGATAATTTTACAGGCGGCAGCCAGATCGTTTGCGTTAAGATCTTCCATTTTAATTTTGGCAATTTCTTCGACCTGAGCCATGGTTACCGTGCCCACCCGATCACGCTTGGGATCGCCTGCCCCCTTGGCAACTTTAGCCGCCTTCTTCAGCAGAACGGCAGCCGGCGGTGTTTTGGTGATGAAGGTGAATGAGCGATCCTGAAATACGGTAATAACCACAGGAATGATCATACCGGCATCGTTGGCGGTCCGTGCGTTAAACGCCTTGCAGAAATCCATGATATTGACACCGTGCTGCCCGAGAGCCGGACCGATGGGAGGAGAAGGATTTGCCTTGCCTGCTTCAACTTGAAGCTTTATCTGAGCCATTACCTTTTTAGCCATTTTTCGATCAATTCCCTTAAAGATAAATATAGTTCGGTTTAATCGTAAAAACTGTCACGATTATAACGCCGCCGGGGCGATTACAATTTCGATACTTGGATAAAATCCAGTTCAACCGGTGTTGACCGGCCGAATATACTCACCAGCACCTTGATCTTCCCCTTTTCAGGGCTGACCTCTTCCACGGTTCCGTTGAAATTGGTGAAGGGGCCGTCAGTTACTCGGATTTCGTCGCCGGTTTCGAAGAAATACTTGGGTTGCGGTTGGTTTTTGCCCGCCTCCATCCGGTTGAGTATGGTATCAGCCTCTTCCTGTGAAATCGGCGTCGGTTTTTCTCTTCCGCCTAAGAAACCGGTAACCTTGGGCGTATTGTTCACGATATGCCACGTTTCATCATCAAGCTCCATCCTGACGAGCAGGTAGCCGGGATAAAACTTTCTCGCCGAGGTCTTCCGCTTGCCTTTAACCAGCTCAACAACTTCCTCTGTAGGGACGAGGACCTTGTCAAACTTATCTGGATCGAGCGACGAGGCTATTTTTTCTTCGAGGGAAGCTTTCACTTTATTCTCGAATCCAGAATAGACATGAACAATATACCATTTTTTTGACACTATAAACGCTCCTGCATCATTGCAATACTGCTCGGACCAAGCCGGAAAGCCCTGCGTCGACAAGCCCTAGAAAAAGTGAAATGATCGTCACGATCACAAGCACCACCAATGTAGAGCCCATTGTCTGCTTGCGTGAAGGCCATGTAACTTTTTTAAGCTCTACTTTCACCTCTCTGAGAAACTGTAACCCCTTGTCTATAAAAGTCTTTTCTTTAACAGCCGTGGGTTTGCTAACCGGAGTATAGGTTTTTTTTACTGCCGGTTGAGTCGCTCCCTGCACAGCGGGGGAATTCTGGTTCTGTCCGGCTTCACCAGTGGGCTGTTCTTTTTTAAGCTTTTTGCCTGGATCTTTTTTTCGAAGTAATCGTCCCATCATACCCCGTTTTAATCAACGGCGGATAGCTGTCAACCGTTTCAGCCATCAGCTACCGGCGCCATTGCAAGTTACACCTGAAAATGTGGCAGGCCAGGAGGGATTCGAACCCCCAACACCCGGATTTGGAGTCCGATGCTCTACCAATTAGAGCTACTGGCCTGCATTAAATCCTCAACGCCTGATTGTAGGATTACTTTGTTTCTTTGTGCGGCGTATGCTTTTTGCAAAATCGACAATACTTGCTGAACTCCAACTTGTCAGGCGTTGTACGTTTATTTTTGGTCGTTGTATAGTTTCTTCGCTTACACTCCGTGCAGGCCAGTGTTATAATGATTCTCACTTGAAGGCACTCCTTGGCAGACTATTCAATTATCTCGCTGACGACACCGGCACCCACCGTACGGCCGCCTTCACGAATGGCGAACCGAAGCTCCTTCTCCATGGCGATCGG
>RCNC010000346.1_pt1 | contig 29334 bp, 21 predicted proteins | sample 2041301 | NCBI WGS metagenome assembly RCNC01 (sample SAMN09708231, study PRJNA481090) | Marine sediment metagenome, whole genome shotgun sequencing project. | biome: marine sediment; feature: ocean; material: sediment; isolation source: Sewage treatment plant 13A marine sediment (STP13A) ... | reverse complement strand
GGTAAACTTAAGTCGTCCGCATGACATAGTGATTGATCCCAAAACAGGCTAGATCTATGCGCTCAATCCCTACTCAGGTCATGTCTTCCGTTTCTCAGCAATAGGTAAAGACGAAAGTGTCCTAAACCTCGGAAAAGCCCTTGGTGGTTATGCTCGGAGTCTTACCTTCTCCAAAGGTCGTCTATACGCCATTGGGTCTTCTGCGGGGCGAATAGTCGAAGTTACTGATTGGGAAAAGGCTAAGTTCAATGTTTACAAGAGTTTTGGCAAAATCCGTGGCGCGTCTGCTGGCTCTTGGAAATCAACAGGGCTAGTCATCAATGATGCCGAATTTTTCAATGGATTCTGGTATGCCACCAGCTACTTTTCACCAGTCCACAGCAAAGGCACTGATTATAATAAGAATAAATTTATACCCAAACCAAAAAGGACCTGATTATAAATAAAATCTTCATGGGACAATTCATTATTGGTTAAATCATGAATTTCGGCTCTGCCAAATACAAAGTTATATCTTACACTCATATCTATACTCATTCTATCAAAGGGTGAAAAAGAGTAGCCAACACCCAATAATACTCCCAAACCCTTACCTTTACTCATACGTTCCAAGGAAGTATTGCCAATATTTAATCTTACCTCATCCCTGATCATGGTAAAGGTTATTTCTGCAGGAATAAATACACCACCTTTTGAATTTGGTGATATATAATATCTAAGGTAAGGCCCAACCTGTAAATATTCCGATTCTCTATAAACAAATTCAGTACTGTTAAATCTTTTTGTACGAAAAACAACACCTACAAGAAATTTATCAATAACAAAATAACCTGCTATAACTTCAAAATTATAATCGTTTGAAATTCTGGTGCTCGACTGAGGTATAGTATCAATGCGAATAGCATCAGAACTGATAAAAATAGTAGCACCAAGTAAAACTCTGCCCTTACGAAATGGCATTTGCTTTTCTGGCTTCACATCTGTCTTAATGGAGTCTTGCGGCAACTGATCCTCTGGATGCAATTGAGTGCTATCCTGTCCATAGGAATTTTTAGACCCCATTAGAAGAATAAGTAGAATTGAAAATGTCAGGAATTTTGACATAAATTCATATTTAGGCAGTTTTAGTTTTCAATTGGATAAATGTGGTAAACAAATATACAAATTATATCCCCCTCAGCAAATTGGGAATAATTGATGCTTTCATCTAGAATTAAGTTCTATGTAATTAGATTTCTCACTTCGTTCGAAATGACAGGTGAATTCACTTCTATTGTTCGGTAATAAAGCCCCCAATCAGGCGTGTAAGATTGGTGCGTGAATCGATCACATCATAAATAGCATCCAATCTCCTTAGAGCAGAATTCAGGTAAATAAGCTGAATATCCCTGTAATTAAAGGAATTTATAGCTCCTGTTCGGAACTTCTCGCCTGCAATTGTCATATTTAGCTCTGCCGCTTCCAGGCTTTCCTCAGCCACATCCAATAAAGCTACTCGAACTTCATGAAAATCATAAATATTCATAAGCTGGTTGGTAAGACTATGGGTCATTTGATCAACTTCCACAGTGGCAATTTCTTCATTGATGCGCGCCACTTCAATGGCTCTTTTACGAGTTCCTCCGGTATAAATAGGGTAGGAGAGTAAAATATTCCCATATGAATTTAAACTATTGCCATTTGCAGGGTCAGAACCAACCCTGTTTATATAGGTCCAGTTATCGTTGACCCCCGCTGAAAGGTCAACAGAAGGGTATAGTTCACTTTTCTTCAATTTAATCTCATTTTGCTGAAGAAGAAGGTTGGCATATTGGTTCTGTAAGGTCTGATTGCTGGCCATCATTTTATCAAGCAAATCGGATAATTTGTATTCACCTGATCCAGGTACAAACTCCTCGGAAAAATTCCAGGTTTCGGATGGATCCTCCCCTATAAGAAAGTTAAAATTCCGTACAGAGTTTCGTACCACCATTTCCTGGTTCATAAACAATGTTTTATCATTCAGATAGACATTTTTTGCTTGCAAAACATTATAACTGGCCGTACTACCTATTTCATAGCGAGATTGCTCATAATCAAACCGATCCTTAGAAAGTTTCATTACATCTGCCAAAACAATTAGCTCTTCCTGCTGTAATAAAACGAGATAATATGCCATTATTACATCCTGAATAGTACTTTCAACAACTACAGCAAGGCGACCCTTGGCCAATCCTTCCAACTGATCCAGTTTTGCTTTGGTAACCTTCACCCTGAATCCGTCAAAAATTGTCCATCTTAAGCCAAGACCAGCAGCCAATCTATTTGAAGAAAAATTCGCAGTATTGTTTACATCATAGCTATTGTAAGAACCTCCGCTAAAATCAATTGAGGGATATCTGCCAGCTGTACCCCACTCATTATTTACAATGCTTATCTCGGTCTCAGATTCAGAAATAATGATCCCATAGTTATTTTCCAATGCTTTTTCCAGGGCCAATGGCAATGATAGGTTCTCATCCTGGGCCTTAGCCTGAAATCCTATTATAAAAATGGCTAATATTAACAATCCAATTATATTTTTAGCCATCAATCTCCCCTTTATATAATTCATTTCTAAAATTCTTTATCACTTATTTAAATTACCCCTTTGCAGGTACCGAGCTAATACTATCCTCATACTTTTGTTTGCGCTTATTTTGGATAATTGCCACTTCAACATCTTCCCTTTCAGGTCTTATGCCAGTCCAGAGATATCTGGAATATACCCTTACATCATTCAATAGCATAATCAGAATGGGGAAGAATATAAGAATGAAAACGGTCCCAAATGCTACCCCATATGCAAGGCTTATTGCCATTGGTATCACAAATTGTGCCTGAACACTCTTTTCCAGTATAATAGGAAACATTCCAATGGTGGTAGTGATTGTGGTTAAAAGTATAGGTCTGAGCCTGACCATTCCGGCCTCAACAACAGCCTCCTTCACCTTTTTACCATCTAATAATAAGCCATCATATTTCGCCAGGAATACAATTGCATCATTAATAATAACCCCGGTTAAGGCCACAATTCCCCAGAGGCTCATAAGAGAGATGGGTTTCCCATGTATACCATGTCCCCAGAAGACACCAAGCATAGACAAAGGAATCATCATTAGTATAATCATTGTTTGATTTATACTCTTAAAATGCATGACCAACAATAAAATAATTACGACAAAAGCGATACCAAAGTAACGAGTTACTTTTTGAAGGGCTTCATTACTTGCTTTTTGCTGGCCTTGATAAGTATAGGTAATTCCTGAATATTGAGCCAGAAGGTTTGGCATGATTTCAATGCTGACTTGCTCCAGAATTTCAGGGACTGAAGCAAAAGGATCCACAGTCTCTGCTTCTACACGAATTTCACGATTTCCATTATAGCGGCGGATTGCAACTGGTCCTCTAACAAGATCGTATTCAGCTAATTCACTCAATGGATATTCTCCAGAATTTGTTTTAATCTTCATTTTCTCCATCTGTCCCAGTGTTAGCCTATCCGATTGAGGATAGCGGACCCATACCCTGAGTTCATCCCGGCCTTCCTGAAGTCGCTGAACCTGACCGCCATAGAATCCCTGTCTGACCTGGCCCGCAATGGTACTTTCATCAAGACCAAGAAAATATGCCTTTGGTTTTAATTTCAATCGCACTTCCTGTTTTCCCAGTGCAATATTTTCATTGATGTCTTTTAAGGCGGGAAGTTCATCGAGGCGACTCATCAGATAATCTTTGGCTTCCTCCAATTCGAGAAGGTTTTTTGACATCAGGCCTATAGACACTGGAGCACCCCAGCGGTTTCGTCCGCCAACAGTAAATTTTCGTGCTTCAGGAACTGTGCCGATCTTTTTCCGTACCATATTCGCAATGGCATATCCGGTTAAAGGATATCCTTCAAGGTCAACAGGATAAACGTTGACACTTCCAGCATGAGCACCTGACTCCTGTCCACTAAAAGATCTACCAATGCTCACATTAACCCTTTCAATAATATCAATATCCAAATCGAGTTGTTCCTTCAAGTCTTCATTTACAGCCCAAACAGCATCTGAAAACTCAAATAGGAACTCTTCTGTTTGCTTCTCACCATCACCCGGAGTAAAAGCCACGTTAACTGTAAATTGATCGAAATCAACCATCGGAAAGAAGGTGCTTTTTATATGTCCACCAAAAAACAAACCTGCAGTAATAAGCAATAAAGCAATTGGAATTCCAATAACCGCATGGCGCCACTTAATTAGCCATATAAGTGAATGCTTATAGATTTTATCTCTTAGCCAGACTAAAAAGCCTTCAAAATATTTTTTAATTCCCTTGTGCCTGGCATCCAGACTCTTCTGACTTAGAACCCTTTGGTTACTAAGGTGTGCAGGCAATACAAAAAAGGCTTCGATGAGTGAAAAGAGAAGACTGAAAATTACCACCACTGCCATATCAAACATCATTTCCATTCTGGTACCACCCAGGAACAACAAGGGGGTAAACGCAACGATAGTGGTTGTTACAGAAGTAAAAACCGCTGGCAGCACTTCCATAGTACCATCCACAGCAGCTTGCATAGGTGTTTTACCCTTTTCAAATTGGGCATAAATATTCTCCGCTATCACAATACCATCATCCACAAGAATTCCAATTACCAGAATCATCCCGAACAAGGACATGATATTAATGGTTACTCCATACAAATTGGCAAAAATGAACATCGCCAGGAAACTAAAAGGAATTCCCCAGGCAACCCATAATGATAAACGTATACTAAGAAAAAGAGAGAGGGAAATTATGATAAGAACGATTCCTATCATTCCATTGTCCGTTAATAGTTTTAATCTACTCTGTAGAATGTCTAGAAATGCCCTGGACATGATAAGCTTTACACCCAAATTCCTGGAATTAAATTCCTCCATGTATTCACGGGCATATTCAGTAATTTCCTCTAGATCTTCTTCCGGAAGTTTTTCAACCCTTATGGATACACCAGGTTTTCCATTAATCCATGATTTATTGGAAGTTTCAGCAAATTTCTTTTTAACCTCAGCCACATCACGTATTCTCAGATAGCTCCCATCATCTTCTCCCCGTATGATAATCTCACCAATCTTATTTGGATCAGCACTTCTTGAACGAAGTCGAATTAAAAGTTCCTCAACATCTGATTTAATCTGCCCCCCTGAAACATCCCGATTGTTCATCTGAATAGCCCTGGATATATCATCGAATTTTAAATTGTGACGCAGAAGGACTTCCTCTTTAACCTCAACTGAAATCTCTGGTGTGGGAAAGCCCGAAATGGTAATTTGACTCATTACCCCTGAATTAAAAAAGTCTTCTTCTATTCGTTGGGCATAGTTTTTTAATGTCATTAAATCGACATTGGAGTTCTCATCCGATGTAAGCTCCATAAACAGTGCCATGGCACGAGATCGCTGCTTTGATACAATAGGACGCTCGGCTGCAGAGGGTAATGAAGAGATACCATCTACCGCATTTTTTACTTCAATTAGAATTTCATCAATAGGGTATTCTCCGGTTGTTTCAATAGAAACAGAAGATCGGTTTTCAACAGAGGTAGAGTTTATTTCTTTGATCCCAATTAAACCTCTTATTGCCTCTTCAATCCTTGATGTTACACCTTCTTCCATTTCAACAGGCGATGCACCCGGATACAAAACGGATACAGTGATTATCCGGCTTTCGGTCTCAGGAAAGAAAGCCTTCTTCATATTGATGTAACTAAGTGTCCCTGCGAGGACCACTACAACAATAATCAGGTTGGCATAAATCGGATACTCAACAAATTTTTCAACTATTTTTCTCATACTTACTCCTTCCCTGGTTTGGCATTATCATCTTGCTTTTGAGGGGATTCGCCTTTTTTCTGATCCTTTTTTGGACCAGAACCCTGCACTTCAACAAGTGTACCCTCCAGAACATTAATAAGTGGTTGAACAACGATTACCTCACCAATTTCCAAGCCGTTAAATATCAGTGTTCTTTCGTTGGTCTTTATAGTATTTATGGTTCTTATCTCCAATCTTCCATCCACTACAGCAAATACTTCATTGCTATTAAAAACAGCGTTTCGCGGAATCTCCATTACATTTTCAACCGGATGTCCTGGAAATTCAACTGCAAGATATTCACCTTTTAGAACAACATGCTTTGGTCTGTTGTTATTTAATTGCACAAAAACTGCTTGCCGCTGGCTATTTTCATCCACAAACTGACTTTTTCTTATAACCTTCCCAGTCCATTCCAGTTCTCTATCTTCAGATCTGGCGGTCACCTTATCTCCAATTTCAACCCACATTATATCGAATATTGGCAAAAAAACTTCCAGCTCCAGATCATTGGTCCGAATTGCATGAGCGACCCGCCCACCCGTATTGGTATAGGCACCAACCTCAAGGTATACATCCGTATAAGTACCATCGAAGGGAGCATACACCGTGCGACGTCTTAATTGGAGCTCGTCTTTCTGAATGCTGTAATACTCTCCAAGTACATTCCGGGTGGTCAGAAAAATGCGTAGTTTCTCGTCCTTTATTTCAGGAAATTCAGGCAATGGTTTATCAATATTAATGGAAGAAAAGAATTCCATGTACTCTGATTCTCTATCAGGAAAATCAAGTCGAATATCAGGAATTATATTGGCCAGAATATTTAGGTACTGGCTTTTACGTGCTTTTAATGCCAGAGCGGCCTCATCTGGGTAAACCACAAATAATTTATCTCCCTTTGAGAAACTGGATGATTTTTTAAGTGGAATAATACCTGCCTGTATTTTTCCTGACGCTTCAGCAATAATATCCACTTCCGCAATGGATGAAAGCCTGCCACGTTCAGATACCGGGGTATAAATTGTGCTGTATGCTACGGTTTCTGTTTTTACAAATCTTTTTGCCTCTACTGGCGGACGCATGGGAGGTTCCTCTTTTAAGGAGATTAAATATTTCATTAAGCCATATGACATGCCTACAATAAAAAGTAAGGCAGCAATAATGACAATTCGTCTGTCTAATTTTCTCATGAAAAGATAATTTTATCTATATAACAAATTCAAATCCTCTTTGTTTGACAAAAATGCTTCAATAATTATTCCCTGGATTCGGATATTTTTGGACTAAGCTGATGATGCCTTATCCAGAGAATAATCCTATTTTACTTTCACGAAAGACTAAAAATCATATAATCAATTAAATACAACCTAAACCTTAGTCTTTATTTCTTCCCAAAAAAGAACGCACAAAAATATTAAAATTATCAACATTTTACTATTTAGATTAAATAAAAATAATACATGCGCATTGAAAATTCTTACAAGTATATTTTTATCTAATTTTGTAAGACAAATTATTCAAAGGAAATTGCCCAAAAAATGAATCCCGAACCCGAAATACCCAGAAAAAAAATAACCTTAACAGGTCTGGGCAATGCACTAAAACTATATAGATATATTAAGCCTTTTCGCGTTGAATTTGGAATTGGCCTTCTCTTTCTATTTGTATCGAGTCTTGCCAGCCTCGCATTTCCTAAATTATTGGGTGAACTGGTCAGTTCAGGCACAGAGGGAAATATTTCAGAATCAATTAATAGAATTGCCTTACTCCTGGTCATAATTCTAATAGTTCAATCCGTTTTCTCCTATTTTAGAACAATACTATTTGTAAATGTTACCGAAAAGTCATTGGCCAATCTCCGGCAGGACACCTACAATCATTTAATCAAACTTCCACTTAAATTTTTTGAACAAAAAAGGGTGGGAGAGTTGAACAGTAGGATTTCAGCTGACATTGCACTTCTCCAGGACACATTGACCAGCACACTGGCTGAATTTCTTCGTCAACTAATTATCATTATCGGTGGTATAAGCTTGCTGGTATATACTTCGTTACAGCTAACTCTATTTATGCTGGCCATTCTGCCAGCCATTGTTTTAATGGTATTCTTCTTTGGTCGTTTCATTCGCAAATACTCCAGGGATATGCAAAAGCAGGTTGCTGAATCAAATACCATTGTTGAAGAAACTTTGCAGGGAATCAGGAGTGTTAAAACATTTACCAACGAGTTTCTTGAGATGGGAAGGTACAAGGAAAGAACACTAGAAATTGCCCAACTGGGGATAAAAGGTGGCCGTTACAGAGGAGCATTTTTTTCTTTTGTAATTCTCGGATTATTTGGCTCCCTGGTGGCAGTGATCTGGAAAGGTGCAGGTTTGTTGGGCACCGGTGAACTGGATTCAGGAGAGTTGTTCTCTTTTGTTCTCTATTCTGGTTTTATTGGCGGAAATATAGGTGGCTTAGCCAGTGTAATTACACGCATTCAGAGATTCATTGGTGCAACTGAGGATTTATTCGAAATATTTGATGTGGATGAAGAAAATATCCAAAAAATTAAAGAGATAGAACCCGAAAATGTATTAAATGGACAGATTAGTATAAAAGACCTTCATTTTTCATATCCATCCAGACCAACTGAAGAGGTTCTGACCAATATAAACATAGAGATTCCCAGGAACCAGGTTACAGCACTGGCCGGCCCCAGTGGTGCAGGTAAATCAACCTTTACATCCCTATTGCTTAGATTGCATGATCCAACCCTGGGAAAAATTATCTATGGAGGAAGGGATAGTCAGGAAATTCCCGTATCTGCTTTACGCAGACAAATTGCCCTCGTACCTCAGGATATATTTCTATTTGGCGGAACCATTAAGGAAAATATAGCTTATGGAAAGCCCGGTGCCAGTGATGACGAAATTGAAGAAGCAGCTAACAAAGCAAATGCCCTTGAATTTATCGATCGATTTCCAGATAAAATGGAAACTTTGGTTGGCGAAAGAGGGACACAGCTATCAGGAGGTCAAAGACAAAGAGTAGCCATAGCTCGTGCAGTTTTGAAGAATCCAAAGATTTTAATCCTCGATGAAGCAACTTCCTCCCTTGATTCAGAATCAGAAAGGTTGGTTCAGGATGCATTGGAAAAGCTTATGAAAGATCGTACTTCTATTGTTATTGCCCATAGACTTTCCACCATTCGAAAGGCAGACCAGATCATTGTACTTGACAGAGGTAAGCTGATGGAAAAGGGAAATCATGAGGAATTGATGAAATTAGAATCTGGAATCTATAGGAATCTGAGCCAGTTGCAGCTCACTTTTTAGGTTCCCATCTCTATGTCCTGAACTGAGTAAAGCTACTTCATAGGTAATAAACCAGAATCAAAAAATAGGATATTTAAAATTGAAAAGCATTTTTAAAATGATCGCATTATTTATTGGAGGATTCATTGTCCTGTTTGTTGCTGCTATATTATTATTTGTGAATTTCAGGCCAGACTTCGGCGGCAAAGCAAGCGAAGAACAAAAAAAGACATACCTGCTATCTGGAAATTATAAGGATGGAAAGTTTAGTAATCAGGTTCCAACAGATATGAATATGGATTTCAGGACCGGGATTTCAGTTATGCGTGAATTTATAAAGGGTACAGCCAATGATAAACCAGAAAGCAAGCTGCCTGTATTAAAGATAGACTCTCTTGATATTGTAAACAGAAATGATACAGTTACCCGCTTAACCTGGTTTGGCCACTCTAGTTTCCTTCTGGAGATGGATGGTATGTGCGTTTTATTGGATCCTATGTTTGGTAAAAAACCCTCTCCTCATCCCATGCTCGGATCTGCCAGGTTTACCGAGGAACTGCCCATAGACATTGATAAACTTCCGATGATAGATGCAGTTATTATTTCTCATGATCATTATGACCACCTCGACTATGGTTCCATAAAAAAACTAAAAGATAAGGTGGGATCATTTTATGTACCTCTGGGCCTTGCCTCACATCTTAAGAGATGGGGAGTTGCTGAAAATAAGATATATGAGCTTCAATGGGGAGACGAAATCACAGCTGGAAAAATTAAGTTGGTCTGTGCACCTTCACGTCATTTCTCTGGCCGGAGATTAATGGACAGATATTCCACACTCTGGTGTTCATGGATTATTATGGGACAACAAGATAAAATATATTTTAGTGGTGATAGTGGATATGGACCTCATTTTAAGGACATTGGTGACAAATTCGGCCCTTTTGACCTTGCTTTAATGGAATGTGGCCAATACGATGAGCGCTGGCATGAGATACATATGTTACCTGAGGAAACTGCTCAGGCTGCTTTGGATGTTCAGGCAAAGCTAATGATGCCCATTCATTGGGGTGCCTTTAAACTGGCCCTGCACAGTTGGACTGATCCGATAGAACGCGTAAGCCTTGCTGCTGAAAAAGCAAACATAGCCATTACTACTCCACAAATAGGAGAATCAATTATCTTAAATGAGAATACATTCCCAACCAACAAGTGGTGGGAGGGACTTTAGGAATTGGTGGTATTTATCCCAAGTTGATAACAATTGTCCAGTATCAATTTGTTTTTTTGTGCATCAGCGCTGACCAGATTCTGTGATAAGCCAAGTTTTGGATATAGTTCCCTTAGTTCTTCCTCCGTTTTTTCAATTTGCCGGATAACCGCAAGGCGGGTTGCTGAAATAACACTTAATTTATTACTTGAACCCAGGATGGATCTCATATACTCAAATAACTCAATTATAGCCCTGGCATCCGAATCATCAGAAGATCCCATACTTAAGAGTAAAACAAACTCCTTATTCCATTCTTGCCATGGAATATGTTTTAAACCCGACTCAGTGATCTGGACTTTTACGAAAGACCGAAAACGATCAATTAAAACTTTCATTGGCCCGGCCAGATGATGAAAATATACAGGAGAGGCAAATACAAGTACATCTGCATCCAGGATATCCTGACTTAAATCTTGCCAGTCATCACTTGTAATGGAGCAACGTCCAATTAGATTACAACGAAGGCAACCATTACAATGATCCAGCTTCAGGTCATTCATAAGCACCTCCCTAAAAATGGTAGAATTTGTTTCGGCACCCTTCCGAAAATATTTTAGCAGAACAGAAGTATTTCCGAAGCGCCTTGGGCTTCCGTTAAAAGCCAGTACTTTTTTCATCTTTTCAGGTTTCATTTATAAATGATGTATCCTTGAAATAATCGCTCATAAAAGCGATTTTACCATCATTAAAGTGAAATAAGGTCATCCCGCTATTTTCATAGGGGCTACCATCCTGGTGTTTTCCCTTATTTGTCCAAACGGTGCACGCTCTTTCTTCGGCTAGAATTACTTCCTGAATAGTAAAAAATAATTCTGGAAATTTTCTTAGTAAAACTTTAATAAACAGGCTTACTTTTTTTGCTCCTGTCATCCTTCCACTTCCTGGAAAATAAAAAGTTACATCTTCCTCTAAAAAAGGCTCAGCAATAGATAAATCACGAGCATTCATTGCTTCAAAAACAATCTTTGCCAATTTAGATTTATTGTCGGTAGAATCCATTATTCTTATTATTATTTTATTTTTCCATATACCTGAGGTAATCAACAATACCCTTAAAAATCTTCTGCGCCATATCCTGTCGAAATTGGGGATCAGCCATCTTTTCTTCATCTTTAGCATGTGTCATAAAAGCCTGCTCAACCAGAATGGATGGCATGTCTGATTGCCGGATTACGGTGTAATTAAATGAGCCAATAACCCCAAACCGAGACAACTTCAACTCCAGCAATCGTTCATATACATCTGCAGCAAAAGGAGCCCAAAAAGGATTGTTATAGTATGTACTTGTGCCTGGTACCCGTAGATATCCACGGCTTGTACTTGCAGCATTTGCATGAATACTAACCAGCAGGTCGGCATTTGAAGATTGGGCAATATCCCTTTTTTCAATCAAGGACATGGTTTTATCTGAATCACGTACCTGAACAATCTCAGCACCCATGGCTTTACAAATATTTCCTAATTTAAGAGATAAATCCAGGTTGATATCTTTTTCCAGTAATCCGGATAATCCCATTGCACCAGTACTTTCTCCACCATGGCCAGCCTCAATGGCTATTTTCAAACCAGTTAGTGGTTTTCTATTCTGTACATTGTATTCTGGTGGGTATTTAATATACAATTGGAGTCTTTTCCCAACTCGTCGAATGGTATATCCCCAAATCTTCGCGGTATTCAAGTTTACATATACCTCAAAGGTCTCCGGTGTAGTTTGTTTCCAGGTAAGTTTATCCACAATTTTACGTCCCTTGTGATGCGTAATCCAGGTGCTACTTGTTTTTGCGCCATACATAGTAATAATAATCCTGTCCTGATCCGGATCTGGATAAACCATATATGGAATCGGTTCTAAGTAGGGGATATTTACCACATCGCCTCCTCTTGATGGAGCACAAGACATATTTGTGATATAATACGGAGGTTGAACTGTTTCTGATGGCAATTCCTCGACATTATCCTGATGTATAATTCCATTTTCGATCTTATCAAGACGTATCCTATAATTTTCGCCAATTTTCCCATTGGACTTCAGGATAATTCCAGGTCCCAATTCCTCCCTGATAGGACCTCCCAAACGAGTAGGCCCCATATTATAGTTAAGCCTGGAGTTTTCTTCTGTGATTTTCAAAAGTGGGAAGTCCTCTAAATTCAATGTTTGGATAGTATTCTCCAAAGGAATTTCAAAACTGACCTTCTCACTTGAATCTACTGAAGCAGTCAGTTTTACTATAATATTATAGGTCTTTCCTGTCTCAAGTTTACGCATAGGCAATTCTGCCCGGTAAAGGCTGTAGTCATTATAATCAGTGCGTTCACAACCAATTTGCAGACCTGAAGGATTTACCTCGACTACACCAAATTGTCCTAGAGATCCTTTGAATTGGACCAATACATTGTCTTCCGGAAGCAAGATAAGGTTTGAAGAAGGTTTAACAGAATTGCTGTCAATCCATAGAGGAATAGCCTTTTTTGTTTTATCAACTTCTTCATAAATAAATTCACGTTCATAAAATATTGATTCAGAATTTTGGGTTGATACACTTGCCCTGACTCGATTTGGGCCCTCCTTAAAATTTATTTTATTAAAGAAGATTCCCGTTTTGTATACCTTTAAAGGATCACTATTTATCATTGCTTTAGCAGGGTAATCCGTTTTACACAACAAATGAAAATCGGGTGTCTCAGAGAATTTTTTAGGCATTATGCGAAATTCTAACCAGGGAGAGATACGCTCAACCTGGTTTTCAGAGCTAAGTGCATATTTGTAGGGTATAGACCATCCCCTGGTAGGAAGAATATGAATTTGGTTGGAGGCTTCCATGAAAAGGGTATCCAATTTGTGTCTAACAAAGCCAATATTTCCGTCAAGATCTGTAATTTTTATTCTTTTTTCAGGGTTCAAAGTCACCTTCTGTCCAACATGATTTCCAGGAAAAAGAGCAGTTAGATTTAGTCCTACTATTTCATTTGGTTTTACATCTTTTAGGTCTCTTGGGAACTTAATTTTGCTAGTGTAGTGATATGGAAAGTTCCCTTCAGCTAAAATACTTTCCTTCAATCCTCCAGTAGGTAAAACCATTCCTCTACCTCCCGTTTCTCCATATACCTGTAGCCATTCGCCTATTATTTTCTCAGAGGATGTTGTGTCATTTACTAATATAGCAGGGAATATCTTTCCAGAGATACTCTTCTTTTTTTGATTTTCGTTTAAGTTGATTATGAAGTCATTATATGATTCTTTTCTACTAATGTCTATTTGAGGAACAATAAAATCTACAATTCCTTCCTCCATTAAACTCAGGGCCAGGGGATACTGAACCTCATTGCAAATAATGGAATTAAGCAGGTAGGGTTTAAGCAGCATAGCTTCCACAACAATATCCTCTAATAGGTCAGTAAACTCAATACTATCTATCGATTGGGATTTTGCGGGATACCTTGACATATCAAAACAGAAACCATCTATATTGTAATTTTCTGTAAGCTCAATTATTAATTTTTTGGCTGAAGTTTTCATCTCTGCTATGGATGAATTGGTCAGTTTTGATTCTATTTCTAAAGCAGTTATTCCAAGACTCTCCAGATCAACTTCGGCATATATTTTCAATCCATTTGAATGGGCTGATTCCTCTGCCACATTTATAGGATCAAAACCTGAGGATTCTATTGAAGAATTCGCTTGAGTATTCTCAATATTAGATGGATAATAAATAACAGATTGGTTCCTAACAATTAAAAAAACAGTATTATAATTTGCTTCGGCTGTTTTCATCATTAGAGTCTCGATATTATCCTGCATAATATCCACATTCTCATCTATCCAAAGTTCAGGATGTACAACAATAGCTCGCAATTCACTGTCAGGTATTACGATAGTCTCTTTCTCTCTGGGCACTGCAGGTATTACGATAGGATCTTTCTCCGTGGGCACTGCAGGTACAGCGATAGCTTGTTTTTCCTGAGGTTCTGGGGATAATTTTCCTGTTGTTTTACAGCCTATAAAAAAGCTGGTCAGAATAAAAAGGATAGGGATAAATCGGTATATTTTCATCTGTATAATAGATATTTCTTACGTATTTCTATAAACTCACTTACATCATTCTGACATTCATCAATTACTTCTTCAACAGTTATCCCAGGCACTTCAAGTTGTTTAATAAGGGGTGGGGGTGACCAAGTCAGGGAATCGGGATTGGTTTTTCGATAGGCATCGATAATATGAAGCGCTCCGGATACCGATTTGTAACTACTGTAATCTGTAAGCATTATTTCCACACCACCACTCATCTCATTCCAGGGTTTCCCTCTGGGGTTGGATCCAGGATCTGCATTTTTAGGAATAAAATATACTGGCCTGAAAATGGCCCCTTCAATACCCCTGCTATTTAGATCATTTGCTGCCTTTTGGGCATCCACCCAGGGTGCTCCCGTCAATAAAAATGGTTTGGTAGTTCCTCTGCCTTCGGAAATATTCATTCTTTCGAAAAGACACTGACCGGGATATACAACAGCTGTTTCAAATGTCCCCATATTTGGCGATGGCATAATCCAGAACAAACCAGTTTTATCCCAAGTCATGCTTCGTCTCCAGCCTTTCATCTTTATTACGGTCAGGTCAGTACCAAACCCTTCGGTTTCATTCCACATGGTGGCCAATTCTCCGTAGGTCATACCATGCCGTAATGGGAGAGGATGACGAAATATTCTCCCCATATTTAAATTTGGACCTTCCACAATCTGTCCTCCCAGTGGATTGGGCCTATCCAGAACGATAAAGGGTATTCCCGCCTCAGCACAGGCCTGCATGGCAAACGACATGGAATATTTAAAGGTATACCAGGCTGATCCTACTCCCTGAATATCGAAGATAAGCACATCCAAACTATCTAACCATTCACTTTTGGGGGCATAAGAATCACCATACATACTGTACACAGGAATTCCGGTCTGGGGATCCAATTCTCCTTCCTGTATAATTCTACCCTGTTTTGCACCTCTAACTCCATGTTCTGCTCCAAACAATGCCACGAGATTAACCCCAGGCGTAGCAGCCAGAACATCAATACTGCTTCTCATGTCAGCCCCTACAGCAGAAGGGTTGGTAATCAAGCCCACTCTTTTGCCATAAAGTAAATCGAGATAATCCTCTACAAGAACATCTATTCCTGGCTTAACAAGTGGTGCTTTGAAAACAGGTTTTTTCTCTTTCTCAAAATAACTACTTAGAATTTCGTCTAAAGAGGGTGCACTACTGAAAGATAGCTTTGAAATGGCTATTTTTGTAAGATTACTTTCGTTTCCAAAGCGATCCACTGCAGAAACCGCCATACTATCAATAGGAATCAGAACTTTCTCAATATCTTTAATACTATCTGCATCATTTTGACTCAGGTAATTCGTATTGATCTGGAAACCTGAGACTTTATCAGCCATCTTATTTTTTCCATGTATTTGATGATTCCAATTTGTGCCATATTTATAGTAGACAACCCAACGTGAAATTTCATCTATATCAGAATGATTCCAGGATAGAGATATGGTATCTTCATGCAAAGAAAAATCTACTTCCGGGGCTGTTGGTGCTTTGGTATCCAACCAGGGCATTGGAGGTATTAGAGCCTGTCGTTTATAAGGTCCATCTGATATAGCCTGAATTAATCCCGGGGAGGAAACCAAAGGACCTATACTCCAATGCACCGCACCCGGACTTTCAGGCAACATCCCACGAGTAATCATAATCTGGTTGATGGTTTCATCAATTGCCTGTTCTCCCTGCAACCTTCCCACACTCATTCCAGGCCATAAATGCCGTCCCTTTTTGTTTTCTCCTTCCCACCATCCAAGAAGAACTGGAAAACTCAATGAAATTCGGTTTATTGGCCAGTAAAGTTGAGGTGTATAATAATCGATCCAACCTTTGTTTAACCAGAGTCTGGCATCCGCATACAAGGTATTATGCTGGTCGAATCCAACTGTAATTGAAGGAGGATAATATGGACGCCAGAAACCAAAAGGACTCAGACCAAATTTCACATGTGATTTCTCAGATTTAATTCCATTATAAAGCCGTTCGATAAAAGTATTTACACTTTCTCGCCTCCAATCTCCTCGGGATAATTTACCTCCTTCTTCCTGATATGATTTCCAGCTTTCATCATCAGGAAAATCTTTAAAATTGTTGTAATCAGGGTAGGGGTAAAAATAATCATCAAAATGGATTCCATCTAAATCATATCGTTTCACTAGATCCATAACTACATTGAATGAATGATCCTGGGTTTCTTGTTTGCTAGGATCAAGCCACCAATAGCCCCTTTCCAGTTCTAACACCAGTTCAGGTTTTAATCTAACAATAGAAGCATCCGTTACTTCACCACCGGCAACATGATGGGCACGGTAAGGATTCAACCAGGCATGCAATTCAAGACCTCGGTTATGTGCTTCTTCAATCCAGAATTCAAGTGGGTCATAAAAAGGCTCCGGAGCTTTCCCTTGTTCACCTGTCAGATAATATGACCAGGGTTCCAGATCACTTTTATACAATGCATCACAATGAGGTCTTACCTGGAAAATCACCGCATTGTAATTATTGTCAGCCAGAAGATCTAACAATTTCAGGGCTTCTTTTTTCTGTTCTTCCACAGGGAGACCCGGCTTGCTGGGCCAGTTAATGTTTGCAACGGTGGCTACCCAGGCTGCTCTAAATTCACGTTCAGCACTGGCTGTTCTACCAGAGGGATCACCAGTTACAGCAGGTTTGGTACTTACACATTTTGTAAGTGTAATAAAAAGGGGTATAGTAAGGAAAATTAGAAGGGTTCTTTTATTCATATTATTAAAAAAGTTAGGAAATAACTAAATAATCGACCAATCAAGATAGATTTTTGAATGAATAAAATTAAGCAATTAATTGGTTTGATTAAAACTTATGACAGTTTTATAGTTTGGTTGAAAGAATATTTGTAATAAGAAAAAAAAACCCGATAAACGGGCTTCTTAATGGTATTCTATTTCAAAACATTGAGATTGACCTTATTCCCATTTTTTGTTCTTCATGTATTCCACTGATTCTGATATCAAAGATTTAAGAACATCCAGGTCAAGATCATCAAGGCTCTTCAAATAAAGACATGATTTACCTGTTTTATGTTTCCCAATTTTTGCAAGGTATTGATCATACTTATCAAATCCCTGCATTATATAAACCGTAAGATTATTTTTTCTGGGCGAAAAGCCTGTCAACATCCAATCGGCTTCACGACCACTGGCATACTTGTAATGGTATGATCCAAAACCAATAATACTGGGGCCCCACATAAGGGGCTCTTCTCCGGTAACTTCCTTCATAATATTAAGAAGTTTAAAAGCATCCTTTCGCTTTTGCTCATTCTCAAGAGTATTCAAAAATTCTTCCGCTTTTTGATCAGTAGGTTTTGTTTTTAATTCAGCCATATTTTAGATTCGCTTTTTCGTCCAGCCACCAAGAACAGCACCCCCTATGGTCAATCCAACCGTGGTAAATCCACCTGTTATCCAGGCCAGCCAGTATGGCTCCATGGCAAACATGCCTGAAGTTTTAACCGACATATAAACAAAGGCAAAACCAATAAGAAATCCATAACCGGCTCCTTTAGCAAGGGTATTTACATTCATTTGAACAAATAGCCAGGCCAGCACATACATAGAAAGTACTGCTGAAAAAATATTGGTAAACCAAACACCTATTCCTGCAGGATTGGCTTCAATTGTTGCCAGGTCTAATTCAACCATTTCCATCCATGGTTCACTAAAAAGAGGTCCGTACCACAGAAAACCCAATGCGAATTGCAATATTATGGCAACAAGTACTGCCAGATGATTAATTTTTAAATCCTTCATAATTAGAATTTTTGTTAATATTTATAAATACTATTTGAAGCAAATATAATATAGTTTAGAATAATTCCAAATAATGTTAAGGAAAAAGTCAGAATGCTCATATGCTCTATTTCAATTTATTACAAGAATTATTTGGCACCAGAATCTTCCAGGATGTCTATTACATCCTTCATATTTGCCAGTTTTGCATCATCAATTTCCTGAGCTCTTTGAAGAGGCGATACACCTGAATTTGTTTTGGAATTCACATCTGCTCCTGAATTGATAAGAATTTCCACTATTTCTGGCTGGTTAAGCATTGTGGCAAACATCAAGGCAGTATTTCCATTTAAATCTTTTGCATTAACATCGGTACCATTCTCAATAAGGAATGGGATTACTTTCTTTTTTGCATTGTACACTGCATTCATCAATACTGTCTTACCCTCATTATCTCTGGCTTCAATATCACCTCCCAGGGTCAATAAGTACTCACATATTTCAATATTTCCCATCCCTGCAGCGACATTCATGGCTGTTCCTCCTTTATTCGTCTTCAAATTAACCTCAGCTCCATTTTCTACAAGGAGTTTTGATATCTCATAGTGATTGCTCCAGACAGCAAACATAAGAGGTGTATATTTTTCATTATCAATCAAATTCACATCAAAACCCTGCTTAATGCAACTATCAACCTGTTCTATGTTTCCATGGTGGATAATCCTCAAAAACTCTTCAGACTTATCCTGCGAAAGTAAAACCTGGTTGGAAATCAAAACGATTGTAAGTAAAAAAACAAGGTGCTTGTTAAAAAAAATCTTCATCATAACTCACTTATATTTCTACACAATAGACAATTAGGTTATTTGGCGAGAATGAACGAATATACAAAAATAAGCTATTATCAATTAAAGTTATTATAGGTTTGAAAATGTGCCCAGAATAATAGGTATATCCATGCCTGCATGAAATAAAATCGAGGCCAACAAACTATCCGTTTTTTGAATGATATATCCCCAAAGCAATGCAAGAGGAAATAATACTATTATAAATAAGTATTGATCAGATGTATAACTGGCAGATAAATGAAGTACAGTAAATACCACTGCAATCAATATATTAGAAATAAATTTTCCAAAAAAGGGTTGGAGTTTTTTAAGAAATAAGCCCCTGAATAAAGTTTCCTCAAGTGTTGCATTGGCCAATACAAAAATGAGAATCCATGGAACCCAGGGCAAAATTCTTGAAAATTCCAGGTTCTGACCTTTAAATAAAGAAGATGCCATAAATATGGAACCAGCAGCTGCAAGAATGAAGGTGCTTAAACCTATAATGAGCCCCAGTTTCAAATGGCCCTTTTGTATATAAATAGATTGTAAGCTGTCGCCAGAAAGTTTAGTAAAAAGAATAATTACCATTAGAACTACAAAGCATTCATTTAATTTCAACAATGCAAATCCGGAAGGAGTATTTCCATCTACTCCAAGGGAATCTATCAAATAAACTCCCATAACCCAATCAAGGGAAACGGCAGTGGCCATAATTAATAGTCCAAGGAAAATTAGATGATACTTTTTTAGTGAAGGAATTTTTAGAGTAAACCTGTATACAATAAGAAGAATGGCAATCAGAACTATCCTACCAAAATAATCAAAAACCCTGTCAAATAGAGGATGCCAGGGGCTGAACACAATCATAATCAAGCTACCAATACCTGCGAAGAGTATGGCTAACATAATACGTTCCGGCCATTCTACTGAACTATTATAAGGTTTCTCCCTCTTCATTTCACTTTCAAAAGTAGTCAACGAAGGAATTAATTTTATGAATTACAATTTAGGGATTATATTTGGGAAACCAAAAGGAAAACGAGCACTAAACAGTGAAAATAGAATCCCAAGTCAACAAATATGATGAAAAAATTCTCTACTGCTCAATCTCTTTCATAGATAAGCCAATACGCTTCCTTTCCACATCCACCTCTAAGACTTTGACTTTTACATGCTGATTTAGTTTTACAAAATCGGCAGGATTACTTACATATTCATTCGCCAGGTTAGATATATGCACCAGACCATCCTGCTTAACACCTACATCAACAAAAGCTCCAAAATTGGTAATATTGGTTACAATACCGGGTAACTCCATCCCGACTTTAAGGTCCTGTATTTTTCTGATTCCCTCAGCAAATGAAAATACTCTTGCTTTTTTTCTGGGATCCAGGCCTGGTTTTAGCAATTCCTTTTTGATATCTTCAAGAGTAGCAATTCCTGTTTCCACATCTACAAACTTTTCAAAAGATATGGTATCAATTATCTCCTTATTCCCAATTAAGTCTGTGATTGAAACGGATGCATTTATAGCCATCTTTTTTACTAAAGGATAACGTTCTGGATGCACTGCGCTATTATCCAGCGGGTTCTTACCATTTTTAATCCGTAGGAAACCAGCACACTGTTCAAATGCTTTGGCCCCCATTCTAGGAACTTCCAGCAATACTTTCCGTTCCTTAAAAATTCCATTATCCTTGCGGTATTCAACAATGTTTTGTGCCAGTTGCGGGCCAAGTCCTGAAACATAGGTAAGTAAATGTTTGCTGGCTGTGTTTACATCTACACCAACCATATTCACACAGCTCTCTACAACTCTATCGAGTGATCCTTTCAGGGTATTCTGATCTACATCATGCTGATATTGACCTACACCAATAGATTTGGGTTCAATCTTAACTAGCTCAGCCAGCGGATCCATTAACCTTCGCCCAATAGAAATAGCCCCGCGAACGGTTACATCGAAAGTGGGGAATTCTTCGCGTGCAATAGGAGAAGCCGAGTATATGGATGCACCCGCTTCACTTACTATAAAAACCTGGAGGTCCTCTCTAAATCGCATTCTTCTAATGAGATTCTCAGTCTCTCGTCCAGCAGTTCCATTCCCAATCGCAATGGCCTGTATTTTATATTGCTCTATCAGGGTACTAATTTTATGCATGGCCTGCCTGTCTTGAGACTGAGGAGGGTGAGGGTAGATGGTGTCATTGTGAAGGAGGTCTCCCTTCTCATCAAGGCAAACCAACTTACATCCAGTTCTAAAACCCGGATCAATGGCCAATATTCTTTTTTCGCCAAGCGGGGCACCAATTAGCAATTGACGAAGGTTTTCTGCAAATACGCGGATGGCTTCTTCATCCGCTTTGCTTTTCGACATGGCAGCAAATTCATTTTCAAGAGAAGGTGCCAACAACCTTTTATAAGAATCGCTAAGGGCCAATTCAATATTGCCTGACAAATCATTCTTAATAAATAGCCGGGAAAGTCTTTCAAGCGCTTCCTCCTGGGGTGGACGAATGCTAACTTTCAGAAAACCTTCTTTTTCACCACGGCGAATGGCCAGTAGTTGATGTGACTTGCAACGTTTTAAGCTTTCCTTATAATCAAAATAGTCTTTAAATTTCAATGCTTCATCCTCCTTTCCTTTAATCACCGCTGCAGAAATAATAGACTGTTTTTCAAAAAGGTACCGGATGATTTCTCGTGCTTTTTTATTTTCGTTTATCCATTCAGCAATTATATCCCGGGCCCCCTGTAAGGCTTCTTCTATCGACTTTACATCAGCTTTAACAAATTCAGCAGCTCTTCCCTCAATATTATACTCAGTCTGAGCCATAATAATTTTTGCCAGTGGTTCCAATCCATTCTTCCTTGCAGTTTCTGCCTTTGTTTTTCTTTTTTGCTTATAAGGCAGATAAATATCCTCCAGCTCCCTGGGATCATAAGTATTCTCAATAAGTTCTTTTAATTCTTCCGTGAGTTTTCCCTGCTCTTCAATGGCCTTTAAGATGGTATCCTTCCTACTCTCCAGGCTCACATATTTGTCATGGGTTAGCTTAATATTTGAAATAGCTATTTCATCAAGGTTGCCGGTAACTTCTTTCCTATATCTTGCAATAAAAGGGATTGTGGCGCCTTCTATAAGCAGAGTAAGGGTTTTTTCCACCTGATTTTCTGATATACTCAGCTCGCCTGATATAAGGGGTATAATGCTTGTAGTCATTTTTAAATAATTTGTTCAAAGGTAGAGATTTTTTACGTTGAGTACTGATGTAGTAATTGGAATAAGGATGAGATATATTATTTCCAGTATTTAAGCTTTCAAATCAATTTCTTGATAGTTATATCTTACTCATTTCATATTAGAATAGCTATCTTTGATTGGATTAATAGATGCATTTTTAGGAATGAATTCAACCTTATCTTCATTTGGAAAAACCGATCTCAAAATTCCTCCGATAGTTTATGGTACGAGTTTCCTCGGAAACTTATATCGGGATATTGGTTGGGAAATGAAGCTTGAGATTATCAGACAATGGTTTGAAGCATCTGACTCAATGGTGGTCATTGATACAGCGGGGAAATATGGAGCAGGTTTGGCATTGGAAGTCATTGGAAAGGGCCTTGCTGAACTGGGCATCCCACCCGAGAAGATATTGATAAGCAATAAATTAGGCTGGTATCGTATCCCTTTAAAATCAAATGAGCCAACATTTGAACCTGGCGCCTGGGCCAATCTAAAATTTGATGCTAAGCAAAACATTGGCAAAAAAGGCATTCTTGATTGCTGGAAGCAGGGAAACGATTTATTGGGTGATGATTATTCAGCACAGCTCATTTCGGTCCATGATCCTGATGAATACCTGGCTGCTTCAGTTTCCTTATCAGATCGGGAAAAACGAAAAAATGATATTGTTGAAGCCTACAATGCTCTGTTTGATCTCAAGAAACGTGGTGAAATTAGGGCAGTGGGAATTGGAGCTAAAGATTGGGGAGTCATTCAGGAATTATACAAACTAATACCATTTGACTGGGTAATGCTGGCGAATAGTCTCACCATATACCGGCATCCTCCTGAGATACTATACTTTATTCATCAATTAAGCGAGGATGGTGTTGGTATAATCAATTCAGCCATTTTCAATGCAGGCTTCCTTACCGGGGGAGAATATTTCGATTATACATTGATTGATCCTTCACTTCCGGCCGACCGGGAAAGAATTGAGTGGAGAAACTCTTTTTTTGAAATTTGTAGGAAATTTAATATTGAACCTGGCGATGCTTGCCTACAATATGCGATGGCACCGGAAGAAATTCAGGCTGTAGCCCTGAATCCCAGTAAACCCGAACGCATTAAAAGAAATACTCAGATTATCGAAAAGCCCTTGCCAGTTGAATTTTGGAAGTCCTTACAATCGAATGGCATCATTCAAAAAATATTTAGAATACTATTGTAATGATTATTGACAGTCATCAACATTTCTGGAAATACAATAGTAAAGACTATGGATGGATAGGAGAGGACATGCATCCATTGAAAAGAGATTTTCTTCCCCCTGAACTGGACATGGAAGCAGAAAAATCAGGAGTAAAGGGGAGTATTGCTGTACAGGCCAGGCAAAGTATACTGGAAACAGAATGCTTGCTGGAGTTGGCTGAATTTCATTCAATAATTAAAGGCATAGTAGCCTGGTTACCATTAGTTGATTCCAGGCTTGAGAAGTATCTAGACCAATATTCTTCAAACCCATATTTAAAAGCCTTACGGCATGTACTTCATGATGAAGAGGATATTAACTATATGCTTCGGGATGATTTTAATAGAGGTATTTCTTTGCTGAAAAACTACCATTTGAGTTACGACATACTTATATTTGAGCGGCATCTACCACAGACCATTACATTTGTGGACAAACACCCCAATCAGGTTTTTATACTTGACCATATTGCCAAACCCCTTATTAGAAAAAAACAGATTTCCCCCTGGGATGAATATTTTAAGACCCTGGCAAAACGGGAAAATGTATATTGTAAAATCTCAGGTTTGGTTACTGAAGCAGATCCTGAGAATTGGACCTGGAAGCAGCTCCATCCATACATGGAGATAGCTCTGGATGCCTTTCGCTCAGACAGACTGCTCTTTGGATCTGATTGGCCGGTTTGTCTACTGGGATGTAACTACAAAGATTGGGTCAAGGGAATTCAGAAGTTTCTTTTGCCATTATCGGAAAATGAAAAGAATAATATAATGGGTTTGAATGCCCTTAAAGTATACAGGATATAAATTTGAATAGCGCGTGAAATCATTATTAATAGTCAAACCGGGCAAAATTGAAATAGTCGATCGACCAATTCCTGATGTGGGTCCGGAGGAAATTCTTTTAGAGATAATATATGTTGGGTTTTGTGGTTCTGACCTAAGTACCTACCTTGGTAAAAACCCAATGGTTAGCTATCCTCGTGTTCCAGGACATGAAGTAGCTGCTACTATTGAAGAAATTGGTAAGGAAGTACCCAAACAATTCTTAAGGGGTCAGAAAGCCACGGTAATTCCTTATACAAATTGTGGTGATTGTCCTGCCTGCAAAAATGGTCGAGATAATGCCTGTCGAGATAATGAAACACTGGGCGTACAAAGAGATGGTGCTATGAGCAGCTTCCTAGCCGTACCATGGCAGAAGGTAGTTATTGAGGATAAACTTTCATTTAAAGAGCTAGCACTAATTGAGCCACTTACGGTTGGTTTTCATGCCATAAACAGGGCTCAGGTCAATAAAAATGATCTCGTAATGGTATTTGGTTGTGGTATGATAGGGATGGGTGCAATAATAGGGGCCCTGCAAAGGGAAGCTACAGTAATTGCAGTAGATATTGATAATCAGAAAATAGAACTTGCAAAAAAAGTAGGAGCACAATATGCAATAAACAGTAAAACAGAAGACCTGTCAACTGCTCTGGCAAACAATGACTTCATTTCTGGGCCCAATGTAGTAATTGAGGCTGTGGGTAATCCTATTACATACAAGGCAGCAATAGAAATTGTTGCCTTTACGGGTAGAGTTGTCTGCATAGGCTATGCAAAAGAAGATATTCCGCTAAGTACAAAATTGTGGGTACAAAAGGAATTGGATATTCGCGGTTCAAGGAATGCCGCACCTAAGGACTTTGATGCAGTTATTGAATATATGAAGCAAGGCGAATTCCCCTACAATGAATTCATTACTAAGATTATACATCCAGAAGAAGCAGGAGAAGCTGTTGCAATCTGGGCAGAGAATCCTGGTCCGGTTTTTAAAATCCTCTTAAATCCTGCAGATTAGCGCTATTCTACCCGGGATACCATGATCAATAAAAAAATATTTGTACATTTACTTTCCATTCCAAATTCAACAAACCGAAAATTAATTCAACATGAAAACATCAAGACGAAGCTTTATCAAAACCGGTGCGCTTACAGTTGTTGGTACTTCCCTCTTTTCTCAAGCCCTCTTTGCTGCCAAAAAGAAGTCTGAATTAATAGGAATACAGCTCTATAGTATTCGTGAAGAAATGGGAAAAGATCCTTTGGGTACCTTAAAGCAACTGGCCAATATGGGTTATAAAAATGTTGAACATGCCAATTATGTGGATCGTAAGTTTTATGGTTATAATGCGACTGAGTTTAAGAAGATATTGGATGACCTGGGTATGAAAATGCCAAGTGGTCATACAGTACTACACTCAAATCAATGGGATAAGAAGAAAAAAGACTTTACCGATTCCTGGAAGTATACCATTGAAGATGCTGCTACCTGTGGTCAGAAATTTGTTGTTTCTCCATCACTGGAAAATGATCTGAGAACCTATGAGCCATTTATGGAATTTATGGAGGTATTTAACAAAAGTGGTGAGCTCTGCCAGAAATCTGGAATGAAGTTTGGTTATCACAATCATGATTTTGAATTCAGCCTGAAGTTGAACAATGTGACTATGTTTGATCTACTCATGAAAAACACTGATCCAGACAAGGTTTCCATTCAGCTGGATATTGGGAATATGTATATCGCCGGTGCCAAAGCAATTGATATACTTAACTCTTACCCTGGAAGATTTGAGACTATTCATGTGAAAGATATGATTCAGAAAAAGAATGGTGCAGAGGGCTTTGAAAGCACCATTCTCGGTGAGGGACTTATTGATCCTGAAAAGGTGATGAAATTAAGCAAGAAAGAGGGAGGAACCTGGGTATTTATTATTGAGCAGGAATCCTACCAGGGAATCGCCCCATTAGATTGTGTAAAAAAAGATTTGAAAATTATAAATAGCTGGGCTTAAATCTTAATTTTATAAATTGTATCTTAATTCCTTAAATCCCGAATTATTACTCTTTTATTCCCCTTTAGGGGGTGTTATAATCAAATTTAGCAAGTGATATTTGTATTCTATTATATTTAACAAAAAAAATGGGAAATACCTCTGGATCTACCAATAATTATTCCACGCCCGGCCTGGAAATTGCTGTATTCATAATTGTTATTGCCGGAGTTATGGCCGCCAGTTCCGTAATAACACCCTTATTGCTGGCACTTTTCATTAGTATTATTTGTTCCGGACCCATTTCCTGGTTAAGAAAAAAGAAGATCCCACAAGGATTGGCTATTTCTATAGTTTTTATTGGAATCCTAGCTATTTTTTGGGGATTTGGCGAAATAATAGGTTCTTCCCTGTCCTCTTTTTCTGATGAGTCTGCCCAGTATGAGGAGAATCTAAAGGAAATGGGGAATACTATTACAAACTTTTTAAACAATAAAGGAATTCATATTTCTACTGAAGAGATATCTAAGAATATTGACCCATCAAAGGTTATGAGTCTTACCTCAAATATTCTGGGGCAACTGGGCGGTATTATGAGCAATGCCCTGACCATCATTTTCCTGGCACTATTTCTTTTATTAGAAATGGATAGTATTGGATTAAAAGCCAAGGCAATAGCAAAAAGTACCAAGTATACTCTTTCTTATCTCAATACCATAGGAGACAACATCAGGCATTATCTATCTATTAAAACTGTAACAAGCCTTGCGACAGGTATATTAATCTGGATTGGTCTGGCCATTATTGGTGTAGAGCATGCAATAATCTGGGCTTTAATCGCATTTCTTCTAAATTTCATTCCTACAATTGGTTCAATTATAGCAGCCATTCCTGCCGTTTTGTTTGCCCTAATGCAATTGGGTTTTGGAGGGGTCATCTGGACAGGTATAGTGTTCATTGCGGTGAACATGATAATTGGAAATATCGTTGAACCCAAATTAATGGGAAAAGGTTTGGGTCTGTCCACTTTTGTTGTCTTTGCCGGTTTGTTGTTTTGGGGATTTGTTTTGGGTACTGTGGGTATGTTTCTATCTGTCCCTCTTACCATGTCGATTAAAATTATGCTTGAGCAAAGCCCTAATACAAAATGGTTGGCCATACTACTGGGCACTGAAGAAGATGCCACTAATGAATTGAATGATAAAGACTTATTGACTGAGAGTCAGTAAAATAGCTCTATTTATGTCGTGATATTATTTTCGAGGTATTTTGCATTCGAATCAAACACACAGTTCGATATTTATTTGGATTGTAGGCAGGCTTCCTCAAAAATACCACTTTTATTACACTTTTGGGTCTTTCATTTTTCCATCATTCTTAGAATATTTGTATAACTTAATTTATAAATTTTTATGATTAATGAAGTGAGATATTTGAGTCGAAATTTTGCACTTATTGGCCTAATTTGCTATTTAGTGGGTAGTTCACCTGTCAATGCTCAGGAGAATGAAAAAGTCGATACGGCAAAAGTCCAGGTTGGATACAACAAACCTTTAGATTCTCAGATGGTCAAGGACTCTATTGATGTCCAAACAGATGTTAGTCCCCTGGATATTGGAAGTGACAGAGGAATATTTATACTGTCTTCTGATAAATTGATGCAATTGAGAATTCTTGGTTCCGTGCGTGCTCTGCTTAGTTACAGCGGCCAGGAACTGCAGAATATGGGGACATTCAACCCATATGAAGTCCCCACAAATACAAATGGAATCTCACCTTATTTTTATGCCGACCTGGCTCAAACAAGAATTGGCTTTGAAGTAACCCGACGCACAAAGCGATTGGGTGATATATTTATTCGGATCGAGACAGACTTTAAAAGCTCTACAAATAATTTAAGGATCAGGCATGCCTATGGTCAATCAGATAGATTTTTAATTGGAAAAACCTGGTCCTTATTTAGCAATGTTAGCTTTACTCCAGCCACAGTGAGTACTGATGGAGCGGTAGGATCGGTTTTTTTACGAACCCCCCAAATCAGGTATACCGGTAAGATTAAAGAAATTGTTGGTTTTGCTGCAGCCATAGAGTACTCTACTCCAGATTTAGAAATACCAGACTCTCTCAATGTGACGCTATTGCAGGTTATTCCCGATTTTACAGGACGATTTACATACAAAGTCGGCTCCTTATCATTGCAGGCTGCGGGAGTTATTACAACGATGTCAGGAAGAGATGATGAAGGAAACATTAACTATTCCATCGGTCTGGGTGCTTCAGTATCAGGTAAATTTAATATAAGTGATAAAGAGAATCTTCTTTTCACATTTACTACTGGAAGAGCCATTTCTCACTTTTTAGATGTTTTTAGCGAGAAGTTAGTTGATGCATCCTATAACCCGGATTCACAACAATTTACTGCTACCATTTCCACAGCCGGATATGTTTCATACAGCCGTGATTGGAAACACAATATTTCATCCTCAGTGTCTGCAGGAATTGGATCTTTGCAGGTCAGAGATTACCAACCGGACAACTCATTCCACTGGGGTTATAATCTGTTGGCAAATGCATTCTGGCAACCTGTTGACGGGGCACGCCTGGGAGCAGAATTTGCATATGGACAGCGTTTTAACAAATATGGAAGCAGGGGCATGGCGAGTCGTGTTTCGATGCTATTGTACTATGATTTCTAAATATTGGATATATATTATTATTTATTAATTAAATTTTTAAGTAATAAATACAAATTGAAATATGTTATTTATTCTTTCTACCATTTTTATTACGCTGGCCCTGGTATTCTACTCTCTGGGAGTTTGGGCAGAACGAATAGCCCGATATTTAAAACCATGGCATGTTGTAGCATTCTGGATTGGATTTTTTTTTGATGTAGCTGGTACATTCCTTATGCATTTGATGTC
>RCNC010000345.1_pt1 | contig 29354 bp, 25 predicted proteins | sample 2041301 | NCBI WGS metagenome assembly RCNC01 (sample SAMN09708231, study PRJNA481090) | Marine sediment metagenome, whole genome shotgun sequencing project. | biome: marine sediment; feature: ocean; material: sediment; isolation source: Sewage treatment plant 13A marine sediment (STP13A) ... | reverse complement strand
GTGTGCTAACATTTTGCCTCCTTTTACCAGTCAGAGCGTGAATTTCCAAATTCAGGGAACGTGAGCATATGAGTGGCGGTGGGCTGGAGTACTGGAAGGACTTCGAGGGCGAGGTCGAGCCGGGTTCCGAGGAGGAGCTACTGCTCGGGCGTATCGACGCCGATCGTCTGCCTTCGCACATCGCCATCATCATGGACGGCAACGGCCGCTGGGCCCGCAGCCGCAAGCAGCTCCGTGTCCAGGGCCACCGCGCCGGCATCGATTCGGTGCGCGACACCGTCGAGACGGCCACCCGGCTGAAACTCCAGGCCCTGACCCTCTACGCCTTCTCCATCGAGAACTGGAAACGCCCGGTGGACGAGGTGAGCACGCTGATGAAGCTGCTCCGCAAGTATCTCAAGATCGAGCTGAAGACCCTGATGGACAACAATATCCGGTTCCGGGTGCTGGGACGGATGGAAGGTTTGGCCGAGGTGATCCAGCAGGAACTTCGCGACACCGAAGAGATGACCGCCGCCAATGACGGGTTGATGTTCAACATCGCACTCAACTATGGCGGCCGGGCGGAGATCGTCGACGCCTGCCGGTCGGTATGCCGCGAGCTGGCCCGGACGGGTGGCTCGGTGGACGACCTTGATGACCAGGCCTTTGCCCGCCATCTCTACACCGGTGGTCAGCCCGACCCGGACCTGTTGATCCGGACCAGCGGCGAGTTCAGGATCAGCAACTTTCTCCTCTGGCAGATCGCCTACTCCGAGATTTGGTTCACCGATACCATGTGGCCCGATTTCCGGAAGAAGCACCTGTTCCAGGCCATCATCGATTACCAGAAGCGAGACCGGAGATTCGGGGGCATCTGAACCCGCCCTGCCTCTACTGTGTCCGACCCGGCGTGGCCATGAAGCGAATCCTCACAGCTGTTGTGTTCCTGCCGCTGTTCTATGTTCTGAACACCAAGCTGCCACCAGCGGCCTTTGTCTCCTTTGCCTGCCTCTGTGCAGTTATTGCCGGCTGGGAACTCTCCCGGCTGGCCAGGGCCAAGGGACTGGTGAGCCACTGGCCGCTCAACTCCGCCTGCGCCCTGCTGGTCTGCGCCTCGTTTGCTGTGCCCCTGTTCGGCCCGCCGGAGATGAACTACACCCTGGCGGCCCTGGTGCTGGCCACGCTGGCGTTGACCCTGGCCTACCTCTTCACCTGCAAGGACGTGACCGGTTACCTGGAATCACTGGCGGTGGCCCTGCTCAGCAGTTCCTTCGTGGGGCTGCTCATCGGCTACCAGGTGGCCCTGCGGCTGGCCGGCGGGGAGATTCGCGGCGATTTCCTCATCTACTACCTCTACATCGTCATCTGGATCGGTGATGCCGGCGCGCTCTACACCGGGCGGAGCCTGGGTCGGCACAAGCTGGCCCCGGCACTCAGCCCGAACAAGACGGTGGAGGGGGCGGTGGGCAGTCTGGTGGCCTCGGTGCTGGGGTCGCTGGGGGTGCGGGCCTGGTTCATCCCCGAGCTGGGGATCTTCGATGCCGTGGCCCTGGGAATCCTGCTCAACATTCTTGGCCAGCTGGGCGACCTGGCCGAGTCGGGGCTCAAGCGAAGCGCCGGTGTGAAGGACAGCGCCTCCTTCATCCCCGGCCACGGCGGGGTCCTGGACCGCGGCGACAGTCTGCTCTTCACCGGGCCCGTCCTGTACTATTACTACATCTTCCTCATCGTGGGCTGAGCCGGCGACGCCCGACAGGGGGGTAACCGATGACCTGCCGTCTTGCCATCCTCGGCTCAACCGGTTCGGTGGGCCGGTCCACCCTCGACGTGGTGGATCGCCACCCGGAACGGCTCCAGGTGGTTGCACTGGCCGCGGGGCGTAACGTTCCGCTGCTGCTGGAACAGGCACGGCGCCACCGTCCGCGGCTGATCTCCCTGGCCCGGGAGGAAGACCTGCCACAGGTGCGGCCGCTGGCGGCGGAGCTGGGGGCCGATGTGGTCTGGGGGACCGCCGGCCTGGATGCGGTGGCCACACTGGACGACGCCGATCTGGTGGTTTCGGCAATGGTGGGCGGCGCCGGGCTGGCCCCCACCGTTGCCGCGGTGCGCCAGGGGAAGCGGGTGGCCCTGGCCAACAAGGAATCGCTGGTCATGGCCGGCGAACTGATCATCTCCATGGCCCGGCGCAGCGGTTCCGAGATCCTCCCCCTGGACAGCGAGCACAGTGCACTGCAACAGTGCCTCCACGGCCGTTCCCTGGACCAGGTGGCCCGTCTGGTGCTCACCGCGTCCGGCGGTCCCTTCCGCGGCCACACCCGGGAGCAGTTGACCCGGGTCACCCCGGCCGAAGCGCTGGAGCATCCCACCTGGGACATGGGTCGCAAGATCACCGTCGATTCGGCCACGCTGATCAACAAGGGGCTGGAGCTGATCGAAGCCTGCCACCTGTTTCAGGTGTCGCCGGACCGGGTGGAGGTGGTGGTTCACCCCCAGAGCCTGGTGCACGCCATGGTGGAGTTTGTCGACGGCACCACCCTGGCCCAGTTCGGCCCGGCCGATATGCGGCTGCCCATCCGGCGGGCCCTCTCCCATCCCGGGACCTGGGCCCCGCCCTTTGAACCCCTGCTGGACCTGGTCCGCAGCCGGCCGCTCTCCTTCGAGCCGGTGGACCACCGGACGTTCCCCTCCATCGAACTGGCCCGGCGGGCCATGGAACTGGGGGGAACGGCCCCGGCGGCGTTCAGTGCGTCGAACGAAGTGGCGGTGGATGCGTTCTTAGAGGGGAGGATCCCGTTTACCCGAATCTGGGACCTGATCACCGGGGTTCTGGACGGGCACCAGACTCAGCCTGCCGATTCACTGGAGGTGGTGGAAGCGGCCGCCCTGGATGCCAGGCGGTTAGCAACCGGTCTGATAGAACGGACGGTGGAGCCGTGACGAACAACGGAACAGCGGGGCAGCGGACAACACGGCGGAGCCGGCCGGTCTTTCTCGGTGACCTGCAGGTGGGCGGCGGTGCGCCGGTTTCCATCCAGTCCATGACCAACACCCGCACCGCCGACGTGCCGGCCACCGCGGAGCAGATTGCCCGCCTGGAGGCCGCCGGCTGCGAGGTGGTCCGGCTGGCCGTTCCCGACCGCCCCTCGGCCGCGGCGATCACCGAACTGAAGAAAACGGCTGGGGTACCGCTGGTGGCCGACATCCATTTCGATTACCGGCTGGCCCTGGCCGCGGTGGAGGCGGGGGTCGACGGGCTGCGGATCAACCCCGGCAACATCGGCTCAGCACAACGGGTGGAGGCCGTGGCCCGGGCCGCCGGGGAGCGGGAGGTGCCGATCCGCATCGGGGTGAACAGCGGGTCGCTGCCCCGGCAACTGATGAACCGTTTCGGCGGCGCCACACCCGAGGCCATGGTGGAGTGCGCCCTGGAGCAGGCGGCCCAGCTGGAAAGCGTGGGGTTCGGGGCGATCAAGATATCGCTCAAGGCCAGCGACGTGACCCGGACGGTGCAGGCCAGCCGCCTGCTGGCCCGGCGGGTGGACTACCCGCTGCACCTCGGGGTGACCGAGGCGGGCGCCGGCCGTCCGGCGGTGGTCCGTTCCACCTTGGGAATCGGTCTGCTGCTGGCCGAGGGCATCGGCGACACCATCCGGGTGTCACTCACCGGAGATCCGGTGAGCGAGATCGGTGTGGCCCGTGATATCCTTCAAGGGTTGGGGCTGCGGTCCTTTGGCCCGGAGTTTATCTCCTGTCCCAGCTGCGGCCGGGTGCGGGCCGAGGGTGGTGAGGAGTTCGCCGCCATGGCCGCCGAGATCGCCGAGGGGGTTTCCGGGCTGCGGACACCCCTGCGGCTGGCGGTGATGGGCTGTGAGGTCAACGGCCCCGGCGAGGCCCGTGAAGCCGACCTGGGAGTTGCACTGGGAAACGAAGAGGGCGTGCTGTTCCGCAACGGAACGGTCCTGCGCAAGATACCCCTCGATCGGGTGGTGGCGGAATTCATTGCCGAGGCCGCGCGTCTGGACGCGGAGTGTGAGAAGAGGTCATCGTGAATCTGCAAAGACATCAGGTCAAGCCAACCTTTGGCGTTCCCGGCAACCGGGAACTGGTCTTTCTCTGGGCCGCCGGTCTGGGCGGTCTGATCATCTCGCTGGTGCTCTTCTTCACCAGCGCGCCGGGGGCTCACGTGGCCGCCAACCTCGACCAGGACGAGGCGCGGGACATCGCCATCGAATTCCTCGCCAGCCAGGGCGTCACCGGTGTGGAGTCGATGTCGGCCATCGAGACTTTGAATACCCAGTCGGCTCATTTCCTCTACCTTGACGACCGCTACGATGACTGGGAGGAGATTGAGCGGGGTCAGGAGACGCTGGCCGTGGGCAACTGGGCATTCCACTGGGAGGACGCCGGCCTGTTCGACCCCACCGGGGCCGACGAGTTCTGGGTCACCGTCGATTTCAATGGCCAGGTTTCGGCCTACCGGCACGGCGGCATGGAGGACGAACCCGAAGCCCACCCCGAGCGGGAGGCGGCGCTGGATCTGGCGCGGAAGGCCATGCTGGCCGCCGGTATCGACCCCTCGGCATGGGAATTGGAAGATTACTCGGCCCACCGGAACGACGACGATGATCGCACCGATTCGCTGCTCACCTGGGCTGCTCTCGAGGGAGGCGAGGACACCATTCCACGCAAGATCACCATCACCTTGCACGGGAACACCCTGGAGCAGTTCCGGATCAAGCCCGGGCTTCCCGACCGCTTCAACCAGTTGGTGGAGCAGCACGAACGGCAGGCCGCCCTGATCCGCGGGCTTCCCCGCTCGGTGATCAGCTTCGTCCTGCTGCTGGTGCTGGCCGCCATCTTCCTTCGGCGTTACCACCAGGGCGAGTTGGGGATCAACCGCGGGGCGACCATTATGCTGGTCTTCCTGGCCCTCTACACCTTGGTGACCATCTGTATCCTGCCGCTGATTTTCGCCTCGGCCAATGTGGCCGTGCTCAACATGGCCCAGTCAAAGCTCTTCATGGGCGTCTTCATGTTCGTCTTCCTCACCCTCGGCGGCACCCTGGTGGTTTTTGTGGGCTACTCCGTGGGCGAATCCTACACTCGGGAAGGCTGGGCCGGGGTGCTCCAGGCCGTGGACGGACTCTTTGCCCGCCGGGTCTTCACCCGCTCCTTCGGCTGGTCCGTGCACACAGGCTTTCTCTGCGGCGCCGCGCTGCTCGGCGTTGCTTCGCTGGCCCACTGGTTATCTTATGCCGTTCTCGGCTACCGTTTCCCCCATGGCTTCAATCACTGGGCCGCATCGTGGCCGCTGCTGCTCCTACTGGTCGGGCCGCTGGCCACCGCGCTGTTTGCCGAGTCCTCGATCCGCCTGCCTTTCCTCGCTGTGGGCCGCAGCCTGTTCCCCCGGCACCCGGGCCGCGGACTGCTGCTGGGGTCACTGGCGTCCTCTCTGGTCTATCTCTTTTTCTGCGAGTTCCCCGCTCCGGACCACATGGGCCTGGCCATGGCCCTCTTCTTCATCCTCGGCCTGCTGCTCTGCGGGGTGATGGCTCGCTACGGGTTCATGGCCTCCTTCTGGACCACCTTTTTCGGTGCGGTGCTGGTCCCGTTGGGGCCGATGTTCGTCTCCGGTCCGCCGTCAATCCGGCTGATCTCGATTTTCGGGCTTTGCGCCCTCCTGGTACCGGTAGTCATGGCGGCGGCGGCCTTCCGCATCCGCCAGCCGGAGGAGGAGCACAAGGACCTGCTCCCCGCGCACATCCGGCGGATCACCGAGCGGGAGCGGATGCAGAAGGAATTGGAGATCGCCCGCCACGTGCAGATGAAGCTGCTGCCCAAGGAGTCCCCGCGGCTGCCCGGGTACGACGTGGCCGGCACCTGTATCCCGGCCACCGAGGTGGGTGGTGACTACTTCGACTTCATCAGCCTCGGCCGGGGCAAGCTGGGGATCGCGGTGGGCGACGTGTCGGGCAAGGGCGTCTCGGCGGCGATCTACATGACCCTGACCAAGGGCATCCTGCAGTCCCACGTGGGCTTCAACGACTCTCCGGTGACCGTGCTGAGCCGGGTGAACAGCCTGATCTACCGCACCATCGAAAAGGGGATTTTCATCAGCCTGTTTTACGCTGTGCTGGACAGCTCCACCCGGGAACTGATCTACAGCCGCGCCGGCCACAATCCCGGCTTCCTGCTCAAGCAGGATTCGGACGATTTCGAATCGCTCCACCCGCCGGGGATGGCCCTGGGTCTCGACGAGGGCGAGCTTTTCTCCAGCATCATCGAAGAGAACACGGTCTCGCTGAGTTCCGGCGATGTCCTCGTTTTCTACACCGACGGGATCACCGAGGCGATGAACGTCCGTGATGAGGAGTATGGCGAGGAGCGTCTGATGAAGTGCATCTCGGACAACTCGCACCTGCCCAGCAAGCAGATGGTGGATCAGATCACCGCCGACGTGAACCACTTTGCCGGCACCCAGCCCCAGCACGATGACATCACCCTGGTGGTGATGCGCGTTCTCGAGTCATAGGCTCACCCACCGCCAACCCCGGTTTCCTCAAGGGCGCGGCCGGTTTCCGCCGGCCGCCATCCCCTTTCCCGGCCGCTGAATTTCCAACTCTTCAAGCTGTTGACCGCGATCACTTTAGTGTGCTGCTGCCGGTCTCCCCGTCCTGGCATGCGGGTTGCTGGTTCAACTGAATCGCCATCCGGCGCCACCCGGTGATTAAGTGGTTCTGCCGCGCCCTCCCGGTTGTTGTGGCGCCTGGTATGGCACGGTCAACCGGACCAGGGGGGGAGGTGATCGGGGAAGCAGATGATCGCACGGTCGACCAATGCGTCTGCCGGGTTTCCCGGCAGTGGATCGGCCAGGCAGGAAAGAGACGATGCAGGGGCCGCGGGGGAACGGCGGGTGCCGGCCGGATGCCGGTACCGCCGCCTCCCGACGGCGAAACCGGACATTGTGCAGCGAACCATTAGGAGACGTGTAGATGAAACATGAGAATCGCGCCGGCAGGTTTTTCTGGCGAGCCGTTGTGATGGCCAGCCTGGTTCTGGCGGCGGTGCAGCCGGCATGCCCGGCCTTCACCGGGACAGCCCCGGCCAAGGCCTCCACGACCCTGGAGGGAGTGGTCAACCTCAACACGGCCACCGAAACGGAACTGACCCAACTCCCCCGGGTGGGTGAAGCGGTGGCCCGGCGAATCATCGCCTTCCGGGAGAAGCACGGCCCGTTCCAGCGGCCCGAGGACCTGATGAATGTCCAGGGCATCGGCGAACGGACATTCCACCAACTCCGCTCTCACCTGGCGGTGGAAGGGGAGACCACACTGAAGACAGTTCAGGCGGCGGGAACCCCGGCGAAAACCTAGTCAATGTGGGGGCCGGCCCGGTGCCGCCGCGGCCGGCCCCCGCGGACCCGGATGTCGGCGGTGGGAGCGGGGCTGTGGTGAGGGATCGCTGGGTGTTCGGGGTGGAGGCCAGGGACGGTATGTTTTTTTGTACGGCAATGGCCGGAGACGGTACGGTGAGAGCGATGCGGGTCTTTCCCCCCGGAGCCCGGGGGGTGATGCAGTTTGTCCGCTTCGCCGCCCGGCAGGGGCCGTCCCTTCAGCCTCCGGTGATCGGCCTGCTGGACCGGACCAGCGGGCCGGCCGGGGGCCGGGATCTTGCCGAGGCGTTTCGCCGGGAGGGCTTCCAGGTCTGCCCGGTGAACGGCGAACGGGTGGCGGGATCGAACACTGCCGTCGGCCGGGCCCTGGACGGGGGACGGAACTCGCGGCGGGCGGCCCGGGCCGTTCTGCAGCCGGGCAGGCCCGGGGGAGGCGGGGATGAGTGACGGGTTATCCGTGTCCGGGAAGCAAGGCCACACCCTGCCCGAGGTCTGCCTGGCCCTCCTGCTCCTCGGATTGGCCTCGGCCGCGGTATTGCCCGCCTGTTCCTCCTGGATCGACGCGGCCCGGCTGAGCGCTGCCAGCGGCCGGATGACCCTGCTCCTTCGCCAGCTACGCTACCAGGCCATTGCCGGCGCCTCCTGCCGCGGGGTGGTCTTCGACCCGGCCGGCGCCGGCAACACGGTGGTCTACCGCGTGGTGCGGGACGGCAACGGCAACGGCATCAGGCGGGCCGAGGTGGAGGACGGGACCGATCCGGTAGTGGCCGGCCCGGTGAGCCTCCCGGCCGAGCACGGCGGGGTGTGCTTCGGCATCCTTGAGACGGAACCCGTCCCCGTCCTTCCCCCGGGCAGCGGCACCCTCACCAACCCGGGCGACCCGGTCCGTTTCGGTTCCTCCGACCTGGCCTCCTTCACCCCCCGGGGGACGTCCTCCTCGGGAACCCTCTACCTGCTCTCCCCCCGGGGCCGGATGCGGGCGGTGAGCCTTTACGGCATCACCGGCCGCATCCGGGTCTGGGATTACCTGCCGCAACGGGGGACCTGGGAACGCCGTTGAATTCTGGCATATTTTCGGCGTTTACCTGGAGATACGTATGGGATACCTATTTTAAGGAGGCGTGAATGATGAAGGGCGCTGATCTTGTTCCGGCGGGAGAAGTCGAGCGACTGATTATTCGCCTGAGGGGGGAGTGTGTTCTTCTCGATGTTGATATGGCCAGGCTCTACGGAGTGGAAACCAAAATTCTGGTCAGATCTATGAAAAGAAACATTGACAGGTTTCCAACTGATTTTATGTTCCAGTTGAATGAACAAGAGTTCCAAAGCTTGAGGTACCAAAATGGCACCTCAAGTCAATGGGGCGGCCGTCGATACCCGCCATATGCCTTCACGGAGCAAGGCGTGGCGATGCTTTCCAGCGTTCTTCGAAGCCCTCGCGCTATACAGGTTAATATAGAGATCATGAGAGTATTTGTGAGATTTCGTCGGATGCTCGCCTCCAATGATGAACTCGCAAGGAAACTTGACGAACTTGAACAAAACTATGACGAGCAATTCCGGGTTGTTTTCGAGGCTATTCGTGGTTTCATGACCTCAAGGGAAGACGTCTCTCGACGACGGATCGGGTACACTGCAGAATAGCTTTTCCGTGTCAGAACGGTGAGGTTCCTCCGAATCCAGTTCCATTGAATTAGGATGCTTGAGCCGATCGTGACGATTCTTGACTCCCCCCATGGGTTGTGTTACCTTTTTCTTTCTCTGCGCCCATCTTGGGCAATCGATTAACAGGCAGTGTTATCAATTGTTTGCGATACTCTTCGGAAAGGGTCCCCCCAATGTCCGCCAACGAGAATACACCCGTGAAAAAGACGGCGCTCAACGCCGCGCACCGTCAGCTTGGCGGAAAGATGGTCGAGTTCGCCGGATGGGATCTGCCCACCCAGTTCAAGGGGGTGATCGAAGAGCACATGGCGGTGCGGACCAGGGCCGGTCTCTTCGACGTGAGCCACATGGGCGAGGTGGAGATTTCCGGGCCGGACAGCCTCGACTTCCTGCAGTGGATCACTTGCAACAACGCCGCCAAACTGAAGGTGGGGCAGATCCAGTATTCGGCCCTGATGCACGAGGCGGGAACCTTCGTCGACGACCTGCTGGTCAACCGTCTTGACGAAAATCGCTACATGCTCTGCATCAACGCCGCCAACGTGGACAAGGACGTGGCCTATATCCAGTCCCAGGCCCGGGGCGACGTGACGGTGACCAACCGCAGCGACGACTATGTCCAGCTGGCGTTGCAGGGGCCCAACGCCCTGCCGATCCTGGCAAAATTCACCGATGCCGACCTGGAAAATCTCAAATACTACCGCCTGGTGCACGACGCGGTGCTGGGCGCGCCGTCGATCATTTCCCGCACCGGGTACACCGGGGAAGACGGGTTCGAAATCTACACCGCACCCGAGCATGCGGAAAAGATCTGGTTCGCCCTCCTGGAGCACGGTGAGCAGGGTGGCTACGGCCTCCAGCCGGTGGGACTGGCCGCCCGGGACACCCTGCGCCTGGAAGCGAAGATGGCGCTCTACGGCAACGACATCGATGACAGCACAACGGTCTACGAAGCCGACCTCGGCTGGATCGTCAAGCTGAAGAAGGGCGACTTCATCGGCCGCGACGTGCTGGCGCAGCAGAAGGCGGAAGGGGTCAAGCGGATCCTCGCCGGCTTCGAGATGGTGGAACGGGGCATTGCCCGCCACGGCTACCCCATCGTGCATGGAGGCGAGGAGTGCGGCCGGGTGACCAGCGGCAGTTTCGCCCCCTTCCTCAAAAAGAATATCGGTCTGGGGTATGTGCCGCAGGAACTGAGCCCCGTGGGAACGGAGATCGCCGTGCTCATCCGCGGCAGGGAAGTGCCCGCCAGAATCGTTGAGACACCATTCTATAAGCGACAGAAGTAAGGCCTGCCGGAACTGGGGGGAGCCCCCTTCAATCGGCGCAGCAATGGAAGGAGAAGCAGTGATGAACCCTCAGGATCTCCTGTACACCAAGGATCACGAGTGGATCAGGGTCGAAGGCGAGGACGGCGTGGTGGGTATCACCGATCACGCCCAGAAGGAGCTGGGGGACATCGTCTACGTTGAAGCTCCGGAAACCGGGGTCGAGGTGAAGGCCGGTGACGAGGTGGGCACCATCGAATCGGTGAAGGCGGTTTCACCGCTCTACAGCCCGCTCACCGGTGAGGTGCTGGACGCCAATGGCAGCCTCGACGACGCGCCCGAACTGCTGAACCAGGAACCCTATGGCGGCGGCTGGATCTACCGGATGCGCCTGGGCAATGCGAGCGAGCTCGATGGCCTGATGAAGGCCGAAGATTACGAGAAGCTGGTCTCCTCCGAAGAGTGACACGATGCGACGTTTCATCCCAAATTCCGATGCCGACCGATCTTCCATGCTCGAAGAGATCGGGCTGAAGAGCAGCGAAGAGCTCTTTGCCCACATCCCCGGGCAGATGCGATTTGATGGTGACCTGGCGGTGCCGGGGCCGCTCTCCGAGCCCGAACTCACCGCCCGGCTGGCCCGGCTGGCCGAGGGCAACACGGCCGTCAGGCCGGGCGACGCCTTTCTCGGCGCCGGTGCGTACGCCCATTTTCTTCCGGCGGCCCTGGACGGCCTCATCTCGCGTTACGAGTTCCTCACCGCGTACACGCCATACCAGGCGGAGATCAGCCAGGGGACCCTCCAGGCGATCTTCGAGTTCCAGACCATGGTCTGCCAGCTCACCGGCATGGACGTGGCCAACGGTTCACTGTACGACGGCGCCACCGCGGTGGCCGAGGCGGTGCTGATGAGCCTGCGGGTCAGCCGCACCCGGAGGCGGGTGGTGGTGGCCGGCAGCCTCAACCCGCTGTACCGCGATGTCATGCGCACCTACCTCAGCAACCTTGAGATCGTGCTGGACGAGGTCCCCTGCGGGGCCGGCGGCACGGTGGATCCGGGAGCCCTGGTCGGGCAGCTGGAGGATGCCTCCTGCCTGGTGGTGCAGCACCCGAACTTCTTTGGCCGGCTGGAAGACCTGGCCGGCCTCACCGAGGCGGCGCACCAGGCCGGCGCACACCTGGTGGCCGCGGTGAGCGAGCCGGTTTCCCTGGGGCTGCTCACCCCGGCGGGGGATTTCGGTGTGGACCTGGTGGCCGGCAACGGCGCCTCCTTCGGCAACCCGCTCAGTTTCGGCGGCCCGGGCCTGGGCTTCATCGCCTGCCGCCAGAAGATGGTCCGCAGCCTCCCCGGCCGGCTGGCCGGCCAGACCGTGGACCAGCAGGGCCGGACGGGATACGTGCTGACCCTCTCCACCCGGGAACAGCACATCCGCCGGGCCAAGGCCACCTCCAACATCTGCACCAACCAGGCGCTCTGCGCCACCGCGGCCACCATCTTCATGTCGTTGATGGGGCAGGGCGGCGCCCGGGAACTGGCCCGCCAGAACGCGCTCAAGGCCCATTACGCCCGTGGCCGACTCTCCGCCATCCCCGGCGTGGAAAACCTCTTCCCCGGGCCCTGTTTCAACGAGTTCGTGCTGCGGTTGCCCGCCGATGCCGGCAAGGCTGCCGAGGCGCTCCTCGAAGAAAAGATCCTGGCCGGTCTGCCCCTGGGCCGCTTCTATCCCGACCTGAACGACGCCATGCTCTTCTGTGTCACCGAGGTGAACAGCCGGGAGAGCATCGACCGACTGGCCGTGAAACTGGAGGGTGTGCTATGAGCGAGAACGGAACCACCTTCCGGGAGCCCCTGATCTTTGACATCGGCGGCGAAGGCCGCACCGGGTTCGCCCTGCCCGCCCTGGACGTGCCCGAGGCCGACCTCGGTGAGGTGCTGGGCCAGGGCAACGTGCGGGACGGGATCCCCGGGTTCCCGGAGGTAAGCGAGGTGGAGGTGGTCCGTCACTTCTACCGCCTCTCCAAGTGGAACTACTGCATCGAAAACGGGCTCTATCCCCTGGGCTCCTGCACCATGAAGCACAACCCGCGGATTAACGAGGTGCTGGCCCGGCTCCCCGGGTTTGTGGACAGCCACCCGCTGCGGCCCACCTCTGCGGCCCAGGGCAACCTGGAACTGCTGCACTATACCGCCGAACTGCTGGCCGAGATCACCGGCATGGACGCGGTGACCCTGCACCCCTGTGCCGGCAGCCACGGTGAGCTCACCGGGATGATGCTGGTCAAGGCCTACTTCGACGCCCGGGGTGAAAAGCGCAAGACGGTGCTGATCCCCGACTCGGCCCACGGTACCAACCCGGCCAGCGCGGTGATCTGCGGCTTCGAGGCCCGGGAGATTCCCTCCGGTCCGGACGGCTGTGTCGATATCGCCCGTCTCGAAGAGGAGATGAGCGACGACGTGGCGGCGCTGATGCTGACCAACCCCAATACCCTGGGGATCTTCGAGCGCCAGATGGACCGCATCGCCGAAATCGTCCACTGCCACGGTGGCCTGGTCTACATGGACGGGGCGAACATGAACGCCCTGCTGGGCAAGGTGCGCCCCGGCGACACCGGGGTGGACGTGCTGCACCTCAACCTGCACAAGACCTTTTCCACGCCCCACGGCGGTGGCGGTCCGGGCAGCGGCCCGGTGGCGGTGAAAAAAATCCTCGAACCCCATCTGCCGCTGCCGGTGGTGACCCGGGTGGAGGAAAACGGCGATGTCCGCTACGAGGAGGAATACCAGCGCCCCGGCTCCATCGGCCGTATCGGCGCCTTCTTCGGCAACTTCGGCACCGTGGTCCGGGCGCTCTCCTACATCCTCTCCATGGGGGGGGAGGGCCTCTCCCGGGTGTCCGAGATGGCGGTGCTCAACGCCAACTACATCCGCCGCAAACTGGAGCCGTACTTCCACCTGAAATACGACAGCCCGGTATTGCACGAAGTGGTCTTTGACGACAAGCACCAGGCCGAGCACGGGGTGTCGGTGGGTGACATGGCCAAGCGGCTGATGGATTTCGGTTTCCACCCGCCCACGGTGAGCTTCCCGCTCATCGTACACGGGGCGATCATGATCGAACCCACCGAGACCGAGCCGCGGGAGGAGATCGACCGCTTTGTCGAGGCGATGATCCAGATCGCCGGCGAGGCAAAGAGCGACCCGGACCTGGTCACCGGGGCCCCCCGCACCACTCCGGTGAGCCGGATGGACGAGGTGCGGGCGGCGCGGAAGCCGGTGCTCAGGTGGGTGCCGCGGAAAGAAGGATAGGGGGCGCCGTTCAGCTCCAGTCAAAGGCGTCTTCGGGATACCCGGTCTCCAGCAGCAGCTGGTAGAGCAGGGAGAGCGGCAGGCCCACCACATTGGAGTAACTGCCCTCGATGTGCTCCACAAAGACGGCAGCCAGGCCCTGGATGCCGTAGGCCCCCGCCTTGTCGTCCGGTTCACCGCTGGCCACGTAGCGCTCGATTTCCGTCTCGCTGAGCCGGAGAAAGGTCACCGCTGTTTCGGCCACGTCGGCCAGCAGTTCACCTCCCGGGGGCACCACGGTGATGCCGGTGACCACCCGGTGGGTGGCGCCGGAGAGCAGGCGCAGCATCCGTGCCGCATCCTCGCGGTCCGCCGGCTTGCCCAGGATCTCCCCGTCCTTCACCACCACCGTGTCCGCGGCGATCACCCAGTGGCCATCATTCCATCTCCCGGCGGTGCGCGCCTTGGACCGCGATACCCGCAGCACGAAATCCTCCGGCGGTTCCCCGGGAACCGCTATTTCCGGGACCCGGGACGGCCGGATGATGAACCCCAGACCGATGGACCGCATGAGTTCGGCACGCCGGGGTGAAGCCGAGGCCAGGATCAGCCCGGGGCCGTGGTCGGTCCGTTCCTCACTGGTTCCGGTCATTGCTGGTGCTCTCCGCCGGATCATTCGGACCGGGTCCGGCCTACCCGCGTTTTTTGTTTTTTTTTTACGTCCCGGTGCGAAGAAGCGGCGGTACACGGCCCAGCCGGCCAGCAGTCCGGGAAGCAGGCCGAGGTTCACCCGCAGCACCAGGCCGGTGGTCAGCTGGAAGATCCCGAAATCGGGGTTGACGCTGGGCAGCAGCGTCAGGGGGACGCCGTGGAAGAGGATTGCCGGCAGGCGGCCCTCGCCGTCCAGCAGCACACCGGCCGCCCGGAAGAGAACCATGCCGATGACGCCGCAGATCAGCAGCAGGGCCGCCAGGTGCAGCGCCTGCCGAAGGCGTGGCCCGGGGGCGCTAGAAGCCGACCTTCTTCTCGTCCGCGGCCGGGGCTCCGGCGATCTCCCCGAAGTTTTTTTCGTACTGGCCAATGTTCCGCTTCAGAGCCTCCAGCAGTTGCTTGGCATGAAAGGGTGAAATGATGACCCGGGAGTGGACGGTGAACTCCTGGCGGCCGGGGACCACCCGGCCGAAATCCACCACGAACTCCGACTGGTTGTGCATCACGTTGGCCAGGTTGACGTAGACGCCCTCGGCCACTTTCTCGTCGATTTTCGCTTTGAGCTGGATTTCCCCCGATTTTCTCGGCTGATTCATGGATCTCGTCCTGGCTGAGCGTGATCGAATGCACGGCACGCATTGTTGATGGATGATGACGAATCCCGGCGGCTCGGGCCATGCCGGGATCTCCAATTCAGTCTAGTTCCGGTGGTGGTCGAAGTCAATCTGCCGCGGCTCCTAGAAGCTGATGCTGATCCCCTGGGCATCTCCGCCGAAGCGGTAGCGGATGCGGATGCGCGGGGCATTGAACTTCCATATTTTGAAGCGGGGTTCGGTGGTCAGGGTGACGCCGATTTCATATTGTTGTCTGACACTGAACGGGTCGCCGTCGGGCGAGGCGATCCGCAATTCGTCGAAGTAGTAGCTCGCTCCGCATCCGGGCCGGACCACCCACTTGTGTTTGCCGGAGGTGAGGCCCAGGTCCGCAGTGACATCGGGCCGATACAGGCCTGGCGAAAGGCCGTTCGCGCATTGTCGAAGTGTCTGTCCAGGTCACGCTTCCCCGGTGTGCCGCTCCAGCCCCAGGACCGAGAGATCGTCATCGATGCGGTAGATATCCAGGGCGTCACCGCCGAGGGCGGTGCAGGGGTGATACTGCCAGCTGAACGAATTGCCAGGACACTTCGGCTCGGCTATGGGCAGCAGGGTCATGGCCATCAGACGGGGGCGGGTCAGTTGCACTGTTCGGACTCCAGGTGGTCAAGGCGGCCAGTGGCCGTGAACAATAACCGACGATCGGGTTCGCTGCTAGCAATACGATGAAAAGTTGAGGTGAACAAGCGCGGAGGTTGCGGCGATATTGAATTGCCCCGTTTGACCTCTCTCCGGGGCCTGGCGGATAATGTCCGGGTTCACAATCCACCCCGCTGACCGGTACTGTCAGGATGAGGATGACCCGATGCAGCGTGTACTCCACGTGATCACATCGCTCGATGCCGACGGCGCCCAGACCCTGCTGATGGACTTCGCTTCCCATTGCCCTGCCGACAGATACAGCAACCTGGTGGCCTTCCTGGTGGGGGAGGGGCCGCTGGCCCGGGAGAGCCGCTACGCCGGGGTTGAGGTGGCGGACCTGACCCGCGGCGGTGCCTTTGATATCCGGTCGCTGTGGGGGCTGGTGCGGCTTATTCGCCGGCAGCGGATCGACCTGGTGCACACCCACCTGGTACACGGGGGGATCCTGGGCCGCCTGGCGGCCCGGCTGGGCGGGGTGCGCCGGGTGGTGACCACCCGGCATTACGGCACCGAGTTGAAGGAGCGGTCGTTGCTCTACCGCCTGGAGGATCGGATGACCCGCCGCAGCGGTCGGGTCATCGCCATCTCCCAGGCGGTGCGCCGGCACCTGGAGGAGCGCGGCATCGCCCCGCCGGAACGGATCCGGGTGATCCACAACGCCCTGGACTCCGAACTGTTCGGTGGCGATCCACCGCCGGTGCGGGATGACCCGGGACAACCGCCGGTGCTGGGCAGTATCGGCCGCCTGCGCCCCGAGAAGGGGTTTCACCACCTGCTCGACGCCTTTCGCCTGGTGCTGGACCACCACCCGGCGGCAATGCTGGAGATCGTGGGGGACGGGCCGCTGCGCGGCGAGCTGGAGGGGCGTTGCCGCCAGTTGGGGATCGACAATGCGGTCCGGTTTACCGGATCCGTTCCTCACACTGAGATTCCACGGGTGATCGACGGTTGGGACCTCTTTGTCCTCTCCTCGGTCTGGGAGGGTTTCGGCATGGTGCTCATCGAGGCCATGGCCCGGTCCCGGGCCACGGTGGCCACCCGGGTGGGAGGGGTGGTGGAAGTGGTGGAGGAGGGGGTGACCGGACTGCTGGTGCCCCCGGGGGATCCCGGTTCCCTGGCCCGGGCGGTGGGCGGGCTCCTCGATCACCCGCAACAACTGGCGGCCATGGGCCGGGCCGGGCGGGAACGGGCGCTGGGCCTCTTCTCCATGGAGACGTTTACGGAGAAAACCGTCGCGGTCTACGACGAGTTGCTGGGGGAGGGGCGGTGAGCGACAACCGGCGCCGGAAATTCATTCCCCTGGGCGATCTGCTGGACGGCATCCTGACCCAATCCCTGCCTGACGATCAGGGATTCCGCGCCAGGCTGGTTTCCGAGACCTTCCTCCGCCTGGCCGGACCGGCGGTGGCCGGTCGCTGCCGGGTTCTCGGGCTGCGTGGAGATGTGCTGCGGGTCGCCGTGGATACACCCCGCTGGCAGCTGGAACTGGAACGGATGGCCGGGGACTGGCTCCGCCGGCTCAATGCCGAACTGCCGCCACCTTTGCGCCTGGGCGGCATCCGCTTCCTCGGCCCATAAAAAAAGCGGGAACCGTGACGGCCCCCGCTAGTATTTGCTGGTGGGCGATACGTGATTTGAACACGTGACTTCTGCCGTGTGAGGACAGCACTCTACCGCTGAGTTAATCGCCCAGATTTTTCCTGCCTGCGGAAGTGTTCCCGAAGACCGGGCCAGAAATATAATTGAAACACCCGGAGGTGTCAATGGAGATCAGATGTTGTCCAGGTGCTCCGTGACCCCGAGGCAGATCAGAGTATCCCCCGGGCGGATCACCTGGTCCGGACGGGGATTGATCTGTAGCGGGCCATCCGCCGGCTTGATGGCCAGGATCATCGCCCCCAGCTGCTGACGGATATTGGACTCGTTGAGTTTGAGGTTGCTGAATGGTGAACTGGCGCTCACATGGACCTCGTCGAGCATCAGGTCCTGGGCCCGGCCGCCGCTCACCTGGTCGATGAACTCGAGGATGGTGGGCCGCAGGATGGCATGGGCGATCTTCATCCCGCCGATGTTGTAGGGCAGGATCACGCGGTTGGCGCCGGCACGTTTCAGCTTCCCACCGGAGTTCTCGTCGGCGGCCCGGCAGACGATGAACAGGTCGGAGTTCATGCCTCTGGCGCTGAGGGTCACGTAGACGTTGTCGGCATCGCTGTTCAGCACCGCCACCAGGCCCTTGGCCCGGTTGATGCCGCAGTTCTCCAGCACCGTGTCGTCGGTGGCGTTGCCCATGATGCCCAGCAGACCGTCGTGAACCAGGGCGTCCACCAGGGCTTCGTTTTTCTCCAGGACCACAAAAGGCACGTCGTTCCGTTTCAGTTCGGCGGCGATCAGTTTGCCCATGCGGCCATAGCCGCAGATGATGTAGTGGCCCTGGAGGCGGCTGACGTTCTTCTCCATTTTTTTCCTCCCCAGCACGTCTCTCAGGCTGCCTTCGGTGATGAACCGGGTGGCACTGGACCAGAGGACGGCCGCGGTGCCCACGCCCACCAGGATCAGGGCGATGGTGAACACTTTTCCCGTGGGACTGAGCGGTTGGACCTCCTTGAACCCGATGGTGGTCAAGGTGATCAAGGTCATGTAGAAGCCGTCGATGGGGTTCCAGCCCTCGATCAGGGCGTAGCCCACCGTCCCCGTTACCAGCAGGAACAGGATCACCAGGATTGCCAGGATCAGCAGCCGCATCGGTCATTCTCCGCAACTCCGGCCGGCGCTGATCCGTTGAGGGCCGCCGGGCGGTATGCTATAACTTCAAACGGTCGAAAGCGACATCGTGCCCGCATGGTATGCAAAATCGGGGCCCCGTTCAAGCGGCGGCTCCGGTTCACCGTCCCCCGGGGGAATCAACCGTGACCGTTGACCAGATGGAAATCGAACCGGGGCCGGAGCCTTCAGCGGGGCCGCCCCGGGGAGCCCGGGGCTTCCTGGGGCGGGAGTGGTTCTACCTGCTGCTGGTCCTCTGGGTTCTGCTGCTGATCGCCGTGTCGCTGCTCCAGCCCCAGCCGCCGCTGGAGGAGGGGGTGGCGGTGCTGGAACAAGCCCCCGACACCATGGAAATCATGGCCCGGTTGGATGCCCGTCCCGGGTTGAAGCTTTTTCTCTTTGTCTTTGCCGGGGGCGGGGGACTGCTTTTTCTCGCCGGTCTGCCCCTGCTGGGGTATTTCCTCTGGCGGCAACTGGAAGGCGAACCGCTCCTCGGTACGGCCTCCCCTGACGGGACCGTCAGCTGGGGCCTGTGGGACGTGATCAAGTGCGCCGCAATTTACTTTCTGCTGCTCCAGGCACTGGGAGCCGTGCTGCTGTTGCTGGTTCCCGAGGAGACCGCGGGCGACTATGCCCTGGTCACCGTTCTATTTGGCAACCTGCTGGTAACGCTCTTCATCTTTTTGCTGGTTTCCCGACGGGATTCCGACTGGCGCCGGTCATTGGGCCTGGTGGCCGGAAAATTCTGGCGGCAGGTGCGGGCCGGCCTGGTGGGCTACGTCTCCTTCTTTCCCCTGCTCATCGCCACCGCCCTGGTGGCGGTGCTGGTAACCCACCTGCTTCGCCTGGAGCCGGAGCAGAACCCGCTGGTCCCCATGGTTCTCGGATCTGACTCCATCTGGTTCCTCGTCTTCCTGGTGTTCTTTGGCGGGCTGGTGGGGCCGATCACGGAAGAGATTTTCTTCCGCGGGTTTTTCTACCCGGCACTGCGGCAGCGGGTGGGGCGAGTGGCGGCGGTGCTGATCAACGCCTTCTGCTTCGCCGCCCTGCACGGCAACCTGGTCCAGCTGGCACCGCTGCTGGGCCTGGGGTTGATCCTCGTCCTCCTCCGCGAACGGACCGGATCGATTCTGGCCTCCACCGTGCTGCACTGCGTACACAACACACTGGTGTTGAGTCTGCTCCTGGGTCTCAAGCCGGTTCTGGTGTGATCGGGGTCAGATGGTTTTGCCGGTGAGTTCGCTGAGGGCCGCGCGGATCTGGTCCATTACGATGGGCTTGGGCAGCACCCGGTCCACTCCCGCCCAGCGCAGCTTGGCGTCGTCTTTCTCCACCCGCCAGCCAGTGAAGAGGAGGACCTTGATGTCGGGAAAACTGGTCTTGATCTCACGGGTCAGTTCCAACCCGGTCATGCCGGGGATGTCGAGGTCGGTGAAGACGATGTCGAAGGACTCCTGGTCCAGACAGTGCAGCGCTCGCTGACCATCCTCGGCGGCGGTCACCTTGAAACCCAGTTCCCGAAGGATCTCGGTCAGCACTTCGCGAACACCGATTTCATCGTCGACGATGAGAATCCTCTGTTGGGGCTCCACCGTTTTTTGCGGTTGGTCCGTCGTTTCGGCCTGCTGGGTCGGGGTGGCCAGCCGCGGCAGGCTGATGGTGAATTCGGTTCCCTGACCCGGGATGCTGTGCACGTCGATTTCACCCTGGTGCCGGGTGACGATGCCGTAGACCACGCTGAGACCCAGGCCGGTTCCCCGTTCCCCCTTGGTGGTGAAGAAGGGGTTGAACACACACTTCTGAACCTCTTCACTCATCCCGTCGCCGGTGTCGCGTATGGTGCAGAAGAGGCGGTCTCCGGCATTCCAACTGCGAATGCGGATGGTGCCGCCCCCGGGCATGGCGTCCACGGCGTTGAAGATGATGTTGGTGAACATTTCCCGCAGTTCCGATTCGCAGCCCTTGAGCAGCCCGCTGGCCCGCAGGTCGGTTTCCAGGGTGTAGCTGGCCGCCGGTGACTTCTCACTGCCGGTACGGCCCCACATCGGCCGGGTCATCTCCACCGACTGGGCGGCGATCTGATTCAGGTCCACTTCGCTCAGGTCGTCGGAGAGCTGTTCGGTCCGGGTGAAGTCCCTGATCCGTTTGACGATCTTCTCTCCATCGCGGGCCGCCCGGGTAACGGTGGCGAGGTCGCGCAGGTTCTTTTCTTTGATGACCCTGGCGGTGATCATTTCCAGCCGGGGGATCATCACCCCGAGAATATTGTTGAAGTCGTGGGCCACCCCGCCGGCCATCTCGCCCAGGGCGCGCAGCTTCTCGCTCTGGCTCATCTTCTGGTAGATCTCCCGCTGGCTGGTGACGTCGCGGATGATCCCCTGGACCCCGCGAAGTTTTTTGGCCGCGCCGTTGTACAGCGGCTGCAGGGAGATGGAGAGCCAGCGGGTGGTGCCGTCGCTGTGAATTCCCCGGAACTCCACATCCCGTGAGGGCCGGCCTTCCAGGGCGGCTCTGAAGCAGGAGCGGAGACGAGCCTTGTCCTCCTGGTGGACCCAGGAGAGCTTGCCCACCAGTGAACCCAGCTGGTCCGCTCCAAATCCCAATATCTGCTTCAGGGCGGGGTTGACATACACCATCCGCCCCTTGGGGTCGACACTGAGGATGATATCCGCCGCCGATTCCACCAGCGTGCGGTATTTCTCTTCCGATCGTTGGGATTCACGGTAAAGCCGTGCATTTTCTATGGCCACCGCCGCCTGGCTGGCAAAGAGCCGCAGCAGGTCGAGCTTCCGTTCGTTGAAGGAGCTGACCCGGGTCTGGCTGTCGGCATAGATCACACCGATGGTGCGGTTCCCCAGACGGAGCGGGGCGCAGATGATGGTGCGCAGGGCCAGGTGGTAGATGCTTTCGTGCATCTTGAACCGCTGGTCCCGCAGGGCATCGTCCATGTAGAGAATCTTGCGGCTGCGCAGCGTTTTCTGAACAAAGCCCTGGCTGATGCTGAATTCTTCGCCGGCCAGGGTCTGTTTGTTCTTGTCCCGGGCCACGGTGAACTTCAGTTTCCCCCGCGGACCGACCTTGAGCATCAGGAAGCCGCGGTCGGTGCCGGTGAGCTGGATGATGCCGTCCAGAACCAGCCGGATAACGTCGTCCAGGGGCTGGGTAGTGGTGATTGCCCGGTTGATCTCCAGCAGCAGCTCTTCAACTTCCCGCGGGCGCACCAACCCGTCTCCCGGCCCCTCCGCAACGGCGCCGTCAGCGACGTGCCCTGGTTTCCCCTTTTCCAGCGGAAACCGGGGCTTTATCCGATCCAGGTTCTGGGAAGTTTCATCAAAGAGTTCAAGGATGCTCATATACCGCCCCGAATAATAATCCGTCACCCTGGGTGAAGCGGCGAAAGTTGCGGCCGCCGGGACCTTATCCAGTCCTGACTTCACCCGAAGATGAAAAAATTGGTGCGGTGAGAAATCGGCCAGAACAGACCACTCCTCGCTACCCGCTTTTTCATTCGTTGTATCGGTACTTTTCAGGGACGGCTTGAATGGTCTGGGGGATTTTTTTCCCGGCTCCATTCGGCCACCCTGCGGACCACGTCGGCCCGGCCCCCTCCGTAGAGGTAGCCGGACTTCCATTCCGCGTGGCGGGAGCCGAACCGGCCGGCCACTTTTCGCAGCAGATCGAATGACTGGCGAAAAGCGGTCATCGCTTCCTCCGATCGGCCCGTCTGTTCGAGATGCCGGCCGAGAGCGGCATGGAGGGACTGGATGAAATCTGGATCGTCCACCTCGGCCAGGTCGTCCAGCATCTGGTGGAAGCGGTCGATGCACTGGTCGTGGGATGGACCGAGGCCGAACTGGTTGCGGGCTTCGGATTCCGCCAGCAGCAGCTCCGCCTGCAGGCGAGGGGCGTTCATCTGTCCCGCTCCGGAGCGGGCGCTGGCCAGGGCCTCCTCCGCTTCCCGGGCCAACCCCCGGGCGGCCAGACAGCGGGAGTTGAGCAGAGCCGTGCGGACCTGTTGGCGGGTGTCGCCGAGGCTGGTGAACAGCTCCGCGGCCCGGCCGCACAACTCGCCGGCGGTGTCCGGCCGGCCGGAGCGCAGGTTCAGTTCGGCCTCCAGCAGCAGACGGTCGGCTGCGGAAAATCCGCCGCCCTCCCCGCCGGGCAGGACGGCGGCGGACTGCTGCAGCCGCTCGGCGGCGCGGGTGGTGTCACCCAGGGTGAGATAGAGTTCCGCTTCCAAGTTCATGATCTGGGCCAGCCCCTGGGTGTCACCGAGAAATTCGCGGATGCCCCGGGCGGCGCGGAGGTGCTCCAGCGATTCGGCATAGCGGCCGCGGTGGTAGTAGCAGACACCGAGGTTGTATTGGCTCAGGGCCTGTCCGTAGCGGTTGCCTACCTGTTCGTGGGTCCGCAGGCAGTCCAGATTGAAGTGGCCGGCGGTGGAGAAACGTCCCTGCTCGAAGTGCAGGGCCCCCAGGTTGGCCAGGGTGATGGCTTCCAGGTTTCGTTCACCCCGGTCCTTGAAAATGTCCATCCCTTCACCGAAGAGGCGGGCCGCCTCATCGAACTTGTTCTGGGAGTAGAGCAGTTCACCCAGCAGGACGCGCAGACGGCCCGACATCACCGAGTCCCCGCCCCTTTTTCGATCATTTTCCAGCCACGGCCGCAGGCGGCTGATGGCCTCATCGGGCCGCTGCCGGCACTTCAAAGAGTAGGCTTCGAGAAAAAGGCACGAAGCCTCGCCGCCGGGGGAGTCGCTGGCCAAGTGGGCTTCCCGGCAGCCGGTGAGATACTGGTCAACCTCATCGAAATTTTTGTTCCAGAGGGCGTTGAGACCCAGCTGCAGCAGGATGTCGCCGTGAATCCGGGTATTCTCTCCGGGGAGTTCGGCCAACCCCAGCTGGTAAATTTCACGAGCCTCTTCCAAAGCTCCCTGCTTTTCCATCAGGTAGCCCTTCTCCAGGCGAATCCGGGCCAGCTGCTGGTGCAGCCCGGCGGAAACGGCGAGGGTTTCGCCCTGGTCCAGGCGACTCCGGGCCTCCGCGGTCTGTCCCGCCGCCCGGGACAGGTTTGCCGCCCGCAGGAAAAGCTCCACGGCGAGGTCTGGCGGAACGGTGGGGGCGCCGCCATCGGCGATCAACGCCCTGTAAACCCTGTCTGCCTCGCTGAACCAGAGTGCTTCCTCCAGCCGGCGACCGTGTTCCAGCCCGGCCTGCCAGGCGCCCAGCGTTTCGCCGGCCAGCATCAGGTGCAGCCAGGTGAGCGACTCCGGGGCCACACCGGGCGCCGGCTCACCCTGCTGCAGCGCCCTGGCCGCCCGGAGGTTAAACTCCCGCTGCCGGTCCCCATCCAGACCGTCGATCACCAGATTGCGGGCCAGCAGGGATCGGAAGCCGTAGACCGGCAGCTCGTCGATCATGCTGGTGACCAGCAGTTCGCCGTCGGCTCCGGACAGGGCCGGCGCCACCGCCGCCTCACGCCCATCCTCCTCGGCCACCAGCTTCGCCACCATTCCGGCGGTGGCCGGGCCGCCGAATACCGCCAGGGCCTGCAGCGCATCGGTCCCGGCGGCGCTGGCCGCCGTCTGGTGGTGGGCCAGGAGGTGCCCGGCGGGCGGAGTGAAATCCATCCGGTGCTGCTCCGGGTCGAAGACCGGGCCGGAGGGGTTCAGAGCCAGCGCTCCGGAATCGGTCAGATGGGCCACCGTCTCTTCGGCCAGCAGGGGGATGCCGTCCGATTCGTCCAGCACACATGCGGTGAGGCTGTCATCAGCGTCCACCTGGTTGCCCAGCAGCAGGGAAAGAAACCGGGCCATCAATTCCCGGTCCAGAGGGCGAAGAGCGATATGCTCCAGCTCCCCTCCAGGGGGATGTGCCTGGAGCAACTGCCGGGTGGAGGGTCGCCCCAGGGTCCCCGTGACCAGGACAAAGGTGTCCTCCCGGGTGGCGGGACTGTTGAGGATGTCCGATACCGCGGCGAATCCGTGCTCCTCCGCGTCGAGGACCACGGTCACCCCTGAACTCTGGGAACGGCGGAGATCGCGGACCTGGCGGATCAGGTGGCCCGTCTGTGTTTCCGGGTCGTGGCCACCGGCGGCCGTGTCTTTCAGCGGCGAGTGGAAGAGGAAGCCGGTGCCTGACATCTGGGCCAGCCGCCGCAGTTCCATCACCAGGTGGGATTTCCCCGAACCCGGACCGCCCAGAACCAGCGCCGGCGTGCAGGATCCGGCCTTCCCCGATCCCAGCTGCTCCAGTCGCGCGTGCAGCCCCTGGAGCTGCTGAGCGGACACGGTGAACACCGTATCGGCCACCGCGGAACTGGCCCCCACCGCCCCCGGCTCCAGCGCCCACGCTGTTCCGGTGTAGAGTCCCAGGTCTCTGATGACCTCGTTGGCCGTCTGGTAGCGTGCGGCCGGGTCGGCCTGGAGCAGGCGGGCTACCAGGTCCTCCAGAAAAGCGGGCACCGGTTCGTTGGTGCGGGTGCGCAGGGGGGGGATCTCATCCTCCTCGCTGCCGGGACGGCGCCCGTCAGGGAAGGGGAGGCGGCCGGAGAGGCCGATGTAGAGCAGCACGCCGAGGGAGTAGAGATCACCGCGGTGATCTTTCTCCCGGCCGGCCAGCATCTCCGGTGCCATGTATTCCGGAGTTCCCCGGAGATGGCCGTCGTCGGCCAGTTCGAAGGGGGTGGAAAGGCCGAAGTCGGTGAGTTTGATGCGCGGCCGGACCTCTGCTGTCCGGCTATGGGGGGAGACGATCAGGTTCCCCGGTTTCAGGTCGTGGTGGATCAGGCCCCGGGTGTGTATGTGGTGCAGGGCGCGGCAGACGTCCACCACCAGGGGCAGCATTTCCAGCGGAGGCATCCGGGAGACGGCTTCGAGGAAGTCGACCCCGCTGATCCGCTCCATGGTGAAGTAGGCCCGGCCCGATCCCGGGTCCACACCGTAGTCGTAGACAGCGGCCAGGTTGGGGTGCCGCAGCCGGGACAGCATCTGGAACTCGAAGGTGGAAAGGGAGTGTTCCAGCTGGCGTCCCTTGCGTTGGGGACGGAAGAGTTTGAAGGCCACCAGCTCCGGGCCGTTGCCGGGGTTCCGGTCCCGGGCCAGGTAGACATCGCTGAAGTTACCGCTGCCCAGCAGCTCCACCAGCTCGAAGCGGTCGTTTACCTGGTATGGCGGTTGAATCATTGGGGACCTGTGCCGGCGGCCCGGGGCACCGCGTCTTAGAGTAACTCGTACGTTGTCATCGGTATCGAATACTGGCGTCTTGAGTATACTCTGAGCCATGCTGCAGATCATCCATGCTGCCTTCCTGGAAGCAATGACGAGATGGAGTCGCAAACGGTCCTTGCATACCCACCTTTTTCCGCGAATCGGGTTGACAAATCTTGAGAAATGATTATTATTTGTTCTATAGTGTCGGAATATTTGACAGGTGGGAGATTCGACGTTTTTTATAAGTTGTATTTTTAGAGTAGGATAGCGCGGCGGTTGTGCCGATTTTTGACACATGTTCCCCCCGGGCCGTCCTGACCTCCCATCGATTTTTAGTCCATAGCACTGTTACTTTTTGAACAGTATCCGTTTCTTCCGGGGATGGTTCTCACCACTGGTGAGGCAGGAGAGCGGCTGCTAACCGAGAAAAGGGGGATGCGATGAACAGGATGGACCGTTTCACACTGGGCGTACCGTTGCTCGCTGTCCTGCTGGCGTTGGTGCTCACCGCCGCCGGTTGTTCCTCACTGACCGATCAAAGTCCCACCGGACCGGGAGACAGCGGATCCGCCGCCACCTCCACCGACACCTATGCCGAAGCTTTCATCAGGGCCGATATCGGCGGATCGCTGAGGATGGGCGACAACCGGCTCTACTTCCCGCCTGGATCGCTGGCCGAGGACACCATGGTCAGCATCCTCCGCGAGGGTGACACCACCACCTTTGACCTCTCCCCGGACGGGATCGAGTTCCAGGAGCCGGTGACCCTGACCCTGGAGATGGCCCCGCCCGGCGGTTTCGGTGTGAACAAGGGGTTCACTTTCCCGGCGATCTATTACTACAACGAAGACACCACCCAGTGGGAAAATCTCGGTGGTGTCCCCGACTTCGGCAAGCGGGTGATCAGCACGCAGATCGAGCACTTCTCCCGCTACGGCACCGGAACCCCCTGGTTCCACTGATCTCCGGAGTTCCGCATTTTCCTCTGATGACCGCAGCCCGCCACTCTTCGGCGGGCTGTTCCATGTACTGCTGTTCCCGCTCCCCGCGGTATACTGTCCGGGCAGCCGTTGATCCCTGACCCGGCCCGTTGGCCAACCACCGGACTTGACCATGAGCGATCGTTCCCGTCTCTCTCAATTCCGCCGCAGCCTCCTGGAAGAACTGAAGGAGGAGGTAAGGTTTCACATCGGCCCCATCCCCCCGTCCCTCAGCCGTTACTATCTCCAGTACAAGAACGAGTTCACCGGTCGCTGGCGCTCCTCCCACAAGGAAGAACTGATCAACGAAGTGCGGGGAGCGAGAATCGTCATGCTCGGCGACTACCACACCCTGCGACAGTCCCAGCGGACCCTGCTGCGGATCCTGCGGGAGGTGGTGCCTGGCGGGCGGAAAGTCCATCTGGGGCTGGAGATGATCCACTCGGCTCACCAGGGGCACCTGGACCGCTACCAGGCCGAGGAGATGAACCGCACGGAGTTTCTCCGGGCCGTGAACTACTCCGCCACCTGGGGCTTTCCCTGGGGGGGCTACGGTGAGATCCTGGAGTTCGCCCGTGGTCATTCCATCCCGGTGCATGGCCTCAACGTGGCCGGCAGCGGGGACGGCCCCGGGCTGCGCAAGCGGGACCGGCACGCTGCCCGCTTGCTGGCCGGGCTGGTCACCGAATATCCCGATGACCTGGTTGTGGTGGTGTTCGGCGACCTGCACCTGGCCGCCGGACACCTGCCCCGACAGACGGTCAGCGCCCTGCGGAAGGTCGGAGTGGAGAAGGTGGAGCCGCTGGTGATCTTCCAGAACAGCCGCACCCTCTTCTGGAAACTGCACCGGCGGCGGCTGCAACACAAGGTGGACGTGGTGCGCCTGGGCCGAAACCGGTTCTGCATCAACAGCACCCCGCCCTGGGTCAAACTCCACTCTTCGGTTTTCTGGGAGCGGAACCGTACCGAGCTCCTGGAGTCGCTGCTGCACCAGGCCAGCAATACCGCCGGAGACCGGGGCGACGCGGTGGAATACAGCGAACAGCAGGGGACTCTGATCCGCCTGGTGGCCGGCTATTTCGACATCGATCCTCCCGGCATGGACGACTTCACCGTTTTGACCCTGGTGGAACTGGACCAGGTGGTGGCATCACTCAGCCGCCTGCTGCGGTTCCCCTCACTGGAGCCGCTGCTGCTGGTCCGGGAGTCGCTGTTCATTCCCGAGCTCCGGACGATCTACCTCCGCTGCCCGGACATAAACCACGCGGCGGAACAGGGGGCGGTGTTCCTCAACTGGCTCTGCACCGGGTACACGCCGCAGGTCCGGGGAGGACAGGACGAGTTCTACCGCCGGATGATCCGCCGGGCCCTGGGGTTTGTCGGCTCGCTGGTGGTCAACCCCCGGCGCAAGCACTGGCACGAGGAGGATCACATCCTCTATCGCCGGCAGCAGTATCGCCGGCGGAACATCACCTCCCGGGGAAGGGTCCAGCGGGAGGCGAGCCGCTGGGTGCTGCTCCACCTCTCGCGGGAAGGGGAGCGGGGTATGCTGGTCAGATCGATCCTGGATATTGACGACCGCAACCTGCGCCTGGTTTCCACCGGCCTGGGCCAGATCCTCGGTTACCGGCTCTATCACGGCATGCTCCAGGGAGCGCTGAGCCGGACCGAGGTGGCGGACCTCTTCCGGATGAAGCTCACCGGGCGTCACCAGGCCCGTGAACTCTATCTCGACCTCAAGCGTCGATTGCGCCGGGTGGTCCCGGTGGTGGTCAGCAAGTCCCACCGGTTCTAGCGCTTGCTCCCCTTCCGCCTGTCCTGCTCCACACCTGTTCTGTGGAAAAAAATAGAATCATCACATTTATTGAGGATTTTCTCGAAAACTGGCCCGATTCGTGCTAAGGCATGTGTAATCATGGTGATACCACTGTTTCATTTTTCGGTCGATCCGTGGGAAGTCTTTGTTTCAGCGAGACTTGGAGTGTGCCCGGCTCCCTTTTCCACAGGGTTTTCCACAGAAGCTGTTGACAAGTGGCGTACTGTCACATTCCCATTTATGCCCTCCTATGATAAAATCAAATTTCACCTGAATTATTCCGTCCTGATGATCAAGCGGCGTCTGCCGTGCAAGGTATTCAGAAAAAGGAGGTCCTGATGAGCAGGAATGGGATCCGGGGAATCGCCTTATTCGCGGCGGCAGCGATACTCCTCGCAGCCTGCCCCGTATTTGTTGCCGACGTCTGTGCCACCGAGGCCCAGCCGGGAGCCGAGCAGGCCATCGAGACCATGATCAAGGCGATCAAGGAGGACAATGCGCCGATCCGGAACCGGATGTTCTTCAGACTTCGCGATATCGGTGAGCCGTCGGTGGATCCACTGATCGCCGCCTATGCCGCCAACAGTGAACTGCCGGTGCGGCAGTACATCATCAACATGCTGGGTTGGGTGGGTGGGGAGAAATCCTACCAGTTCATCTCCGGAAAGATCACCGACCAGCGGGCCGAGATTCGCCAGAAGGCCGCTGAGGCTCTCTGCACCATCGATGACAAGCGCGGCATCCCGCTGCTGATCCAGGCGCTGGACGACAGCGACGAGAACGTGCGCATTGCCGCCATCGTCTCCCTCGGCGTGCTGGAGGATCCCCAGGCCATCAAACCGCTGAAGAAAAAGCTCGACGACCCGAGCCCCCGGGTTGCCAAGTTCGCCGAGAACTATCTCGAACTGCTGGCCATCACCTATCCGGAGGCCGAGACCGGCGGCGGTAAATAATCAGTCCCGGATCCGGAGTTGCTTCCATGTCCAGA
>RCNC010000751.1_pt1 | contig 29405 bp, 20 predicted proteins | sample 2041301 | NCBI WGS metagenome assembly RCNC01 (sample SAMN09708231, study PRJNA481090) | Marine sediment metagenome, whole genome shotgun sequencing project. | biome: marine sediment; feature: ocean; material: sediment; isolation source: Sewage treatment plant 13A marine sediment (STP13A) ... | reverse complement strand
CGCGGGGAGCACCGGTGGCAGGAGGCGGATCCCGCTGGGGTCGAGGGCCGAGTCGGCCCGGAAGACCTGCGGGCCGGCCTTGCGCAGCCGGGCGGTGAACTGTTCCAGCAGGGACAGCGCCGCCGGGTCGATGGGACCGGAGAGCCGGGCGGCATCCTCGTCGTCGGGGCCCGCCGGCATGGTGGCCAGAGGGTAGACCAACCCCTGGTGCATCACTCCGGCCCGGGCGCCTCCGCCGTCGCGTTTCTCGTAGTTGCAGTATCTCATGATCAGAGGTTTCCCCGAAGGGCCTGCTCCCGCTCGATCGACTCAAAGAGGGCCCTGAAATTACCCTTGCCGAATCCCCGCGCCCCGCGGCGCTGCAAGATCTCGTAGAACAGCGTGGGCCGGTCCTCCACCGGCTTGGTGAAGATCTGCAGCAGGTAGCCCTCGTCGTCGCGGTCCACCAGGATGCCCAGCTCCCGCAGGTCGTCGATGTTTTCCTCGATTTCTCCCACCCGTTCCGGGAGCTTTTCGTAGTACTCATCCGGAACATAGAGGAAGTCCACGCCGTTGTTTCGCAACTGCCGTACCGTGGCGATCACGTTCCGGGTGTGCAGGGCCAGGTGCTGGATGCCGGGACCGTTGTAGTAATCGATGTATTCCTGAATTTGGCTCACCTTGCGTCCAGCGGCCGGTTCGTTGATCGGGAATTTGATGGTCATGTCCCGGCTGGCCATCACCACGCTTTGCAGGGCGGTGTAGTCGGTGGAGATGTCCTTGTCGTCAAAGGAGATGTAGCGGTGGAAGCCAAGCACCTTTTCGTAGTAGTCGGCCCAATGGTCCATGCGGTCCAGTTCCACGTTGCCCACGATGTGGTCGATGAAGTGCAGCCCGACGGATGGCTGGTCGACCCGGCTCTCCTCGAACCCGGGCAGAAATGGCCCCTGGTAATCCTTGACGGTGAGGAAGGAATGAACGGTGTCGCCGTAGGTTTGGATGGCGGCGCGGCGCACCGTGCCACGGTCGTCGACCAATTCGAAGGGCTCGGTGTGCGGGATCGCTCCCCGGCTGATCGCTTCCGCGTACGCCGCGTCGACGTCCTCAACCTCGAAGGCAATGTCACAGGCGCCGTCACCGTGCTTGTCCAGGTGTTCGTTCATCCAGCTGCCCGTGCCGTAAGGGGTGGTGAGCACCAGCCGGGCTTTCTCCTGCTCCAGGACATAGGAGGCCTGCTCGCGGTTACCGGTTTCCAGGCCGCTGTAGGCGGTTCGGCTGAACCCGAAAACGCGGCGGTAGAAATAGGCCGCCTGCTTGGCATTGCCCACGAGGTATTCCACGTGATGGATCCGTTTCAGGCCCAGGTCGTTGCCGGACATGATTTGTTCCTTCCTCTAAAGGGCGTCGATCTTGGCTGCCACGATGAAGTCGTTCTCACTCAGGCCGCCGATGGCGTGGGTGAACAGCTCGAGGTCCACGGTGTTCCAGGAGATGGAGATGTTGGGGTGGTGCCCCTCCTCCTCGGCCACCCCGGCCACCTTGTTGATAAAGGCCATCGCTTCCACAAAGTCCTTGAACTGGTAGGTGCGGGTCAGCCGGTGGACGCTTTCGCGGCTCAGGGCCCAGTCGGGAATGAGCGGGGTGAACCCGTCCTCCTGGCTGTCGGTGAGCACCGGCACGCCGCCCTCGCAGGACACGCATTTCTTGTCGATGAGACATCTGCTGTTTTCGTTCATCCTTGCACCGTTCTCCTGTCCGCCTTGCGGTGACGTCCGACCGGAAGGGAGGCACCACCTGGGCGGGTTGATTTTCATTGCTTACATATTTAAGCGGAGGCTAACCATTTCATCATGCCCACCGGGGGATTTCAAGGGTTTGCTGTACTGTTGTTGTGGATCTTGCCGGCAAGCCCAGTCCCGGCAGACCAGGATACGTGGTTAAAGTGCTGTTAAATAAGGTTGATATGATCTGTTCGCCGGTTTTGATCGAGAGAAAAGAGTCCGACGGTGACAGGGCAGTGAGGTCAGTAGCGAAAACCCAAAGAAAAGGGGGGCGTGAACGCCCCCCCGAAATGATGTATTGATTGTTCTTCCGAATCAGCTCACTGGCCGTTGACGGTGCAACTGTCGGTGACCCCCACCGAACCGGCCGTCGGGGTCATGTCCACTACGGTGAGCAGCCCGGTATTGTCACCCAACAGGCCCGGCCAGGGCCCCATGTAATAGCCCCAGCAGTTGACGTAGGAGTCTCCTCCGCCCAGATTGAACGTGCCTTGGCGCCAATTGTCGATCAGCATCCCGCCGCCGGTCATCACGTCGATTTCTCCGTGGAAGGTGCGAACGATTGTGGTCAGGTTTTCGATATCGACACAGATCTCGACGGTGAACGGCAGCACTCCTGATTCCGGTAGGCAGGTTATTGATGCCGCGACGGTCGGCGGTTCGCCGCCGCTGTAGAGCTCGATGAACCGGCCCGAGGCGTCCGGGTTCTTGTTTTCCAGCAGAGTGCCGGTGGCCGGGTCCATCTCCCAGACGCCATCACCGGCGGTGAGCAGCAGGTTGCCGTTGCCGAGGCGGTAGACGCCCCGGCCACCGTTGAAGAACTGCTGATTGGTAATGGTCCCGTCCAGATCGAAATCGGTCATCTGGTCGCCGCTGAAGGCGAGGTTGAGGTAGGCGCCCGGCACCTCGGAATCGAACTGGACCTGCTCGGGGAAACTGATGGCGAAGATCTCGCTGACCAGCACGCCCGCGGCGTCGTAGAGCCGGACATTGTCGGTGGTGCCCTGGATGTCGGCCAGCAGCGACCGGCCGTCGTCGAGGAAGAGGATGTCGAAGGGGTCGGTGCCGTCGGCGATAAAATCGGCCAGCCGGCTGTGGGGGCCGTCGAACTCTGCCACGAAATCATCTCCGCTGGTGACGAAGAGGTTGCCGTCGCGGAAGTCGAACCCCCTGATGTTGTTCAGTCCGTCCGTGGCGTCGGCGTACGTATAGAGATGTGTCCCGCCGGTGTCGAAGACGTTGATCGAATCGTTGAGCTGGTCCGAGACGTAGATGTTGCCGTCCGGCCCCTGGACCGCATTGATCGGGGTGGAGAATCCGGTGAATCCGGTGATGATGTCACCGATGTAACTCCCGTCGAACGGATCGTAGATACCGACCACGTCGTTACTGGAATCGGGAATCATCAGGAATTCAGTGGGCAGTCCGTCCACACCGATGCTGATGGGTTCTTTGGACCGGGACGGTTCAAGTCCCTGTTCCTCCAGAAGATCCTCACCGGCAACTATCGCCGGGGCGAGCATCACGCAGCAGACGACGACGAGAAGAGTCCGTCCATGGCTCATCTGGCACCTCCTTGCCCTCACGGGGCTAAAAACTGAAATTGATCGGAACAGAGAATGGATATGCGGGCAGCCTGATCACAGGTGCTCTTCTGATAAGTATAGGCAATTTTACCTGATGAAGCAACAGGAATTGTAATTGTCTCAAGCGGAGAATGCTGGTGGGGAAATCAGCCTGTTGCGGGCGAATCCTGCCGGGGCAGTCCGCGGCGGCCAGCTTCGGCCTCGATGAAGACCCGCTTGACCCTGGGGTGGGCCTCCTTGATCCGCCGGTCCAGTCCGGCGATGGCCTGTTCCACTTCGGCTGCACTGGCGCTGTCGCGGAAGTCGACACTGATGTTGACCAGGATGAACTCCGGCCCAACGTGCATGGTCAGCACCTCGTTCACCTGCTCGATGAGGCCGTCCTCCCGGGCCATGATGCGGATATTGTCCACCACTTCCGGCTTGGCGCTCTCGCCGATGAGCAGGCTTTTGGTTTCCCAGGCCAGCCAGGCCGCCGTTGCGCCAAGGATCAGGCCGATGACCACCGAAGCCGCGCCGTCCCAGCGGTAGTCGCCGGTGAGCTGGGCGACGAGGATGCCGACAAAGGCGGCCACCAGGCCAAGCATTGCCGCCGAGTCCTCGAAGAGAACCACGAACACCGAGGGGTCCTTGCCCCGGTGCACAGCCTCGATGTACCCGCGCTGGCCCCGCCGTCGATCAAACTCGCGGAAGGCGAAGAGCCAGGCTGCCCCCTCGAAGACCATGGAGAGGCTGAGGACGATGTAGTTGATCATCGGGTTGGCCACCACCTTGGGGTGCATGATGTGGTAAATACCCTCGTAGAGAGAGACCCCGGCGCCCACGGCAAAGATCATGATCGCCACCACGAAACTCCAGAAGTAGATCTCCTTGCCGTAACCGAAGGGGTACTGGGCGTCGGGTTTCCGGCTGCTGCGGCGCAGGCCGTAGAGCAGCAGGATCTGGTTGCCGGTGTCCACCACCGAGTGGATACCCTCGGAGAGCATGGCTGAGCTGTGGGTGATCGACGCGGCAATGAACTTGGTGACGGCGATGAGGCTGTTGCCCACCAGTGCGGCGTAGATCACTTTTTTTGACGCTGAGGCCATCGGTTTTCCACTCTCTCCGCTGTGCCGAAGTTCCCCGTATAATGCCACGAATTCATCCGGCGGCCAACCCTGTCAGTGTGTCACCGTTTGTCTTTTCCTCTTCCCGGTCTTGAGGAAACACCGTCCAGGGCCAGCCGGTTGCGGCCGGCCCGCTTGGCCCGCAGCAGGGCCCGGTCGGCGGCCTTGATCACATCCTGGGCGGTGTGGTGTTCCTCGAGTCTCTCAGCGGCCCCGATACTGACCCGCACCCGGACCGTTTTCTTTTTCCCCAGTGAGGGCAGCGGCCGCACCGGCGTTTTTCGCGGGCGTCCCCGGCCGCGGACGGTGAAGGAGGCCCCGGCCACGGCCAGGCGCACATCCTCGAGGTGGGGGGCCGTCTCCTCCAGGTCCCTGCCGGGGAAGAGCAGGGTGAACTCTTCACCGCCGTAGCGGAAGGCTTTGCCCCCGCCGCCCACCCGGTCCAGACGGGTGGCCACCATGCGCAATACCTGGTCGCCAACGTGGTGGCCGTGGCGGTCGTTGAATTTCTTGAAGTGGTCGATGTCCACCATCGCCGCGGTGAAGTGCCCCCCCAGCTGGTTTAACGATTCGTTGAGGGCCCGGCGGGCCGGCAGGCCGGTGAGCTCGTCGCGGAACGCCATGGTGTATGAGGTGTTGACCACGGCCACCACCAGGATCAGGCCGGCGGCGGAGAAGAGCAGGGTCATTGGCGGGCCGGGATCGGCCGCCAGGGCAAAGCAGGCGGTGAGCAGGGACCAGAAGAGACCGGCGCTCATCGGGCCGGGACGGCTCACCGAACGGCCGGCCAGCAACAGCACGGCCAGTGCGGCGGTGGCCAGGGCCATGTGCGGCACGCTGCCGGTGTCCGGGGGGAAACCGGGAATGTCCACTTCGAGGAAGCGGAACGACTGATGGATAGTGCGGTGGATGGCCAGGGCCACCAGGGCCGGCTGGATCAGCACGGCGCCAATGCGCCAGATGCCGCGGAGGGTGAAAAAACCTCGTTCGTTGATCAGTGAAATCACGAGAAAGTTGAGCGGCAGGAGAATGGCCACGGCGGTGAAGATAAATGGTGTGTTCACCACGTAGCGCCGCAGCGCCTCTTCGGACAGGGCCAGGACCAGCAGGGCCAGCACCGGGCGGAGGCGATTGAACCGCCAGCCCAGCAGGAGACCGGCACCCAGCACCACCAGGGGGAGAATCCCGGCCGTGTCGGTCAGCTGCCGGGGCAGGGGACGCCCGGCCAGCACCAGTGCCGCGCCGAAGATCAGACCGCCGGGAAGGATCGCGGAGAAGAATGCCCGTGGTCGCACCCGGTTCACCCCCTGGAGCCGTTTGCCGCTTCATCGGCCAGGCGGAGATCGAACAGGTGGCAGCCATGGGCCGGCAGGTCGAGGTAGAGGCCGCGAAGCACCAGATCGTCTCCCTCACGGTGGTAGGACACGTCCCCCAGCAGGTCGTCAAACATCCAGTTCATCCCGCCCAGTCCGGGGAGGTTGAGCTGCAGGAAGCACTGGGCCGGCTCGCCGGAAAGGTTCGCCACCACCACCCGCCGGTGTCCGCGAAAGACCCAGCGGTGAGCGATGATGCTCTGGAAGGAGGGGTTGCCGAACCACTCCTCCTGGGGCTCCAGCTGCGCCCACTCACCGAGATGGAATACCGGGTGGTGCAGGGCCTGAACCAGCTTGCGGTAGAAGGCGGACAACTCCGGGTCGGGTGGTTCGGATGGCCGGCGGCCCAGCTGAACCGGAACCTGCAGCTTGTTCCCCTCGAGCTGGCCGTGGTGGAACAGCCGCATGCCGGGCAGGGTCATGCCGAGCACCGCCACGGGCCGGATCCGATCACTGCCGAAGGCGGTGGCCGCCCGCTTTTCGTCGTGGTTCTCGATAAAGCGGGTCAACCGGCTCTGGAACTCCTCCCTGGTCCTGAGGCGCTGCCGGGTGCCCCGGGGGTCTCCCCCCACCAGCAGGTCGTAGAGCCGTTTGTCGTAGGTGTAGTCGAAACCCTGCTGCTGCAGTTCCCGCTCCATGTCCCAGTAGACTTCGCCGATGGTCAGGAATCCGGGGTGCCGGGCTTTGACCCTGCCGATGGCCTGGGGCCAGAACTGCGCCTCCGGTGGTTCGAAGCGGCCGCCCCAGGTGCGGAGGAAGACGTTGCGGGTGGGCAGCATGGCCATGTCGCAGCGTACGCCGTCGCAGCGTCCGGCGATCTCCATCAGGCAGCGTTTCATGGCCTCCCGGGTTTCGGGCCGGCGGTAATCGAGCTGGACCGTGTCGGTCCATCCGGGGAAGTTGGGGTCGCGGCCGTGGGCGAATACCTGCTCCTGCCCGTTGGACCGGTGGAGGAAGTAGTCCCCCGGTGCCTGGCGCAGGCGCTCCCGGTCGGCCTGCAGCAGACGCCGGGGGTGCTCGTCGATCCAGGGGTGGTCGGCGGCCAGGTGGTTGGGGACGAAGTCGAGGATCAACCGGATACCGTGCCGGGCCAGCCGCCGGCGCAGCACCTGCAACTCACCGTCGCCGCCCAGGGCCGGGTCCGTCCGGTAGGCGGCCACCGCGTAGGGTGACCCCACCACGTCCTGGTCGTGGTAGTCGGGCAGAACTTCGGTGAAACGGGCCTTCAGATCGGGATGGCTGCGGGCGCGCCGCCGGCTCCAGCGGCTGCGCTGCCAGACCCCCATCAGCCAGACCGCGTCGAAGCCATACCCGGCGATACGGTCCAGCTCCTCCCCGGGCACCGTGCCCAGGGTGACCGGCTGTCCCTGCTGATGGCCCAGCTCGCGAAGCCAGGTCCAGGTGTTGATCTCGTACACGGTAGGGTGGGCCGGCCAGGTTCCGGCGGAAGCGGACCCCGCCGCTCTGACCTTGCGCAGCAGGTGTCCCAGCTGTTTGGTTTTCGTGGATTTCCGGTGGGTCACGCCTGAGTCTCCGAGCCGATAGCAACGGCCGCCATGGCCGCCGGCAGTTTCTGGCGGCAAATTATACACGATTGCCGCCGCCCCACACAGGGCTCAGGAGGTTTGCGGCGGGAGGATACCCAGGGCGGCGAGGATCGTGCGGGTCAATTGGATCCGGGGGCCCCAGATCTCCTTGTTGCTGTCCCCCTCCAGGTTCAGCGCAAAGGTGAAGGTCCGGTCGCCCCGTTCCACCCAGCCCACCAGCCAGCCGATACGCCGTCCGTTCTCCAGTTGGCCGCCGCCGGTCTTGCCGCGGTAGACGTGGCCCGGACCCGACTCCCGCTCGATGATTTCTTCCACGATGACCGAGGAGCGTTCCGAATAGTCCAGCCGGCGGTCATGGAGCCGCCGCAGGAACTCCACCTGCTCCGCGGCCGAGATCTGTAAGGTGGAGGAAAGCCAGAAGCGGTCGATGCCGCCGGAGATGTCCTGGTTGCCGTAGTTGATTCGGCCCAGGTGTTTTTTCATCCGCTCCACCCGGATACGGCGGGCCACTTCCTGGTAATACCAGACCACCGAGTTTTTCATGGCTGAACGGAGGTCGTGGTCCCGCGGCCACTCCCCGAGGATCGGGCCGCGCCACCAGTCCTGTTTGGGGTCCTGTTCCGGGTCCCAGGGGATCACGTGGTCTGCGTCGGCCAGTACCCCCAGCTCCAGGGCGATGAGGCTGTTGGGAATCTTGAAGGTGGAGCAGGGGGGGAAGCGGGTGGCACCACGGAGGGGGTTGTGCCGCAGATAGACCCCGCTGGCCGAATCGTGGAGGATGATGCAACCCTCATATCCGGCGAACAACTCATCCACGATGGCCTGTGCCTCCGGGCTGCTGAAATCCATGGGACCGGCAGGCTCAGCGGCCCCGGAGGGAACAGTGATGCAGACCCACACCAGGATCAGGAAAAGCTCCAGCGGGATGCGAGTTTTATCCATCTATCACCCGGCCCATGAAGAGGATTTCGTCGTCGGGGCCCATGATCATGTAGATGAAGGGGTGGTCGGCCCGGAATACCGTGGGCTCCATGGGCATGGAGGTGAGGGACATCACGGCGCCGGTGGCCGCGGCGGCTTCGGTGCCCTCCTCGTTGACCTCCACAAAGGCCTGGTGGATCACCGCCGAGAGGAAGAGCCGTTTCTTCGGGTCCATGCCCGAGAAGTCGGCAGCGCTGGTGAAGGCCTGTTTCATCCCCAGGGCGGCCAGCGCCTGGTTCAGCTGGAACTCGGTGTCCACCCGGAAGCGGGGCAGATAGACCTGCACCTTCTGCCGGCGCATTCCGGAGAGCCAGCCGGTGAGTGTGGCGGCGTCCAGGCGGCTCTCCAGGCCCGGGAGCCCGCCCGGGCTCTCGGGGAGCAGGATCACCATGGAGAGTCCTCCCTTGCCGTAGGACAGACGCAGCAGTTGCAGTCCATCGGCTTCGGCATGGCGAACGTCCTCTTCCAGGTGCATCAGCGGTATATCCGCTGTGCTGCCCGAGGCAAGCGTGAAGGGCAGATCCCGGGTCAGTTTTTCGTCAAAGGGCTCTTTCCACTGCCCCTTGAAATAGATGGCGTTGGTCAGCACCATCCGGGTGGCGCTGTTCAACACCCCCGGTTTGATCAGTTCCTTGATGCGGTCCTCGGTTTTTTCTTCCACCCAGTGGTTGATGGTCTGGCGGGACTGTTCCGTGGCATGTTCAAAGTCCAGGGGTTGCAGCTCGGCGTCGTAATTGCTGCGGACAGTGTCAATGAACGGTTTGGCAAACTCGAAACCCTGCTGGGGCCAGAGGGCGTTGGCCGTGCGCAACTTGACGCCGCTCGCTTCGCGTGCCTGCTCCAGGTTGGCCTCCAGAGCGGCGAAGGCCGGGTGCAACTGCTGCTGATTCAGGGAAAAGCCGAGGGCCTGGGCCATCTCCCGCTCCGTTTCCCCACGGGCACCGGCCCAGGTCATGGCCAGGGCGGTGGAGATGCTGTGCGGGGAGAAAAAGATGTTCCCCTCTTCCTGGCCCAGCTGGCGGTAGAGGCGGAGGGCGAAGTCGGTGTTGTCCCGGGACAGCTGCATGGCGGAATCCTCGGTCAGACCCCTGGCTTCGGCAAGGCTTCGGGGTGTGCAGGACAGGAGCCCCGCCAGGGCCAGCAGGGTCGTCAGAAAAAGTATGGATCTGTTCCTGGGCATGGTTTTCCTCCCGGATCAGGACGGCGGTTCGTCGTTGGTCGGTATACTCGCTCACTCCATAATACGGGAAATCGCCAGGGTCTGTTTGCCCGGCTTACCGTCCGGGCCCCACAGCGGCGAGCAGCGCTTCGTTGGTCGGGTACTGATCCATCAACTGCAGCATCTTTTCCATGGCATCCCGCGGCTGCATATCGATGAGGATCCGGCGCAGTTTGTTGATCCGCTGACCCTCTTCGGCGCCGAAGAGACGTTCTTCCTTGCGGGTGCCGCTGGCCGGGATGTTGATGGCGGGGAAGATCCGTTCCTCGGCCATCCGGCGGTCGAGGATGATCTCGCTGTTGCCGGTTCCCTTGAACTCCTCGAAGATCAGGGTATCCATCCGCGAGCCGGTGTCCACCAGGGCCGTGGCCAGGATGGTCACCGATCCGCCGTCTTCGATGTTGCGGGCCATGCCGAAGAAGCGGCGGGGAATCTCCATCGCCCCGGCTCCGAGACCGCCGGACATGGTCCGGCCGGTGTTGGTGCTCTTCAGGTTGTAGGCCCGGCCCATGCGGGTCAGGCTGTCCACCAGGATCGCCACGTCCTTGCCGCACTCCAGTTCGGCACGCGCGTGGGCCTGGGTCAGCTCCACCAGCTCCAACTGCTGCTCCACGCTCTGGTCGCTGGAACTGGCCAGCACATCGGCATACTGAACGGCCCGGCGGAACCAGGTCACCTCTTCGGGCCGTTCGTCCACCAGCAGGATCATGATTCGCGTGCTCGGGTCGTGATTGTGGATGGCATTGGCCAGCTTTTCGAGGATCATGGTCTTGCCCGCCTTGGGCGGGGAAACGATCAGCCCCCGGGTGCCTTTGCCCACCGGGGCCACCATGTCGATCACCCGCATGGTGATGTCACCGGTGGCGGCGAGGCCGAAGCGCTCCTCGGGGTCGAGGGCCACCAGTTCGGTGTAGGGCCGGCGCTGCTGAAACTCCTCCGGGGGCTGCCCGCAGACGGTCTCCACCGTGGTCAGTTCCAGCCCGCGGTTGCCCTTGCGGGCTTCGCCCACGATCGCCGCGCCGGTGGCCAGCCCGAATTTCTTGATCAGTGACTGGTGGACGCTGGCGTCGCCGGGATCGGGCCGGAAGGACGTGGTGGGGTTGCGCAGCACACCGAATCCCTTGGGATTGATGCTGAGGATACCGCTCACGCTCTCCGGTGGTCCGGTGGGAGTCGCCGGTGCCGGTGCCGGCGGCCGGCGCCGGGGGCCGCCTTGTTTCCGGCGGTTGCGGTCGTTGTTGCGGTTGCGGTCGTTGTTTCTGTTTCTGTTGTTGTTATTGTGCATCGATGAATCCTATACGCTGAAACGGATGCTCAGGATGTCTCCGTCCTGAACCGGATACGTTTTGCCCTCAAGGCGGAAACGGCCCTTTTCCTTGACCGCTTTTTCCGAGCCCCCCTCGATCAGATCGTCGTATGAAAAGCACTCGGCGCGGATGAAGCCCCGGGCCAGATCGCTGTGGATCACACCGGCGGCCTCCAGCGCCGATTGCCCGCGGATGATATTCCAGGCCCGCACTTCGTCCTCACCAACGGTGAAGAAGCAGATGTTGCCCACCGTTTCGTAGGCCAGCCGGGTCAACCTAGCCCGGGCCGAATCGCTGATCCCCAGATCCTCCATGAACGTCGCCGCCTCCTCCGGGTCCATCCGGGCCAGCTCCATCTCGAAGTTGCCGGCGAACTCGATCACAATGTGGTGCTCCCTCAGGTGCTCCACCAGGCTGTTGTTCTTGCCGTAGGTCTCCTCGTCGGCGTTGAGAATCACGATCAACGGTTTTTGCGAAATGAACTGGAAGCCACGCACTGCCCGCACCTCCTCGGCGGACAGCGTCATCCGGCGCAGGGGCAGGCCGCTCTCCATGTGCTCCATCATCCGGCGCAGCACCTGTTCCTCCACCTTGGCCTCGTTGTCCTGCAGTCCCCGTTTCTTGCTCCACTCGATCCGCTCCAGCCGTTTCTCGGCCACGATCATGTCGGAGATGATCAACTCGTCCTCGATCTCGGCCACGTCCTGGACCGGGGTGGGCGGGTCGGCCAACGCGTCGTAGAACCGCCGGACCACCACGGCCAGGGCGTCGGAATTGCGCACCATGGTCATGGCTTCGCCGGAGAAGAGGCCCTCCCGGGCCGAGCCCTCGCTCAGACCGACAAAATCTACCAGCTCCACCGTGGCGCGAACCGTCTTTTTCGGGCTGTAGATGGCGCTCAGCCTGTCCACCCGGTCATCCTGCACATCCACCACCGCCAGGTTCGGTTCGGCCCTGGTGTTGGCAAAGCTGGTCACCTCGGCTTCGGAGCGGGAGAGGGCGTTGAAGATGGTGGTCTTGCCCGAGTTCGGCAGACCGATCAATCCGATTTTCATGGTGTTTGCGTCCACACGGTCCGGACCGCAGGCAACCCGCGCAGACGGCCTGTGGCCGCCCGTTTCGGGGCCGGGACCGGCACAATTATCGATTCAGGGGGCCTCGGTCTTCCGGAGGTCATTGAACGTAGATGGTCAACATGTCTCCGGGGTAAATGCGCACCGATGGGAGCTCGTTCCAGCGGCGGATGGAACGGACCGAGGTTTTATATCTCTTGGCGATGGCGGAGAGCGTATCTCCCCTCCTGACCCTGTAGGCCACCCTCTGGTTGCCACCGGAGGAACCGCCACCCGATGCCCGCTGGCCGCAGTGGACGGTCAACCGCTGCCCCGGGTGAATCAGGCTTCTTTGCGAAATTTTGTTCCAGCGGGCGATGCTGGAACTGGTTGTGCCATACCGGGCGGCGATCTTGTTCAGGCTGTCGCCCCGCCGCACCTTGTAGGTGATCCGCTTCCCCGGTTCGTAGTCGCCGGCCGTGGACCGGCTGCCGGAAGCCGCCTGGCCGGTCCAGGAAGGAGCATTTGGTCCGGTGGGGATCAGCAGTTTCTGGTTCACGCTGAGCACGCGCCTGGAGTTGGTACCGTTCATCTGGCAGATGGCGGTCACCGTGGTGCGATACGTGCGGGCCAGGTCATAGAGCGTGTCTCCGCGGCGCACGGTGTGAATCTTGGGTACCACCCGCTGGTCGGCGGGGATCTTGGCAAAGGCGGTGTTGAACGCCGCGGCCCGCCCGTAGGGGATCTTCACCTCGTAGGGCACCCGGTTGGGCGGGGTGGTTCCGTATTTCAGGTCGAGGTTGAGATCGCGGATGGTGCGCAGGTCGGTGTCGGCACAGAGCGCCACCTTGTCCAGGTCGACCCAGCTGTCCACGGTCACCGTGTCATAGCGCAGCGGTTCCGCCGGCTCCACGTGGAAGCCGTAGCGCTCGGGGTCGCGGAGGATGATCACCGTGGCCATGATCGCCGGCACGTAATTCCGTGTCTCCCGCACCAGGTGCCGGGACTGCGAGATCTTCCAGAAGTCCCGGGTGCCGGAACGGCGGATCGCCCGCTCCACCCGGCCCTGCCCGGCATTGTACGCCGCCATGGCCAGCTTCCAGTCACCCAGGTCCTCGTAGAGGTCCTTGAGGTGCCGGGCCGCGGCGCGGGTGGCCTTCTCCGGATCTCCCCGCTCGTCCTGCCAGCTGTCGATGCGCAGGTTGTAGAGCCGGGCCGTCCCCTTCATGAACTGCCACATGCCGTAGGCCCGGGCCCGGGAGAGGGCCTTGGTCTTGTAGCCGCTTTCCACCAGGGCCATGGCGGACAGTTCGGTGGGGACCCCGGTCTCGGTGAAAATCTCGCGGATCATGTCGATCCAGGCGCCGCGGCGGACCAGCGAATCCTCGAAGAACTTGCGGTCCTGGCGCTGGTAGCGCTCGATGAAATAGCGAACCCGGCTGTTGGTCTCCACCGGCAGGTCGTGCACCACGGCGGTGCGGGTTTCCTCCTCGGCCGGCGGTTCCTCCACCACGGTGCCTTCGGGGATGTCGCCGGCGTCGAGGTCGGCCAGCCCGTCCACCGGTGCCGGTTCGCTCTCCTCCAGCCACTTCTCCTCCTCCTCCATGTGCAGGACCACCGTCTCCTTCAGCGGCGTGACCCGCAGGTAGAGGTCGTCAAAGGCCGCGGCCAGCCCGGTATCCTCCCGCATCAGGTCGGCGTGGCCGGCGTAGGCGCTGAGGGCCATGGCGAACTGGGCCTCGGCCCGCTCCCAGTCTTCGTCGATATAGGCCTTGCAGCCGTTGCGGTAATGGGTCTCGGCCCGCTGGATGATCTGCTCCACCAGCGCGCTCACCGTCGGTTCCGGGTCTTCGTAGGTCACCGTGGCATATCCCTGCTCCTGCGGTTCTTCCGGCTCAGCCGGCGGCCGGTGGGTGGTGCAGGAGGAGAACAGGAACAGGGCCAGAAGAGAACAGAGCAGCAACGGAAGAATCGCACTGCGCTTCCGTCTGCTGTCAGTGAATGAACATTCAGCTACGTGGGAGGGTAATTCGAACACGCGCCTCATGAATAGAATCCTTCCTGGAGTATCAAGCCGTTGTGTATAACACATTCCTGGCGGCCTCTGCTCACCTGGCCGCTGCTTCGTTCCGCTGCCCTCACTGCCGCCGTACAGAAAATCGGCACCGTGATGGCTGTTCTGGAGGGGGGAGTGACTTCCGGAGGCGGAACAAGCGCCGAAAGCCTTTATGGTTCTTATTATGCGGGAAAAGTAGCACAGCCACTGTGCAAGGTCAAGATGATTCGTGGGGGGCGGTGAACCTTGATCCGCCGGCTTCGTTGGATATGGGGAATGAGCGGCTTGCATTCCGCTTTGATCTGCGAGATTCTGTATCGCAACCATAGACACCAGGGAGGGAGTTCAATGAAACGGACCGTTTGTCTGCTGGCGCTGGCCCTGCTGGCCGTTATCACCGTCCAGCCGGTTGAAGCCGGCGTCGAGCGCCGGGAAGAGGGAAACCTGGTCATCGAGGGAATCCCCGAGATTCCCCAGCGGATAATCGACCGGATGTTCCAGTATCAGAGCACCCGCGAAGCCTCGTTCCAGGATTGGGCCCACGGCGGCGGCATGCTGGTATCCACCCGTTTCGGCGAGACGTCGCAGATCCACTACGTGGCCTCACCCGGGGCCGCCCGGCGGCAGATCACCTTTTTCGACGAACCGGTGCGCGGGGCCTCGGTATGCCCCGATCCCCAGCGGAAGGGTTTCCTCTTCTCCAGGGACGTGGGCGGCGGTGAAGCCTACCAGATTTTCTGGTATGACCTGCTGACCGCGAAGTCCACCATGCTCACCGATGGCGAATCGAGAAACGGCAGCGCCCTCTGGTCGAACAAGGGGGACCGCTTCGTCTACTACTCAACCAGGAGGAACGGCCGGGACTGGGACCTCCACCTGGCCACGGTGGACAAGCCCGGAGAGTCGAAGCCCATACTGGAGAAAGGTGGGTTCTGGTTTCCGGTGGACTGGTCGCCTGATGACAGGCAGCTGCTGGCCACCAGCTATGTCTCGGCCAACGAGTCAACGTATTACATCCTTGACGTGGAGAGCGGTGAGGCGACCCAGATCAATCCCGGCGAAGAGCAGATCTCGTACGGTGGGGCCCTCTGGTCCAGGGACGGCAAGGGGATCTTCATCACCTCCGACGAGGGTGGCGAGTTCAGCCGGCTGAAGTACTACCACCTGGAGAAGAAGACCTTCACCGTGCTCACCCCGGACCTCAACTGGAATATCAGCGGCATGGATCTCTCGGAAAAGGGTGACCTGCTGGCCTTCACCGCCAACGAGGACGGCATCGGCCGGGCCTACCTGATGGACACCGCCACCCGGGTCCACCGGCCGATTGCCGGCGTACCGCTGGGCCAGGTGGGGGGGATGCTCTTCCACCCGGACGGCACACGGCTGGCCATGTCCATAGAGACCGCCAGGTCCACAACCGATGTTTATACCCTGGAGCTGAAAGACAGGAACCTGGTGCGCTGGACATACAGCGAAGTGGGGGGCCTGAACACCGACGGCTTTGTGGATCCGCAACTGATCCACTTCGACACCTTTGACAAGGTGGACGGCAAGCCGCGGCAGATCTCGGCTTTCTACTACCAACCGGCGGGGGAGGGGCCGCACCCGGTGGTGATCAACTTCCACGGTGGTCCCGAGTCCCAGTACCGACCCGGATTCTCGCCACTGGTGCAGTATGCGGTGAACGAGCTGGGCATCGCCGTGCTGGCCCCCAACGTCCGCGGATCCAATGGTTACGGCAAGAGCTTCCTGCTGCTGGATAACGGATTCAAGCGGGAGGATTCGGTGAAAGACGCCGGGGCCCTGCTCGACTGGATTGCGGCGCGGCCCGAACTGGACGCCTCGCGGGTGGCCGTGATGGGCGGTTCCTATGGCGGCTACATGGTACTGGCCGCCATGACCCATTTCAACGATCGCCTCAAAGCCGGGATCGACGTAGTGGGCATCAGCAATTTCGTCACCTTCCTCGAGAACACCAAGGACTACCGCCGGGACCTGCGCCGGGTGGAATACGGTGACGAACAGGACCCGGCCATGCGCAAGCACCTGCAGGCCATCTCGCCGTTGACCCATGTAAAAAAGATCACCCGGCCGATGCTGGTGGTCCAGGGGCTCAACGACCCGCGGGTGCCGGTGGGCGAGGCCGAACAGATCGTCGCCGCGATCCGCGACAACGGCGGCAGGGCCTGGTACCTGCTGGCCAACGACGAGGGCCACGGCTTCCGCAAGAAGAGCAACCGTGATTTCTATTACTGGTCCATGATCCTTTTCCTTGAAGAGCATTTGCTGAAATAGGCTGTACGTAACAAGGAGTGCATGTGATGATTTATCCCTCACGGCCGTCCTGGGCGGCCGCCCTGCTGATTATTCTGGCCCTCTGCTTTCCGGTGGCCGCGGCTGCAGCTTCCGGTGAAGAAGGAATTTTCTTCTGGGAAGTCCGGTCGGACAAGGCCACGGTCTACCTGCTCGGTTCGATGCACGCGGCCACGGCTGATGTCTATCCCCTGGACCGGGCCATCGAAGAGGCCTGGACGAAATCCCCGGCCCTGGTGGTGGAGGTCAATCTCGACGCTGTGGACATGAACAAATTGCAGGGGGATCTTCTCTCCCGGGGCATGTACGGCGCGGACCAGAGCCTGCAGGGCTCCGTCTCCGAGGAGACCTGGAAGCTGCTGGTGAGCTATCTCGATTCACGGGGGCTGACCCCGGCCGGGTTCGGTTCAATGAAACCCTGGTTCCTCTCCATGGTGCTCACCGTGACCGAGATGGCCCGGACCGGCTACCAGGAGCAGTACGGCATCGACCGGCACTTCCTCGACCTGGCCGCACAGCAGAGCAAGCTGGTATTCGAGCTGGAGAGCGGGGACTTCCAGCTGGAACTGCTTTCGGGCTTCGACGACAAGATGCAGGAACTGTTCCTGGTGACCACGCTCAAGGAGATCGAGGATTTCGAGTCGCACATGGGGGAGATCGTCGCGGCCTGGACGTCGGGCGATGCCGCTGCCATTGAGAGGCTGATCAGCAAGAGCTCCCGGGAGGACAAACGGCTGGCCCCGGTGCTGGAAAAGCTGATCTACCAGCGCAACGAGACCATGGCGGTGAAGATCGCCGGCTACCTGCGGGAGGGCAAGAGCTGTTTCGTGGTGGTGGGTGCGGCGCACCTGGTGGGGGACCGGGGCATCGTCGAACTGCTGGGCGGGATGGACAGTGCTACCTGGAAGGTCACCAGGGTGAAGCCGGCAGGCAGGAAGACGGCGGATTGAAGCTCAGTCCACGGGTGTTTCGGTCTCGGACAGGTAGCGCACCAGGCCGCCCCAGCGGTTGTCCGCCCGGAACCCGCGGGGGATGAAGAAACTGCGGTGGGAGAAGTGGGTCCGCACCAGCACCGTATCCAGCTGGGCCATGCGAGTGCAGAAATCCTCCAGCAGGGCCGAGCGGATGCCGCGGCGGCGCAACGAGGCCATCACGGTGATCCCCTCCAACTGCACCAGACCGTCCTCCTCCATCCGGTAGCGCACACCCGCGGCAATCTGTTCGTCTCCGTCCAGCACCAGCAGGTGCCGGTCCAGCTCCGAGAGTTTGATCTGCAGTCCGCGCTTGAGGAAGAGCCGGTAGAGCCTGCCGATCTCTCCGGGCCCCAGCGGTTCGCGCACGGCATAGGACACACCGTGCCGGTCGGTGATGTGCGAGCTGACGACCAGTTGCTGGTCCCCGCCCACCTCGATGAGCTCCAGCGGCTGGTCCTGCTTGAGCAGCGGAAAGACCAGCCGGCTGAAGACCAGCCGGTCATCATCGTCCACCAGGGTCGCCTTGAGCTCGGAGAGCTCCAGCAGCTGTGTGGGGTGCGCACCGGCATGGCGGAACATCGCTTCCAGCATGGCCCGGAACGCGTCGCGCACCCCGGGGGCCGCCTGTCGGAAAAAGGTCTCGAGGTAGAGGTGGTAGCGGGCGATCTCACCGTAACGACGCAGCCGGTAGAGCCGGTGCATCTGGCCGGCCATCTGCTCCCGGGCGCCGGGTGTGGCTTCGGGGGTCTGCCCCTCCCACTGGCGGTAGCGGTCGATGGCGCAGCGCAGGGCCAGCGGCGGGTGGTAGTCCGTCTTCAGCCGCTTCCGCTGCAGGTGCAGCCGGCGGGCAAAGTCCTCGCGGTCCCCGGGTGCCGGGCGCCGGGCCAGGTCCTCTTCCAGTTCCTTGAAAAATACCGAGGCCTCTTCAACGCCCAGGGCCTCGATACAGGCTTCGAAGATCCAGCCCGGGTCCAGTTCGGCCCCACACCAGGGGTAGTGGTGCGCCGTCTGGTGGTAGAACCAGCTGATCATCGGCGCCACCAGGGAGAGCGGCCCGTCATAGGGCTGCCAGCCGGCCAGGGAGAGGACCGTCCCCCCGTCCCGCCAGTCGTCCAGCGGCACCACCACGTTGCGTGGGCTCACCGTTCCCGGAACGATCTGCCGGCCGCTGTTGCTCCAGCCGGTGAAAAAGGCCGCCATGGCCCTGATGAACAGCGGTTCCCAGGCCCGGATCTCACCGCGGGAGGCATCGGCGCGGCTTTCGGCCAGCGTGTGGATGGAATTCCAGGCGTTCTGCCCGCCCACAAAGGCCACGGAGAGAGCCCCCAGGGCCGGGCGGCAGCAGCCGAAGTGCGGCACCACCGGCACACCGTGGGGGTGGCCGTAGATGGCGATCAGCCAGAGGTTGGTCTGCCGCACCCGCGCCTCGTCAAAGTCGGGGCGAACGGTGAGCAGCAGATCGTAATGCCGTCCCCCTTCGGTGTTGACGCTGATCCGGTAGAGCCGCTGGGTGCCGATGGCGCTGACCCGGGTGATCCAGATCCCGTTGGGCGGCACCTGGCCGATGTCGAAGCTGCTCTGCTGTGAAAAAGCGAGCATGATCGATTCCCGGAGGAAGCTGGTGCCCACGAGAATCTTCTTCAGGTGATCGATCTCATCCACCGGCAGGCCGGCCTGGAAGATGATCTTACCTTCCCACTCCTCCGGGTGGCCGTCGCCCTCCGCCGCCAGGTGGGTCTCGAACCAGTCACCCAGCTCGCCGAATATCTTCTCCGCCTCGGCGGCCAGTTCCGGGTCATTGCGGAGCAGGGCCCAGCTCACCAGCTCGGTGCGCACCGCGCCATAGTACCGGGTGTTCTGCCGCACGAATCGGGCCAGCAGCTGGAACACGTCGGTGAACTGGGTGCGTACCGCATCGCTGGCCGGCCAGTGGAGCTTGGTGCGGTAGGCATGGAGCCGCTGCCGCAGGGCGTCCAGCCGCCGGGTGCCAAAGCCGCTGGCGGCGATGGCGGCCATGCTCTCCTGGTTGAGGAAGGGCCGGCCCGAATCGAGGAAACTGGGCAGCAGCGTGCTGTAGTCCACCAGTGGTTCGTCCAGCAGCAGCACCTTGTAGGCCTGGCAGCGTACGTCGTCGCCGGGGTGGCGGGCCAGGGCCTCCAGGCGCCGGCGGATCACCCGGGCCGTGCGGTAGCCCACCGTTCGCAGTTCGGTTTCCAGCCGGCGCAGTGCGGCCAGGGCTTCTTCGTCTTCCGGCGAGAAGAGCGCGGTGGCGCAGAGCGACGAGGCCCGGGCCAGTTCACCGCTCCCCTCGGGCGGTTCGCTCGTGCCGTTCGCCGGACACTGCTCCCGGCCGGCCGGCAGGAAAACTTGTTCGGATATGCCGTGGAGCGCGCGGTCCCAGCTCTCCCGGCAGGGGGCAAAGGTGGCCAGCGACGGGTTGGCGGCCCAGAGCTGGGGCTGGTGGGCAAAGAGACCGAGGTCGATCACCGTGCCCTCCACGGCGTAGGCCAGGTCCCCCACCCGCACCTGGCCGGTGTGGGCTTCGGCGGCCAGCGGGAGGAAGGCCGAATTCCGCCGGTTGAGCAGACCGCCGCTGGTGGTGACAAGGTCGGTGAGCAGGATACCCAGGTCGCGGTAGAACCAGCGGGGGATGCGGACGGTGTAGCTGTCCACCTCCAGCTCGGCATAGTCCTTCTCGTAGAGGCTGTCGATCAGCCCGCTGAAACCAGCTTCGATCATCTTTCGGCGGTAGGAGCCCTTGGGGGTCAGTTCCTCCCGTCCGGCCTCGAAATCCCGGTGGAGCACGGCAAAATTCACCACCCGCTGATAGGGGGCCAGTTTGAGATTTGCCGAGGTCACGAGCTGGTGGAAGTATTCACCGATCTCCTCCTCGGAGGGCAGGCCGTCGATCACCGGGTCCTGCCGGTCGGGGACGATGAGCAGCACGTTGTAGGCCCGGCCGTCACCCACGAGAAATGTCCTCTCGATCCCCGGCACTTCCTCGAACTGCTGCTCGGTCTGCCGCGGGGCCACGGTCTGTCCGCGGCTGTTCTTGTAGATATCCTTGATCCGGTCGACGATCTCGTAATAGCCGCTGGGCCGGACCTGGAAGACGTCACCGGTGGGCAGCCAGTATTCCCCGCCATCAGCCGGCTCGGGTTCGTCGAGGTAGCGGGCGATGTATTCCCCGGCCAGCTGCAGTTCGCCGCCGTCGCCCAGCCGGGCCTTTACCCCGGGCAGGGGCAGGCCCACGGTATTGTCCTCGTAGGCCCCGGGCGGAGTCATGGTGATGCCGCCGGTGGCTTCGGTCATGCCGAACCCGCAACAGAGGTCCACCCCGTTCTCCTGGAAGAAGTGGAAGACCTGGGGGTCGAGGTAACCGGCGGCGGAGAGCCCCCAGCGCAGCCGGCCGCCCACCGTGGCTTGCAGGGCCGCGGCCCGGCTCTCGGCGCTGCGGTCCTCACCCATGGCCGCCAGGCACCGTTCATACAACTGGGCCCAGCGGCGGGGGATGCTGATCAGCCCGGTGGGGTTCCAGCGGCTCATCCCGGCGGCCAGGGTCTGGATCGAGGGGTTCTTGGCAAAGACGTATGTCCCGCCCCAGAAGAGCATCCCCATCATCTCCAGGTAGCGGCCGAAGGTGTGGTAGTGCGGCAGGTAACTGATCAGCCGCTCCTCCTCGCCCACGTCGGGCAGGGCCGCGGCCCGGGCAAAGCGCTTGGAGATCAGGTTGTAGGCGGTGAACAGCACGCCCTTGGGCATCCCGGTGCTGCCCGAGGTGAACATGGCGGTGGCCGGATCGTCCAGGCCCGGTGTGGGACGGCGGTCGAGGATGGCCTCCACCCGATCGGCGCCCAGCCGGGTGGCGGCCTCCACCAGCCGCAGGTCATCCGGGCCGCCGGCGCTGCAGCCGGGATCCAGCTGCAGGATGCGGAACGGCTGTGCCGTGGAACCGCGGACCGCTTCCAGTCGCGCCTGGAGCTCGGCGTTGTCGGTGATGGCGGTGTCGATGCCGATGCGATCAAAGATCCAGGTCAGCACGTCGGCGGGGAAGTGGGGGCTCAGCGGGGAGACGAAGAGGCCGTAGGTCAGGCAGGCCAGATCGCAGCAGGCCGCGTCAAAGCCATTGGCCCCGGCGAGGATGGCCACCCGCGGCGGTTTGTCCCGCCCCTCCAGCAGTGCCGCGGCCAGGCTGCGCATCCGAGCGGCTGTTCCGGCAAAGGTCCAACCCTGCTCCTGCTGGCGGCCCAGCTCGTGGAACAGGATCCGCCGGGGGTGGGCCGCCACCCGCTGCTCCAGCATGGTCTCCAGCGAGTAGCCCGAATGGCGGATCGCCTTGAAGGTGGTCTCGGCCCACCGCTCCCGAGCTTCCCGGTGGGCAAGACTCTTGAGGAAGGGCGATGTGCGGGTGCAGTCGAGGTAGCGGTGCCAGAGAGCCGGATCTCCCCGCTGCTCACCGGGGCCGGAGAGCAGACTCTCGGCCGCCTGGAGCAGGGCCAGTCCGTTCTCCGGACAGCCGTTGCCGGCGCCTGCTGCTTCCCAGGCCTCCAGTTCGGTGAGCAATGGGTTGCTGGTCAAGAGACGGACTCCGTTACTTTCCCTGGAGCACCCGGTTGATCTCTTCCTGGGACGCCTGGTAGTTGGTCTTGCGGGTGAGGAAGATGATCGCCCCGACGATGTTCAGTGTGATCGACACGAAATACCACATCAGGGAAGCAAGGATGGTCTTGGGCCCCACCCATACGCCGGAGGAGCGGAGGAACCCGGCAAAGGCGCCTTCACGCAACCCGATGCCGGCAATGGAAGCCGGAATCATGGTTGCGATCTGGGTCAGTGGTCCCACGGTCATCACGCTGCCCAGTGAAAGGCCCTTGCGGATGAATATCTCTTCGCTGACCGCGTCCTGCAACTCCACACCAGAAGCCGTCAGCTGCTTTTCCTCGTCCGGTGTGAGAAAAATCTGGACCATCCCGGTGGGATCTCCGGCTTCGCTCTGCTCCTCAATAAACTCCACGTCCATTTCGGCCAGCGTCGCTTTCACATCGTCGTTGATCTCAACCGCAGCCAACCGGCCTTCCGGGCCGTTGGGCAGGTGCAGGGCCTGGCCGTTGGTGTAGAAGGTGGCGAAGAGCGAGGCGTAGACCAGCACACCGAAGAAGACCGAGGCGAAGAGGGCGCCCTTGTTCTGGCGGTAGCGGTTGAAGGCCTCCACGGCACTGTTGATGATCCCCTCGATCTTGCCCTTGGCCGGCAGGGGGAACTTGAGGATCAGTTGAAGCAGCGTCGGTTTCACCACCAGCACTGTGGTCACCAGCAGCAGGAAGCCAAAGAGGCCGAAAACGGCCACCAGGAATTTCATCGGCAGCGTGATGGCAAACAGGGAGAAGATCACCATCAGCGAGAGGGCGAGGATGGTGAGGAACTTCTCCACCACCACCACCGAGACGCTCTCGGTGGGCTTCTTGGTGAAGCGGGCGATGTCATATGCCTTGTAGGCCTCGAGGCCCACGCCGGTGGGGGTGAACGTGCCGAGGAACCGGCCCACCAGGTAGGTCCTGGTCAGGTGACCGCCGGGCACGTTGAGGTTCTGCGGGGTGAGCAGCACCCGCCAGCGCATGATGGAGAAGAAGATCGCGGCGGCCTGGGTGCCCAAAGAGGCGATCCACCAGATCGGGCTGGAGTTCTTCAGCGCCGTGGTGATGTCACCGATGTTGATCTGGAACTTATCGAAGATCAGGTAGAGGATGAGTCCGGTGATCGACACCTTGACCACGTTGACAATAACTTTCTTGATGTTCATTCGTTTTTGATTCCTTTGTTCAATATCTGCCCCCGGGATGGTTTCATCGTGCCCGGTGCGCGGCCGGCCCCTTGACCTTGTGAATTGAGATCCGGCCGGGCGGAGGGGCGGTTCCCGACGGGAAAACGAATCTAGCAAAAGGGTGTAGGCCTGTCAAACCGTTGCGAAGGGCCACTCTGGCGATGACCATTCCGTGACATACCGTGACTAACATATGACACTAGTAGGGAATGTGGGCTATAGGATGGTCCGGTGCCGCACGACTCCGGGATAATCACGGGGAACCGGCCGCACCGCAGCGGAGGGACCAAAGGGATGATGAACGGGAGAGAACGGATGATCGCCGCCTGCCGGGGAGAGGCGGTGGACCGCCCGCCGGTCTGGCTGATGCGCCAGGCCGGGCGGCATCTGCCGGAATACAACAAATTGCGGGGCGCGCACAGTTTCTGGGAGATGGTGCGCACGCCGGAGCTGGCGGCGGAAGTGACTTTGCAGCCGATTCGCCGCTACGGAATGGATGCCGCGGTTGTGTTCAGCGACATCCTCATCGTCCTGGAGGCCATGGGTGCCGAGGTGCGTTTCGAGACCGGCGGGCCGGTGATTGCCGAACCGGTGGTCTCCCGTGCCGCACTGGAGCGCCTGCTGCCGGTGGACGCCGAAGCGTCATTCGATTACCTGGACAAGGCCCTGCGAATCCTCTGCCGGGAACTGCACCCGGAAACCGCGGTGATCGGGTTTGCCGGGGCGCCATTCACCCTGGCCGCCTACCTGGTGGAAGGGCGGTCGAGCAAGGATGTGCGCAACCTCAAGGCGCTGGCCTACAACGACCCGCAGCTGGCCCGGGACATTCTTACCCGTCTGGCCGGCGTGGTCAGTGACCTGTTGCTGCTCCAGGTGCGGGCCGGGGCCGACGTGGTGCAGCTCTTTGATACCTGGGCCGGGTATCTCTCGCCGGAAGATTACGAAACGCTTTCCCTGCCCTACAACCGGATGATCGTGGACAATCTGCGGGAGGCCGGGGTGCCGGTGATTCTCTACCTGCGCAACGCTGCCGGCCACCTGGAAGCGGCGGCCACGTCCGGATGCCAGGTCCTTTCGGTGGACTCCAGCCTGCGACTGGCGGAAGCCCGCCGGCGGCTGCCCGCCACGGTGGGATTGCAGGGCAACCTCGATCCGGCAGAGTTGCTGGGGCCGCCCGAGCGCATCCGGCAACGCGTCCGGTCGTTGATCGAGGATGCGGCCGGTGGCGGCTACGTGGTCAATCTTGGCCAGGGGGTCACTCCGGACGTACCCATCGCCGGTGTGGAAGCGCTGGTGGCCGCGGTCCAGGAGGGGGTTGGATGTCCGGTGCTGAACTGAAGAACGTCGATCCCCGGCTGCGGGAGAAATACGACGTGCGGGGCCCGCGCTACACCAGCTATCCGGCGGCGCCCCACTTCCACCAGATCGATACCGCGTCCCTGCGTGCCCGCTGGCTGGCGAGGCAGGGTCTCGACCCCGATCCGGGATTATCGCTCTATCTCCACATCCCGTTCTGCAACCAGCGGTGTCTCTTTTGCGGTTGCCATACACTTGGCCGGCGTAACGGGGAAACGGTTGGCAGATACATCGATGCGCTGCTGGAGGAGATGTCCCTGGCCGCGGAACCGGCCGGAGCCGATCGGCCGGTGCGCCAGGTGGCGCTGGGCGGGGGGACGCCGAACTTTCTCACCGTCAGCGAGACCGACCACCTGCTGAAGGCAATCGGCAACACCTGGAATCTGGACCATGGGGCGGAGCTTTCGGTGGAGGTCGATCCCCGTACCGCCACCCGGTCGAAACTGGACGTCTTTCTTGAACATGGATTCAACCGTTTTTCTCTGGGGGTGGAGGACTTCGCCGCCCCGGTGCTCGAGGCGGTGAACCGTGACCAGGAGCTGATCCAGGTCGAAGATGTGGTCAGCCACCTCCGCGACCATGACTGTACGGCGATCAATTTCGACCTGATTTACGGCCTGCCGCGCCAGACCTTCGAATCGGCGGCGGAGACCACCCGGCGGACCATTGCTCTGCGGCCGTCCAGGATCGCGTTGTACAGCTACGCTCACGTGCCCTGGATCCACCCGCACCAGCGGGTTCTGGAGAAGCGGGATCTTCCCGACGCTGAATTGAAGGCCCGCATCTTCATGCTGATGTCCGAGCGCTTCCTCGATGCGGGATATCTCCAGGTGGGGATGGACCACTTCGCCCTTCCCGGTGATGAACTGGTGACTGCCCTGGAACAGCGGACCCTGCGCCGGACCTTCATGGGCTACACCACCGGGCGGGGCCTGGATGTGGTGGGAATGGGTATCTCGGCTATTTCGGGGGTGGGGTCGGCATACTCCCAGAATGTCAAGGCCCTCGATTCCTACCTGGAGCAGGTGGCCGCCGGCCGGTTGCCGGTGGAGCGTGGATACCTGCTGGATCGGGATGACGAGATTCGGCGTGAGCTGCTGCTGGAGCTGTTCTGCACTTTCCACGCCGACCTTGGGGCAATTTCCCGGCGATTCGATATCGAGGCCGTGGACTATTTCGCCGACGACTTCCTGCGGCTCGCTCCCCTGGCCGATGATGGCCTGGTCTCATGGGATGGTTCGGCGATTCGCGTCAGCGAAACCGGGCAGTTCTTCATCCGCAATATCTGTATGGTCTTCGACCGCCACCTGGAGAGCGGTGCGGCCAGGCAGACCTATTCCAGGACGGTTTGATGCAGACGGCAGCACTCAACGAACCGATCGGGGTGGCCCTGCTCAATATGGGCGGGCCGGCAACCGTGGAGGAGATCCGTCCCTTCCTCACCCGGCTCTTCTCCGATGCGGTGATGCTGCCGCTGCCCGCGCCGCTGCGACAGGTGCTGGCCCGGGTCATCGCCTGGCGTCGGTCGCCGAAGGTGGCCGGACGGTATCGGGCCATCGGCGGCGGCAGCCCGGTGGGGCCGGAGTCGGCCAGACAGGCCGCCGCGCTGGAGCAGCGGCTGGGCGACGGCTTCGCCGTGCGTCATGTTTTCCGTTACAGCGATCCGGGTCCCGAAGCGGTGCTTGGCCAGCTGGCGCGGGAGGGAATCAAACGCCTGGTGGCTCTGCCGGCCTATCCCCAGTGGTCAGTCACCACCAGTGGTTCATCGGTGGCCCACCTGGGCCGAGCCGCCGGCCGGCTGGATATGGAATGGTTGGAAGCGCCGCCCTACCCGGTGGGGGAGGGTTTTATTGCTTCGCTGGCTGCAGGGATCCGGCCGCTTGTCGACGGGGCGGACCACGTGCTGCTCACCGCACACGGTCTGCCGAAACGGGTGATTGAGCAGGGCGATCCCTACGTTGCCCAGGTGGAGCGGACAGCGGAGGTGTTGAGCCGTGAGCTCCCGGATTCTCCGCCCTGTTCCCTGGCCTTCCAGAGCCGGTTGGGGCCGGTGGAGTGGGTGGGGCCGCACCTCGATGATGAAATCCGGCGGCTGGCCGCGGAAGGGGTTCGCCGACTGGTAGTGGCGCCGGTGACCTTTGCCTGCGAAAACCTGGAGACGCAGTGGGACCTGGACCGTGAGATGGCCACACTGGCCGGCCGGTGCGGGATCGAGGACTATCGCCGCGCTCCGGTGCCCGGCACCGATCCGCAGTTCATCGATCAACTGGCACTGCTGGTCCTGGACCAGGCCCGGCGGGCCCACTGGCTGTCCGGGCCGGGGGGAATGGAGGCCGATCATGAAGCATGATTTGATCATCGTCGGCGGCGGTATGGCCGGCCTCTCCTGTGCCTGGCGGCTGGCGGCAGCCGGATTGCGGCCGCTGGTGCTGGAGGCGGCCGACGAGGGTGGTGGCAACGTACGCAGCGAGACGGTGGACGGGTTCCGCTTGGAGCGCGGGCCGCACACGTTTCTCTCCTCGGCGGACCAGCTCTTCACCCTGGCTTTGGAAGCCGGCCTCGATGACCAGCTGGTCCAGTCACGCCCCAGCGCCTCCGCCCGATTCATCGTTCGCGACGGCCGGCTGCACCGGGCTCCGGATGGCCCGGGCACATTCTTCTCCACCCGGCTGCTGACCTGGAGGGCCAAGCTTCGCCTGGCCGCCGAGCCGCTGTTCACCGGTCGCGGCCTCCAGGCGGATTCGGCCCAGCGGTTCTTCGAACGTCGTTTCGGCCAGGAGGCGGCTCGGGTGATCGCCGGTGCCTTTGTCTCCGGGGTGTACGCCGGTGACCCGTCGGCGCTCTCAGCACCGGCGGCTTTCCCGCTCTTCTGGGGTTTCGAACAGACGGCGGGAAGCATGGTTCGCGGTGCTTTCCGTCTTCAGCGGCAAAAAAAGGCGGCCCGGCACGCTCTTGGCGAGAATGCCCCGCCCCGCCGCCGCGGCCTCTGGTCCTTCCGCCGCGGCCTGGGCCAGTTCAGCGGTGCCCTGGCCGGCACGCTGGGGTCGGCCTTCCGTGCTGCCAGCCCGGTGGACCAGTTGACGTTCGATGCCGGGGAGTTCCGGGTGGCCGGGGATGGTGGGGATCTTCGAACTCCGCAGCTGGTGCTTGCCGTACCGCCCCACGAGGCAGCAAAACTGCTGGCCGGTGTGGACCCTCTGCTGGCCGATCTGCTGAACGGTATCCCCATGGCTCCGGTGGCGGTGGTATCCCTCGGCTTCAGGGAAAGGCTGACGTCGCTGCCGGATGGATTCGGATTTCTCGCCCCGCGGGGCGAGGGGGTGCGCTCGCTGGGTGTGCTCTTCCCCTCCCGGGTCTTCGAAGGCCGGGCCCCGGAGGGCGGAGACCTGCTCACCGGCTACATCGGCGGCATGCTTGATCCCGGAGCGCTGGATCTGGACGATGACGCCCTCACCGATGTGATCCTCGATGATCTTGCCCGGCTCACCGGGTGCCGCAATCGGCCCGACATGGTCCGCGTGACCCGGCAGCGGGCAGCCATCCCCCAGCTGGTGATCGGGCACCTGGAGCGGATGACCGATATCAGACATCGCCTGGAAAATGTGCCCGGCCTGCACCTTGCCGGTAATTACCTCCGGGGTGTGGGAATCAAGGACGCGGTGGCCTCGGGGCTGGCCACGGCGGAGGCCATACTCCAGCGCGACAGGACGAACTGCCGGGTCGAGGAGGCGGTGGCATGAACGAACCGACTGTCCGTGCAGCGATCCCCCTGGCCGTGGTGGGCTGTGATTTCCGGGTGGCGTCGTCCCGCTACCGCTCCCGGCTGGTGCTCTCCGAGGAGGAGGCGCTGGGCATGGCCCTGGACCTGGCCCGCACCGCCGCCGCCGACGGTTTTGCCGACCTCTCCACCTGCAACCGTAACGAGTGGATCGTCACCGGTCCGGACCCTGCCTGGGCCGCCCAACTGCTGCGTGGCCGGATGGTCAAGCGGCTGCCGCGGGGAACGGTCCGCCGGGTGGAGCCCTATGTCTACCAGGGCCGGGAGGCGGCACTGCACCTGTTTCGGGTGGCCATGGGGCGCGAGTCGCTGGTGGTGGGGGAGCGGCAGATCGCCGGGCAGTTCTTCGGCGCCCTGGAGACCGCCCGTGAACGAGGTACCTCCTCGCGCACGCTCAACGGCCTGGGGTCCATCGCCGGCCGGCTGGTGCACATCGCCGATCGGCGCTGCTGTCTCGGCGACCGGGCCCGGGGCATCCACGGCCTGGCTCTGGGCTACCTCCGTGAACGCTTTGACGAGGATGCGAAATGCCGGGTGGTGGTTGCCGGGATGGGCGCCATCGGCAAGCTGGTGCTGGGCCTGCTGGAGCAGGATTCCCGGTTCGACGTGGTCACCTGCAACCGCACGGTCCCACGCCCGAACAATGGCGGCGTGCAGCCGCTGGATCAGCTGCCGCAGCTGATGGCCGACGCCGATGCGGTGGTGGTCTGCACCGGTGCTCCTGGTCCGGTGCTGCGGGGCGACATGCTCGACCCGCGCTCCAGCGGGAGGCCGCTGCAACTGCTTGACCTGGGCGTTCCGGAGCAGGTGGAGCGCCGACTGCCCGACGGCGTGGTCCGGGCCGGCCTGGATGAACTGACGGCGGACGCCGGGCGCGATGTCGCCTGTGCCGTGGACCAGGAGGCGGAAGGCCTGGTCCTGCGCGCCGCCACCGAGTTTGCCCGCTTTTGCGGCGAGCCCGAATACGCCGAGATCCTTTCTGCCGTTCAGGAACACCACGAGCAGGTGCTGCACGAGGAAATTCCCCAGCTGGTGCGCGGCCGTCTCGATTACCTCAGCGACGACGACCGGGCACGGGTGGAGGCCGACCTCGACGGCATCCTGCACCACCACACCAGCACACTCTTCCGCCAGATCCGCCGGAGATGCGGCGACCGCAACGACGAACGCCAGTGA
>RCNC010000343.1_pt1 | contig 29469 bp, 25 predicted proteins | sample 2041301 | NCBI WGS metagenome assembly RCNC01 (sample SAMN09708231, study PRJNA481090) | Marine sediment metagenome, whole genome shotgun sequencing project. | biome: marine sediment; feature: ocean; material: sediment; isolation source: Sewage treatment plant 13A marine sediment (STP13A) ... | reverse complement strand
AACAACATCATATTTGGCTCTGTCGGCGGGCCTGCTTTCTGCAGTGATCTGGACAAAGGTCGACGACCGGGTACCTACGCAGAAATGTGCGACTACCTGCGCGTTATTCAGAGTCTCAACATCATTCATCAGGAAGGCGGCGGTCCCTTTGAGGCGATGGACCTGCCTGGTGAGACGCGACATCTGGATTTGTATCTTGCACAGATTCGCTTGCTCGACAAAAACTGGCAGGCCTATGCATTAGGTCGAGAACGTACTATCGATGCGATCGAAATGGCCTGTATCTCGCTCGGCGTTGATCGCGAAGAGTTAGCGAAGCGGCCCGCAGTGTTGGCGATTATCAATACCAACTCACCGATGCAGCTCGACATACCGATGACTGAAGCTGTTATCGAGCTGGCGAGTGCGAATCAGGTTTGCTGTATCACGCCGTTTACGCTCGCCGGCTCAATGAGCCCGGCAACGCTGGCGGGAACGTTGATGCAACAGACGGCAGAGGTCTTGGCGGTCGCGACTTTCTCGCAGATCGTCAAACCTGGCGCGCCGATCATCTATGGCAGCTTTGCATCCAATGTTGATATGCAAAGCGGTGCCCCGGCGCTCGGTACACCCGAATACGCGAAGGCAGCGCAGGCCAGTGGCCAGATTGCACGCCACCTGAAGCTGCCATTTCGCTCCAGCAACACGACCGTCTCCAACTGTGTCGATGGGCAGGCGGCATTCGAGAGCGAGATGTCGCTATGGGGATCGGTGCTGGGTCACGCCAATCTTGTCAATCACGCGGCAGGCTGGTTGGAAGGCGGCCTGACAGCGTCCTTCGAGAAACTGGTTATCGATGCGGAAATGTTGCAAATGATGGCGGAGTATTTGCGCCCTATACAAGTGAACGATGACGAGCTGGCGGTGGATGCGATAGCGGAAGTCGGTCCTGGTGGACATCACTTCGGAACCAGCCATACGCTGGAACGGTATGAATCGGCGTTCTACACGCCACTATTGTCCAATCGGCAGAATTTCGAGGCGTGGAAGGAAGCAGGAAGTATCGACATCGCTGCGCGAGCGAATACAATGTGGAAGCAGTTGCTCGCCGAGTACGAGCAACCAGCATTGGACCCCGCAATTGACGAAGCGCTGGATGAGTACGTCACCAGGCGCAAGGGAATATTGTCGGCCGCCTGAGAAAATAAAAACAAGATTGGGTCAGTTGAATAGAGTCTTACTAGTTGTCGTCCTGTTATTTGCTTGCGCGCCATTATTTGCGCAACAGTCATTCGTTATCGGCGTCGTATCAGACGGTCCGTCAGATCGACTGGGCGTGCAGCAAAAAAAATTCGTAGATGAGTTGCTCGCTCTAACCGGCAGAGAATTTGATATTCAGATCAAAGACTTTTCCGGTAACTGGTCCAGAGAACAAATGCTTGCGGCAATGGAGGCCGCCTACGATGACGAGTCCGTCGATTACGTCTTGGTGACCGGTTTTGTCAGCAATCAGCTGGCTGCGAGCAGAGATGAATTTCCCAAGCCCACGTTTCTGCCCACAATCCTGGATACCGGAATATTAGCGAGTGAGCCGGTTGCAGGTCGGTCGGGTATCAAAAATCTGAACTACCTGGGCGCCTACGCCGATTTTGCCGAAGACCTGGACACGCTCACTCGAATTTCGCCGTACCGAGAATTGGTGCTTTTTATCGATGAGAATTTGGCAAGCGCCATTCCCGAGCTACGTCAGGCTGCTATAGAAGCAACCAGCTCCCGTGGTGTTGAGCTCCTCGAGGTAACGCATGACGGCGTCGACCATGCGCTGATGAATCGCGTGCCGGCCGGAACCGATGCCATCTTCGTCGCTGCGTTACCGCGCATGCCGGCGGCAGATTTTCAGAAGCTGGTGGACTCAATCAACGCCGCGAAGCTACCGAGCTATAGTTTCGCTGCGGTTGCCGATGTGGAACGCGGCCTGCTCGCGACCAATGCAGAGCCTCGTGAAGTTGACAGACAGGCACGTTTGATTGCACTCAATATGCAGGCAGTTATGCTCGGAGGTGCGCCAGAAGACCAACCGATTGCATCTGTGGAAAAGGACAATCTAACTATCAACATGGCGACCGCACGGTCGATTGGACTGTCGCTTAGTTTCGACGTGATGAACGACGCGATCCTGCTAAATCAGGATGCGAAAATCGTCGGAGAGCTGTATGGCCTGGTCGATGTCGCGACAGTCGCACTGGAGCAAAATCAGGATTTGCAAGCCGTGCAATTCGGTGCGCTGGCTGGTGAATACGAGATCAATCGAGCTCGCTCAAGCTTATTTCCACAAGTGGGTCTTTCAGGAAGTTATACGACCCGCGATGAGTCGCCGTCAGTTACTCTGGGGCTGTTCCCCGAGCAAAGCGCCGACGCTGCGCTCAACCTTGATCAGCTGATTTATTCCGATCCGGTTGCCGCGAACGTGACAATTCAGAGAGAACTACAACGCACTCGTGAGGCCGCTCTGCAGGAGTTCCGTCTGGACGTCGTGCAGGCAGCGGCCACCGCGTATTACATCGTGCTAAACGCGCAATCGCAGCTACAGGTGCAGGAAAACAACCTCAATATTACGAGAAAAAATCTCGAGCTCGCACAAAATCGAGTCACGCTCGGGACCTCAACGCTATCCGATGTATATCGATGGGAGGCAGAGCTCGCCCGAGCACAAATTCTGGTAATCGATGCGCGCTCTGAATTGCGGCAGTCCTGGGAGACCTTTAATCGAATACTGCATCGTGACCAGGGCACACGCGTAGCTCTGACAGAAGCGAGTTTTGATGAGCCTTTCGTCATGACTCGTGCGGCATTTGATCAACTCATCCGAAGCGCGGCGGACTATGCGAAGTTCTCAAACTTCTACATTGGCCGAGCCTTAAGTCAGGCTCCGGAGCTGGAGCAGCTTAACGCACAGATTGCCGCCAAAGAACGCGAACTGACGAGCACGAAGCGTGCGTACTGGTTGCCGGATTTCACAATAGGTGGTCGCTACACAGACAATCTCAGTCAGTCTGGCGCCGGCGCGGGCATTACGGCGGGAGAAGGAATAACCGACTGGAGCGTTGGTGTGCAGGCAACGCTGCCAATTTTTTCCGGTGGACTGAAGAAGGCAAATGTGTCTCGTGCCGATTACGAACTTCGACAACTGAAGTCGCAAAGAATCTCAACAGAGGAACGCGTTGAAGAGGAGGTCCGAATTCAATTGCATGCGGCTCAGGCGGCGTATTCGCAAATCGATTTGACTGCCGCGGCGGCAGATTCGTCGCGTAAAAACTTTGAACTCGTTAGTGATGCGTACGCCCGCGGCACAGTCAATGTAATTGAGCTATTGGATGCACAAGACACGAGCTTGGAAGCGTCGGCAGCCGCCGAGGCGTCTCTTTACAATTTTCTAATCACTATCATGTCGTTGCAGCGTGCTGTCGGCGGCTTTGATTATTTGCTGTCGCCTGAAGAGCGCAGTGATCTCGCAGCGCAGTTTCGCGTTGTGCTGGCAGAAGCGAGTCCATGATGAACCTGGATCTATTTCCAAAGAACGTTTTGACACTATTGCTCATGTCATCGCTGCTTGCGTGCGGCGTTGAGGAAGCGCCACAAGAAGAGCAACTCCGGCCGGTGCGCTACGTGATGGTTGATGCCGGCAATGGCACGCGAAGTCGCAGTTTCTCGGGTGTGTCCAAATCCAGTACTGAGTCGCGAACGAGTTTCAAGGTTGCGGGCACCGTGACGGATGTGCCGGTACAAATTGGACAGCGCCTGAAAGCCGGCGACTTGATCGCCGAACTGGATCGCGCGACCTACGACTTGCAAGCACAGCAGGCGCAGGCGTCGTTAGTCGAATCGCAGGCCAATAATCGTCGTGCGGCGGCGAACTACGAACGAACCAAAGGCCTGTATGCGAATGACAACGCATCTCTAAACGATCTTGAATCGGCGCGTGCCGAAGCGGAGTCAGCGGAGGCAATGGTGGAGGCGACAGCAAAGGCCCTTGAGATTGCCGAGCTGAATGCCTCGTACACGCGTCTGACCGCAGACACGGACTGTTCGATCGCTTCGCTCAATGTTGAGGTCAATGAGAACGTTGCCTCGGGACAGCAAGTTGCTGTTATCAGTTGCGGCGATGACTTTGAAGTGACCATGGATTTGCCGGAAAGTCTGATCGCGAATGTGGAAATCGAGACGGATGTGACCATCAGGTTTGGTGCGCTCCCCGACGAAGTGTTCAAAGGTGCAGTTTCTGAGGTTGCGGTTGCATCCGCCGCCGGATCTGCTGGTTTTCCGGTCGTGATCCGAATTCTTGATGCCAGTCCAAGCTTACGATCTGGCCTCGCCGCCGACGTAACCTTTCATTTTGACGCTAGCGGTGCGGCGGGTACTTTTATTCTTCCGGTATCGGCCGTGATCAATGGCACAGATGGCACTTTCGTATTTATCGCTGAACCGGGCGAAGACGGAAGAGCGACTGTCCGTAAGCGTGCGGTGAAGCTTGGCGAGCTCACACAAATGGGTATCGAAGTTGTTGACGGTGTGAGTATTGGCGATCGTGTCATTACTGCAGGTATTTCCGTCATTCGCGACGGGCAGCACGTGCTGCTTTCAGCCGACAGCTAAGGGCGATTTCCGTGAACTTGACCGCAACCGCGATAGCGAAAAATCGCATCACGTTAACCGTGGTGACGTTGCTGATTTTGGCGGGTATCGCGGCATACAGTGAGTTGCCGAAAGCGCAGGACCCCGGCTTCATTATTCGCACCGTTGTAATAACCACGCGTTTTCCCGGAGCGAGTCCGGAGCGCGTCGAACTTCTCGTCACCGACAAGATAGAGAAGAAGATCCAGGAAATGCCTGAGATAGACTCAATAACCAGTGAGTCGCGCACCGGTATTTCACTAATTTACGCGAATTTCAAAGAAAGCTACAAAGTGATGCGGCCGATATTCGACGATCTGCGTCGCAAGGTCGACACCGTAACCCCTGAACTTCCACAAGGTAGCCTGATCCCCGAAGTTAACGATGAATTTGGCGACGTATTTGGCAGCGTCTACACCCTCAAGGGCGACGGCTTTTCGTATGCAGAATTAAAAACCATCGCTGATGAAGTTCGCGACGACCTTCTAAAAGAACCGGACATTGCCAAGGTATCAATTCACGGCGCGCAGCAGGAAGTCATATTCGTTGAGTACAGCAACTCGAGGCTGGCAGAGCTCGGAATGTCACCGCAGCGGCTATCCGCGTCGCTGGCAAGCGTCAATATTGTGTCGGCCGGAGGCGATATTGTAAGTGGTCGCGAACGCATAACCCTGGAGCCGACGGGTAACTTTGAATCGATCGAGGATCTTCGGCGAACCCTCGTCGAATTGCCGGGCGGCACGGTCGCCTACCTGGAAGATTTCGTCGATATATATCGAGGCTACAAGGATCCGGCGGAAAGCGTTAGCAGAGTAAATGGCGAACCGACTTTGGCAATTGCCATTTCGATGCGCGAGGGCGGGGACATACTGAGGCTCGGCGATCGCCTTAACGTACTGATGCCGGAGCTTATCGAAAAGTACCCTTGGGGCATCGATTTCGAAAAGGTCTGGTTTCAGGCGGACCTGGTTGATGAGGTGGTTACGTCGTTTTCGTCCAGTCTCGGCCAGGCAGTCGTCATCGTGATCCTGGTGATGGTTGTTTTTCTCGGCCTGCGGACCGGGTTGGTGGTCGGCTCGTTAATTCCTGCGACCATTGTTACGTCGCTGTTCGTTATGCAACTTTTCGACATTACGATCAATCAAATCTCCTTAACCGCATTGATCATTGCGCTCGGCCTGCTCGTCGACAATGCGATCGTGGTCGTGGAATCTGTCATCGTCAAACGTGAAGCCGGACAGGATGCATTGTCTGCTGCGATCGACTCTGGCATTGAACTCAAGACGCCCTTGCTGATTTCATCGTTAACGACAGCCGTTGCTTTCTTGCCGATCGGAATGGCCAAGTCGGCCGTCGGCGAATACACGTCAGACATTTTCTATGTCGTGACCATCGCTTTGCTGTCTAGTTGGCTGCTTGCGATGACTTTGGTACCGATGCTGACAACGATCGCGCTGAAGGTAACGAAGTCCGCCAAGTCTGGTGCAGATCAATTTAATAGTCGCTGGTATCGCTACTACCGATCTTTGCTGGGCGCATCGCTGCGCTGCCGCGCCCGTTTTCTGAGCATTATTGTCGGACTGTTCGTCCTGGCCGTGGTCGGATTAGGCCTGGTTCGCCAGGAATTTATCGCCCCGTCTGAGGATCCGGTGTTTTCCGCCAAGCTCGAATTACCACTGGGCACGTCAATAGAAACCAGTCAGGAGGTGGTGTCCGCAATAGACGACTTTATTCGCGACACTTACTACTCGCCGGCTGACGGTCAACCACTCGTGTCCAATTGGCTGACGTTTATCGGTGAGGGCGGGCCGCGCGTGCAACTTAGTTTGAATCCGCCGAACCCGAACCCTGCAAATTCATTCCTCATAGTGAATACGTTTAAGGGCGAGGACGTGGAAGAAGTGATGCGCGGGATAGAAGCTTACGTCCGCGCAAATCATCCGGACATGGCTGCACAGGTCAAACGCCTCGAGAACGGCCCACCCGTTGACTACCCAATTATTATTCGAGTTTCCGGTAGTGACTTCGATACTTTGTATTCGATCGCTGACCAGGTCACCGCATACTTGTATGAGCAGCCAGGAATTGCGGAAATAAAGAATACCTGGGGACTGCAAACCAAAAAGCTGGTGGTGGATATCGATCAGGAACTGGCACGCCGCTCCGGCGTTACCAGTGAAGACGTTGCTTACTCGCTGCAGGCTGGGCTAACCGGCATCGAACTTACTCAGTATCGCGAGGAAGACGAACTCATTCCAATAACCATGCGCACGGTCGAAGCAGATCGCCAGGACTTCAGCAAGATCGATGGCCTAACCGTTTATTCGCAGAGCACCGACGTGAGCGTGCCGCTAAAGCAGGTCGCCAATGTTGCGCTGACGTTCGAGCCAGGCATTATTGAGCGCCGCGATCGCGACCGAACGATGTCGCTAAATGTGCAGTTGGCTGCCGGGGCGACGGCAGCCGACGTGGTAAAGATTATCGAGCCGTGGCTGGTGAAAAATGCCAGATCCTGGCCTGCCGGACATAGCTTTGAGATCGGCGGTGAAACAGAAGAGTCTGGTGATGCGAATGCATCGATCGCAGCGGAGCTACCGATTGCCCTTATGTTGATTCTGTTATTGCTGGTCGGACAATTCAATTCCATCCGTCGTCCGGTCATTATCCTCGCGACGATTCCGTTGGGCTTGATAGGTGTCACGTTCGGCTTGCTGATCGCTAATTCGGCGTTCGGCTTTTTCACCTTGCTCGGAATAATCTCTCTGTCAGGAATCATCATTAATAATGCGATCGTTTTGCTGGATCGGATTGCTATCGAGATTAACGAATTCGGCCGGACTCAAATGGACGCGATAATGACCGCCTGTCAGCAACGCCTGCGGCCGATCCTGCTCACGACGGCAACCACCGTACTTGGAATGACGCCGCTGCTTTGGGGCGGTACGGCGATGTTCAAACCCATGGCGATCACGATCATATTCGGTCTGGCATTCGCAACAGCGTTGACACTGCTGGTCGTGCCGGTGCTGTACGCGATATTGTTCAGGGTTAAGGCCGCGCAGTGAAACTCAACGCCGACTTTTCCAAGCGGGTGGTCATTCGGCCAGATGATTATCAATGGGTAGCCTCACCGATGCCGGGCGTCGAGCGCATGATGCTTGATCGCATAGGTGATGAAGTCGCTCGGGCAACGTCGCTGGTGCGCTACGCGCCGGGCAGTACTTTCTCCGAGCATGTGCATTCGGGCGGAGAAGAATTTTTCGTATTGGCGGGTGAGTTCGGCGACGAACACCACCGCTATCCGGCCGGAACCTATGTACGCAACCCAATAGGCACATCGCACACACCGAAAGTCGGCGAAGAAGGTTGCGTTATCCTGGTCAAACTACAGCAGTTCGCTGCGGACGATCAGGCGCAAATCGTTACGCATACCAAGAGCTCCAAGTGGTCGCCGGGATTAGTGCCGGGCCTTACGGTTTTGGGCCTGCACGAGTTCGAGGGCGAGCACGTCGCGCTGGTTCGGTGGGCGCCCGGGACATCTTTTAATCCACACAAGCACTGGGGTGGAGAAGAGGTATTCGTTATTGAAGGTGTTTTTTACGATGAGCACGGTGAGTACCCCGCCGGAAGTTGGATTCGCAGCCCACATCTGAGCGAGCACACGCCATTCACCAAGGCAGAGGGCGCATTGATCTATGTCAAAGTCGGACACCTCGGCGAGTAGAACCCCGACCGGCCGTCCTTCGGGCTGGCGAAAATTCTCGTCGCTGCTACTAAACGCCGTGCTGATAGTGATAGCTTTCATTGGTGTTAGTGCATTTCAAGCGCGCGGTATGTTGAGCGCGGACCGACAGATGGCACCGGATTTGCGTGCCAGGACGCTACAAGATACTTACTTTGATCTTGATGAAGTCGGTGATCGGGCGACGCTCGTTTACTTCTTCGCGCCCTGGTGCACCTACTGCGCAATGAGTTCGGATAATCTGGTCAGGCTAAGACGTCTCCGCGACGAGAGTGATTTGCAGATTATCGCGGTCGCCCTGGACTGGAAGACCAGCGCGGAGGTTGGCGACTATGCACAAAAGCACGAACTCAATATGCCTGTGTTGCTAGGCGATGCGAACATCATGAGAGAATGGCAGGTATACGGTTTCCCGACCTATTATGTTCTTGATAGCAAGCAACGGGTTACCAAGCGGGACATCGGTTACAGCACACAACTCGGATTATGGTGGCGCAGCTGGAACGTCAACTAAAAACTAAACGACTCACGCTCCGACCAATGTCGTTGCAGAGTTTCGATATTTTCGTGCGCGACATGCTCACTGACCCCAAAGTCGTTGAGTACTACCAAGGGTATCGAGACCTGTTCGATCTGCAGCAAATTCGCGTGCAGGCCGCGCGGGAGTTTTGGGATCATTTTCAACAAAGTCGGGCCGCGACACCCTTTGAGATTTTCGCGATATTTGAAAACAGTGATGTGCCCGCGCAAGAAGCGTTCGTGGGTTGGGCTGGGTTGTTGCAGTCGTCACTGAGTGACGAACATGGCGGCCCGGAGTTGCAATACATGATCGCGAGCCGCGCGTTTGGCAAAGGCTATGCTACGGAAGCCTCGATGGCGGTGCTTGACGAGGCGCGCGAGCGCAAACTGACGTCTAAAATTATCGCGACGGTGGATATTCCAAACAGCGGTTCTATTCGCGTGCTGGAAAAACTGCAATTTGAATTCGTCGGTCAGATTAATGCGTATGACAGCGACGACATGTATCTCTATACCTACACGCTAGACTAGACCGGAGTACGCAATTGGAAAATGGCAATTCTTTAACGTTCGACTATGTCATCGTTGGTGCGGGCTCGGCCGGCTGTGTGCTGGCAAATCGTCTCAGCGAAAACCCAGCGGTGTCAGTACTGTTGCTCGAAGCGGGCGGCAACGACCCGTTCTGGGACTGGCGTATCCGTATGCCCGCCGCATTGGCTTATCCGATGAACGGCACGCGTTATAGCTGGAATTACGAAACTGAGCCAGAACCGCACCTGGATGGGCGCTCAATACATTGCCCGCGTGGCCGAGTGCTGGGCGGGTCTTCGTCGATCAATGGCATGGTCTATATACGCGGACATGCATTGGACTATGACCGCTGGGCCGCGGAGGATGAGGCGTTGGCGCAATGGGACTACCGGCATTGCCTGCCGTATTTTCGCAAAGCCGAGACGCGTGAAGGCGGTGCGGATGACTACCATGGTGACGATGGCCCGCTGCACGTCAGCAAAGGCCGTGGTGACGGGCCATTGTTCGCGGCCTTCGTTAAGGCCGGTCAGGAAGCAGGCTATCCCTATACAAGTGACCTAAACGGCTACCAACAAGAAGGGTTTGGTCCTATGGACCGGACGACCGGCAAGGGTATTCGTCATTCCACGTCAGTCGGTTACCTGAAACCCGCCATGCGCAGGTCAAACCTGACCGTGCTAACACACGCCCAGGCGACACGCCTTATCATGACCGGCAAAAGTATCGACGGAGTTGAATTTACGCACAAAGGCAGGCGCAAGACGGCGTTGGCTTATCGCGAGACTGTCCTTGCCGGCGGACCAATTAATTCGCCGCAACTATTGATGTTGTCGGGAATCGGCCCCGGGGAGCAGCTGCGTGACGCCGGGATTGAAGTCGTGCACGACCTGCCCGGCGTCGGAGAAAACCTACAGGATCACCTCGAGGTCACGGTGCAAGTGGAGTGTACCCAGCCCGTGTCCATCTATAAGTACTACAATTTATTCGGCAAGGCCTATGTTGGTGCTCAGTGGCTTTTCATGCGCACCGGTATTGGTGCGACCAATCAGTTCGAGGCAGGTGGATTCATACGTAGCCGAGCTGGCGTGAAACATCCGGACTTGCAGTATCACTTCTTCCCGATGGCGGTGCGCTACGACGGCAAGAGCCCGACTGATTCACACGGATTTCAGCTACATGTCGGACCGATGCGTTCGCAAAGTAAGGGTTGGGTGAAATTGAATTCTAAAGATCCCGATGGTGCGCCGAAGATCCAGTTCAACTACATGCAAGATCCTGCCGATTGGGAAGAGTTTCGCAGTGCGGTCAAACTAACTCGGGAAGTTATTGCTCAGGACGCGTTTGCGCCATTTCGTGGTACCGAAATATCGCCGGGAGCCGACGCCGTCAGTGACGAGGATATTGATCGTTACATTCGCGAAACGGTCGAGTCGTCCTATCATCCTTGCGGTACCTGCAAAATGGGCAGCGACGATATGTCAGTGGTTGATGAAGAATGTCGCGTCCGCGGACTGGAGGGTCTGCGCATTGTCGATTCGTCGATCATGCCGTCAATCGTCAGCGGCAATCTGAATGCGCCAACCATCATGCTGGCAGAGAAAGCAGCGGATATGATCAAGGGCGCGCAAGCCCTGGAGCCCAGCGACGCGCCCGTCTACATTGCCAATAATTATGCGACTGAACAGCGCGGTACCTAAAAAAAATCCCCGCCGAAGCGGGGATCAAAGAGTGACGCAAAGGGATTGCGTCTTTCGGGGGTAAAGCTTTTGCTAATCGAGCGTGTCTTCCAGCAAAATCAAACCAAATTCCATCGCGCCCGGCAGGGGGTCGCGCGCAATAGCTGTAACTACATCGCCAGCGTCTACTGAAATCGTAGCCGGACCGATTGCCGCGGTTTTGGTACCGGCAACGGTAACAGTCACGTCATAGTCACCGGCGTTCAGACCGAGGTAGCCGGTGTTGGCTTTGAAAGCGACCGCCGACAGAGTCGGGTCCAGGGTATTGATGTCAGCGCCAACGGCCGTTACGTAAATGTCGACACTTGCAGCAGCCGGATTGGCCGCGGCATGAATGATCCGGACCTTGGCATTGGTTGCCACCGGACGCGGATCGTCAGTTGCGATCAGCGGCTCAATGTTGGCGAAGGTGTCTACTGCCAGCACGGAGTACCAGGTACCAGCTTCCAGCGCGAGATCGACAGGACCGATCGCGATGACACCCGGCATGTCGGCTGCAGTGATAGCGACGTTATAGGTATCAGCAGGCAATTGGTCGAAATCGGTGACGGCTGTGAATGGTACGTCCGTCAGATACTCACCGCCGTTTACGAGCACGTCGACAAGGCCGGTATCGGCTGACAAATGGCCAACACGCAATGCGGTCGGTGTTGCGACATCAAGTATTTCCAGAGAGCCCGAGCTGACGAGGCCAACCAGGCTAATGGCTGCGTCACCGCCAGTCGTATTTGGCACTGCTGCAAGAACGAGGTCGGCAAGATTTGCCAGGGTGACCGTACCCGAGTCAAAAACAACAGCGGCCGCATTTCCTGCCGCGGTTACACGAATTTGATAGTCACCTGCAGGTACTTCGGTTGGGCCGATCTGTTCTTTGAACGAAAACGTACCGACTGGGGCACTGGCAGCAAGATCCGCGCCAGGAGCAGTTACGTATACGTCAACTGCTGGAGCCTCTGCTGCGGCATGCAGTACGAGAACCCGGGCTGCGCCTGCGCTCACGTTCTCACTTGATTGAGCGATGACAACAGGTTCGATGTTCGCAACACCATTTACTGCAGCGATCGTGTAGGTCGTGTTGCGCTCAAAGTCGATATCTACAGGACCGATAACCGGTACTTCGCCGTCCGGCAGAATGCCGTTGACCTGAATGCTGTAGGTGCCTTCGTCCAATACAACGTAGCCGGAGCCATCTTTGTAATCGAAGTCAGTGAGTACTTCGGCACCATCGACCAGAACACTTACTGCCGGCGCATCCGGAGATGCATGCAGTACCTGGAGATTGAAACCTCTGTCGTTGTTGTTGCTTGATGAATCACACGCCGCAAGGGCCAGCATGCTGATAACTACTAAAGCGGATTTAAATACGTTCATGGGAATATCCCTCTGTTTGGGGGGTTAGCAAAATTGAGCGGGAATTGTCACAGACGCCGGACAGAGAAGGATTTCAGACTGGTATCAGATTGTATCCAAATGTATCAACGCGCTTACTAACGCAGACGATCGCCCGGCAGGGGGTTATGATGCGGGCATGGCCAAAGTCCTTATTATTGATGACGACCGAAAACACTCGGAGTTGCTGCAGGCGTACTTCAAGCGCTTCGGCATTAACCTGTCGTGTGCTGCGGACGCGACTGAAGGCTTCAAGAAGCTGCAACGTGAAGAGCCCGACCTGTTATTGCTGGATGTCATGCTGCCGGGCAAGGACGGTTTCGAGATCTGCCGCGAAATACGCAAGACCAGCAATATGCCAATAATCATGCTGACGGCTCGCGGCGACATTATCGACAGAGTGTCCGGACTGGAGTTAGGGGCAGATGACTATGTTGGCAAACCGTTTGAACCGCGGGAGTTAGTTGCTCGTGTGCAGGCTACTTTGCGGCGCGCGGAACAGTCTGGCTCGGAGATGGGGAAACTCGAATTCGAGGGGCTGGAAATCGATACTGATGCTCGAGTGGTGCGCGTCGATGAGTCGGTTATCGAACTGACTTCCATGGAATTTGAGCTGTTACTGATTCTCGCGCGTCGGCAAGGTAAGAAGCTCTCGCGAGACGACATACTGAGCGAACTGCGGGGCATTGATGCGGCAATCCTGACGCGCTCGGTCGACATCATGATTAGTCGCCTGCGACAGAAAATCGGTGATTCTTCGAAACCCGCGCGATTTATTCAGACCATTTGGGGGCGTGGATACTCCTTCATCGGACAGCCTGTCGGTGATTAGGTACTTTCAGAAGTCCTTGTCATTTCGTCTATTGGCGATCTTCCTGGTACTGGGTGGCCTGTTCGTTTTCGGCACCATGAAGGCAATTCAACGCTTTTATAATAGTGATGATATTCGTGGGCTGATTAGCGGGCATTTATCACTGCATGTGCACTATGTTCTTGAGGATATTGGAGTCCCGCCCGATATCGAGCGTGCTATTGCCATTACCCAGAGTGTTCCGGTTGATATCAGAATTCTGGGCCCGGATATCGACTGGGCCTCGGATGAGAACTTTCCGCTACTGCCGGATCTCGATTTCGCGCCAAGCCCGAAATTTAGCGACGCGCCTGGTGCATGGATCGACGACCTGCAGGGCGTCGAATTCGCTCTGCTCGATGACCATCGTTTTCTAAAGATGCAGCAAGCGGACTACGCAATCGTTGTTTCCACGCCGCGAATTTCCGATACCAGCACCGGGCCGGGCCTCGTACTGCAGGTTCTCCTGATGGGATCAGCTTTCTTACTGCTGGCTTATTTCGCAGTGCAGTGGCTTTTTCGCCCGATACGATGGATCCGAGAGGGGACCGCGCGTATCGGGCGCGGCAACTTCGACTTTCGCATCTCCAAAGTTCGACGCGATCAATTAGGTGAGATGGCGAGTGATATCAACAAACTCGCCGCTGATGTCGAGAATATGCTGGACGCCAAGCGAACGCTGTTGCTCGGAATCAGCCACGAGCTTCGAACGCCATTGTCGCGAATGCGTTTGACGCTGGAGTTTGTCGAGGACGAGGAGAATGTTGCCAGTCTCAAAGCTGAAATACTCGAGATGGAGAAGATCGTCGCTTCTCTGCTCGAAGCAGAGCGCCTCAACGGCCGGCATGCGCAGTTAAACAGATCAAGAGTCGTTGTCGATGAACTTATTAACGAACTCATTGATGATTTTTTTGAGCGGGATCAAGAGCGTATTCAGGTACATCGGCCAGACATGCCGATTGAGGCCGAAATCGATGAAGCACGCATTACACTAATGCTGAAGAATCTTGTCGGCAACGCCCTGAAGTATTCGAGTATCGATGACGGGCCGGTCGAGCTGAGCTATTCGGTCGTCGCGGACGAGCTGATTTTTCACGTAAGAGACCACGGCCGTGGAATCTCGAAGGAGCAGGCTGGTCGACTGGGAGAGCCGTTCTATCGCGGCGATCCTTCTCGGGCCAGAAACTCCGGTGGTACTGGCCTGGGACTGTATCTGGCGCTGCTGGTTGCCAAGGCACACGGTGGAACATTAGCGCTTCTGGACAATAATGAGCTCGGCGCCAACTTCGAGATTCGGCTCCCTATCCCGCACTAGCGCCCCCGTTTGTAAGCGAATGTAACAATCCCTGCGGGCGTATTGTTGCTGCTCGATCGCGTTCGTATAGTCAGTTTCAAGAACATTGGAGACTGTAATGAGTGCTGTTATCGAAAGGGCCGTAGGTTGGACAGAATTGGGTCTCGTACCCGACACCGTCGTGCGTGCCGGAATAAGGCGCCTTTTAGAAAGCAAGCGCCGTGAGATTCACGCAGACGATCTGGAATTCGCTGCCTACGAAACCAATCAATTCGTCGCGATGATGAATGCGTCGCCGATTGCGTTACTGACAGATGTAGCGAACGAACAGCATTACGAAGTATCCGCGGCGTTCTTCACCGAAGTCATGGGAGATCACCTCAAGTATAGCTGCGGCTATTGGCCAGCAGGTGTAACGACGCTGACAGAGTCTGAAGACGCTGCTCTGCAAGTTACCGTCACACGCGCGGGAATTGAGAACGGAATGCAGGTGCTCGATCTCGGCTGTGGCTGGGGCTCTCTCTCATTGTGGATTGCGGAGAAATTTCCGGAGTCTTCGGTAACTTCGGTTTCCAACTCGAGTTCACAGCGTGAATTTATAATGGGTCAGGCGCAAGCAAGGGGCCTGACTAATATTCATGTCATCGTCCAGGACATGAACGACTTCGTAACCGAAGATCGATTTGACCGGGTCGTCTCTGTTGAGATGTTCGAACACATGCACAACTACGGCGATCTGTTTAATTCGATCTCGCGCTGGCTCGCGCCGGGCGGACAATTTTTCATGCACATTTTCTGCCATCGCTCGACGCCCTACGAATTCATCGATAAGGGGCCAGGCGACTGGATGAGCCGATACTTTTTCTCCGGCGGAATCATGCCAAGCGCAGACCTGCCGTTACGCTTTGGCGATCACCTGAGCATCGACAGCCGTTGGCACTGGAACGGCCAGCAGTACGCCAAGACGAGCGATGCATGGCTTGCTCGAATGGACAGCAACAAAGAAAGCATCCTGCCGATCCTTGCAGAATGCTATGGCAGCGACGATGCGTCTTTGTGGTGGCATCGTTGGCGCGTCTTTTTTATGGCCTGCTCTGAATTGTTCGCCTACGACGGCGGCAAAGAATGGTACGTGGGGCATTACCTTTTCAATAAGGCAGCGAACTAGAATGTTATACATCGTTAATTTCATTGCGTTCCAGGCTGGCTGGTTCCTGTCCGTTTACGGTGGCGCTCAACAGATGCCATGGTTGGGTCCAGTCGCAGTGGCTGTTGCTCTGACTATTCACTTTGTAGCTGCGCATAAGCCAAGTCAGGAGTTGGTCTTGATTCTGAGTTGCGCATTGATCGGCTGTGTATTCGATAGCGCGTTGCTAGCGCTCGGCTGGGTGCAGTATTCCTCAGGCCTGTTCGCTGAGTTCGCGGCGCCGTACTGGATTATTACGATGTGGATGTTGTTCGCGACGACTTTGAATGTTTCGATGCGCTGGCTGCGGAATCGAGAAACACTGGCTGTTTTGTTCGGCTTATTGGGTGGGCCGACCAGCTATATCATTGGTCAGAAGATCGGTGGAATTATATTGGTCGATCAGGTCGCAGCGCTCACGGCTCTTGCTATCGGTTGGGCGATCATGATGCCGATTCTTTCGCGCCTGTCTGAGAGCTTCGATGGTTTCTCGGTGGTTTCCAAGGATCGTGTCGGAGAGCTTGCTTGATGGATTGGACCCTCTATTGGCAAGCGCTCGCCTTCGTTTCATTTGGCGGGACTCTTGCCTGGCTATATAGCGCGATACGCAAGGATGTAAGTATCGTCGATAGCCTGTGGTCTTTGTTTTTCCTGCTGATGGCAACAATCTATGCATTGGCATCGGAGCCACTCTCTGCTCGTGGATGGTTGGTACTCGTATTGGTCGCAGTCTGGGCGATTCGCTTATCAGCCTACATCACGATACGAAACCACGGCGAGCCGGAGGACTACCGGTACCAAACTATCCGCGCCAATAATGATCCGGGCTTCTGGTACAAGAGTTTGTTCATCGTATTCCTGCTGCAAAGCACACTCGCATGGATCATTTCGCTGCCGTTGCTGGCTGCTGTTGCCTCGACATCTGATTTGGGAGTCCTGGATGCTTTAGCGGTCGTCGTATTCGCGCTTGGGTTCCTGTTTGAAGCTGGTGGCGATTATCAGCTCGCCAGGTTCAAGAGCGACCCTGACAACCAAGGCAAAGTGCTCGAGAGTGGCCTATGGCGCTACACCCGTCACCCCAACTACTTTGGCGATTTCTGCATCTGGTGGTCCTTCTACCTGTTTGCGCTGGCTGCAGGGGCATGGTGGGCGATCGTTGCACCGTTGCTGATGTCGGTTCTATTACTAAAAGTATCCGGCGTTGCAATGTTGGAGAAAACGATCGCGGAGCGGCGTCCGAAGTACGCCGACTACATTGATAACACCAATGCTTTTTTCCCTGGGCCGAGACAAACAGGGAATGACTTTCAAGGGGTAAGAAAATGAGATTGGCTTGGAAAAATCGACTACTCGTGACATTCCTGAGTTTCGGAATGGCATCGCAAGTCTCCGCAGATGAATGGAATTTCGACGTATATCTCGACGGGAAAAAGGTCGGCACGCACCTTTTTGAAGTTGTGGATGCAGACGATCAGCGTACCGTCCAGAGCACCGCCAATTTCAACGTCAAGATTCTGTTTTTCTCCGCCTACCGCTATGAGCATACGAATATTGAGAGCTGGGCTGACAATTGCCTGCTCACCTTCGACGCCAACACCAAAGTGAACGGCAAGCCGACCGCCGTATCGGGCGCCACTGGCGAGGATGGCTTCATTGTTGAAAAGCTTGGCGGCCAGGAGCTCCTGCCAGACTGCGTCATGTCCTTCGCCTACTGGAATCCGGCGTTTCTGAAGGAAGAGCGCTTGCTTAATCCACAAACCGGCGAATTTCTCGACGTAGAGGTTGAGTTAATGGGTACAGAAAATCTTGAAGTGCGTGGTGAGCAAGTCGCCGCAGAGCGTTACAAAATTACTGCCCAGGGAATCGACCTGATGCTCTGGTACTCAAGTAACGACGAATGGCTAGCCCTGGAATCACTTGCCAAGAAAGGTCATATCATTCGATATGAGTTGTCCTGACATGAAACTCTGGCGAAAAATCTCTATGTCCTTTGCCGCGGCCGCGTTGCTAACTGGCTGTGCGAGCGACATGCCGGAACTGGCGACCGTTGAGCATGTGGACCTGGACCGCTTCATGGGCGACTGGTATGTCATTGCGAACATCCCGACCTTTGTCGAGAAGGGAGCGCACAATGCCATCGAAAACTACAGCATCAACGACGATGGCTCGATTGCGACACGTTTCACCTTTCGCAAAGACGGTTTCGATGGCAAGGAAAAAGAATACAATCCGAAAGGATTTGTAACCAATACCGAGTCGAACGCGGTCTGGGGTATGCGATTCGTTTGGCCCATAAAAGCGGATTACCGGATTATCTCTCTCGATGCAGACTACTCAGTAACCGTGGTTGGTCGAAACAAGCGAGATTACGTCTGGATAATGGCTCGTGATCCGCAGATCTCGGAACAAACCTACGACGAGCTGGTCGAGTTCATAGTTTTGAACGGCTACGACGCCAGCAAGTTAAAACGCATTCCGCAGCAGTGGTAGCGACATGAAGATAGCTATTATTGGTACTGGTATTGCCGGAAATGTTGCTGCATACAAGCTCAATCAGCAGCACGACATTACGGTGTTCGAGTCCGCATCCTATGTTGGCGGACATACGAATACCGTTGATGTCTACGAGGGCGGTAAGAAGCTGGCGATTGATACCGGATTTATCGTTTTTAACGATCGTACCTATCCAAACTTCATTCAGCTGCTTGATGAGATCGGGCAAAACTCGAAAGCCAGCGAGATGAGTTTTAGTGTACGCAGCCAAACTGGCGGCTTGGAGTACAACGGACGGTCGCTGGATGCCTTGTTCGCGCAACGGCGAAATCTTCTGCGGCCGCGGTTCTATCGAATGATTCGCGATATTCTGAGATTCAATAAAGAAGCCAATAAGGAAGACTATTCTCACATCGAAGGACTTACAGTAGGTGAGTTCCTGGCCATGAATGCATACGGTCTCGAGTTCGCCGAGCAGTACCTTGTGCCGATGGCGGCGGCGATCTGGTCGGCTGAGCCGAAACTCGTACTGGATATGCCGATCGATTTCCTGGTGCGCTTTTTCTCAAATCACGGCTTGTTACAGCTAAGCGACCGTCCGACGTGGCGAGTAGTCAGTGGCGGCTCGAGAGAGTACGTCAAGAAACTCGTTGCCGGGCATCGCGACCGAATCCGTCTTAATAGTCCGGTTCGCTCGGTGCGCCGCACCCCGGTGGGTGTTGAGATTCGATCGGTTGGCAATGAAGCGGAGATGTTCGACGCAGTTTTCTTTGCCTGTCATAGCGACCAGGCGCTGTCGATGCTGTCAGATCCGACGACGGCTGAAGCAGAAGTCCTCGGAGCAATTCAATACCAGGCCAACGAAGCGATTCTGCATACTGATGTCAGCGTCATGCCACGACGGAAAAAGACCTGGGCTGCCTGGAACTATCAGATTCCCACGGACCCGGAGCGCCACGTCGCAGTGACTTACAACATGAATATTCTGCAGGGTCTGAGTGCGCAGAATCAGTACTGCGTAACATTGAACAATGATCAGGATATTCGCGCGGACCGCATCATCAAAAGGATTCGGTACGAACACCCTATGTACACGCGAGAAGCCGTAGCGGCGCAATCACGGCAGCAGGAACTTAACGTTGATCGTTCCTACTTTTGCGGTGCCTATTGGCGCAATGGTTTTCACGAGGATGGCGTCACCAGCGCGCTGAATGCCGTCCAACACTTCGAGGAGTGGCTTAGCGATGAAGAGCTGCATTTACGAAGGGCGAGTTAGCCATACGCGCGTACAGCCGGTACGCCATCGATTCGACTACCGCATTTTCATGATGTATGTCGATCTGGACGAGCTGCCGCAGTTGTTCGAAAAGCATTGGTTTTGGTCAGCATCCAGCTCAGGGTTGGCGGCCTTTCAGCGCGATCGACATATGGGAGACGGTGATCTCCAGGAAGATGTTCGAGATCTGGTTGCCGAGAAGCTGGGCACTCGACCGACGGGTCCCATTCGCCTACTGACTAATTTTTCCTATTTCGGCTATTGGTTTAGTCCCGTCAGCTTCTATTACTGCTTTGCGAATGATGGCGAGACAGTTGAAGCAGTCGTTGTAGAAGTCAACAACACGCCCTGGGGAGAACAGCATTGCTACGTGGAGACATGTGCAAACCCACAAGGGAGATCAGACTTGTGGCGCTTTAGTGTCTCGAAGGAAATGCACGTTTCGCCATTCATGCCGATGGATGTGAATTACAAATGGGTACTGACCCAGCCCTCTGCGGCGGTTTCCGTTTTTATGGCTAACGAGATATCTGGTAGCAGAGCCTTCAAAGCAATGTTGAATTTGCAGCGCAAGGAAATAACAGCGTATTCATTGGCGAGTGTTCTGGTCCGTTATCCGTTTCAGACGGTGCGTACCATTTTCGCCATTCACTGGCAGGCACTGCGATTGTGGCTCAAGCGAGTCCCGATTCATGCTCACCCTGGCAAGGCAGAAACTATGCTGGAGCAGCGATGAAAGCGACAACGATTAGTGCACCTTCTTTTCTCAAAGCGACCGTCCGGCCAACATGGCTGGAGAGTATTGCGCGGCGTGTAGTCCGGTCACGCATGAGTAAGCTGCGTAATGGCCAGCTCACTATCAAGGAAGGCGACTCCGTGGTCGTCTACGGTAGTCAGACAGAGGCGTGTCAGCTCGCAGTGGTTTTGCATGTGGATCACCCGACATTTTATAGCGATATCGCTTTCGGTGGCTCCATTGGCGCGGGCGAGGCCTACATGCAGGGACACTGGCGTTGCGCCGAATTGAGCGACCTGTTGCGACTTTTGCTAATCAACAGAGACGTTCTCGAGGATATCGACTCAGGGCTGTCCGCAGTCGTACAGCCAGCACGCAAGTTGTTGCATTGGATGAATCGCAATACTCGAGATGGAAGCCGGCGCAATATTTCCGCGCACTATGATCTCGGTAACGACTTCTATTCCAGTTGGCTGGACCCAACCATGATGTATTCCTGTGCTTACTTCGAAACGTCGGACACGTCTCTTGAAATGGCTGCGACTGCCAAGTTGGATCGAATTTGCAGGAAACTCGACCTGCGTACTACAGATTCCGTGGTTGAGATTGGTACGGGTTGGGGCGGCTTCGCGATCTACGCAGCGCAGAATTACGGTTGCCATGTCACTACGACCACTATCTCCAAAGAACAATACGAACTAGCGAGCCTGCGGGTCAAAGAGGCCGGTCTGGAGGACAAGATAACCTTGTTGTTCGATGACTATCGCGACCTCGAAGGGCAGTACGACAAGCTGGTCTCGATAGAGATGATCGAGGCAGTAGGCCATCAGTTTCACGAGTCCTTTTTCCAGAAGTGCTGCGATCTGCTGAAGCCGGACGGTCAGATGCTGTTACAGGCAATAACAATAGCCGATCAACAGTATGACAATTACAAGACAGGCGTCGATTTTATCCGCCGCTACATTTTCCCGGGCGGCTGTCTGACATCCGTTACGGATATGAATCGTGTCATGACTGCCAGTACAGATATGCGCGTACTGCATACTGAAGACATCGGGCCACACTATGCGACGACTTTGAACCACTGGAACGAACGCTTCTTTGGCAGCATCGACCAAATACGATCAATGGGATATCCGGATACCTTCGTACGCATGTGGGAGTACTACCTTTGCTACTGCGAAGCTGCGTTCCTGGAGCGCGCTATCGGTACCGTGCAGATGCTCATGATGCGCCCGTCGGCGCGCCGCGACCGGATAAGCTACTAATCCATAGCCGTAACGGGCTGAGGCCGGTAGACTCTTTCGCCTGTCGATTTTGAAGAACTGAATACCATGCCAAACTTTGCTGTCGCGCTGCACGGTGGTGCGGGCCCTGTTCCCGGCCGTGACTATGCGGTCACCGAGGCGCACTTGAAAGGTCTCGCCGCAAGCTGTGAGTTGATGCTGGCTGACGCCGCGAGTGCCCTTGATGTCGTTGAATATGCCGTCGCAGAGCTCGAATCCTGCGGATTGTATGTGGCCGGCAAAGGGTCGGCCCCGAACTCGGCTGGCTATGTTGAGCTAGACGCATCGATCATGCACGGGCCAAGTCGCGCAGCGGGCGCGGTCGCTGCGGTTGTCGATGTCGTTAATCCTGTGCGGGTCGCTCGCGGCGTGATGGAGAAAACACCGCACGTGATGTTGGCGGGCACCGGCGCACTCAATTTTGCGACTAAGACAGGGTTCGAACTGGTCGACGATGCAAGGTCGTACTACGTACTGCCAATCGGCGTTACTGCAGAGGATGTCACCGAATCAAAGCATGGCACGGTCGGCGCGGTTGCGCTCGATCAGTCTGGTGAACTTGCTGCGGCTACATCGACAGGCGGCACATTCATGAAGCTCGAAGGCCGCGTCGGTGATACGCCACTTATCGGGCCCGGCACCTGGGCTGATGACGACATCGCGATATCATTTACCGGCACAGGCGAACACATTATTCGGTCCGGTGGCGCCATTGCCATTGCGCATCAATTCAAAGCCGGCCGGACTTTGCAGGAAGCGGCTGCCGATGTGCTGGCCGAGATAAAGCGACTAGGTGGTGATGCTGGCGTAATCGCCGTTACTCGAAGCGGCGAAATAGTGATGCCTTACAATTCGGACGGTATGAAGCGCGCAGCGGTTGGGACGAACTTGCCACTGCTTGTTGCTACCTTCGAAGACTAGCTGTTTCCCCAAAACCTTTTTTCGGGCAGCGACACGACGCCCTTGTCGTAGATGAATCCACCGGCGCGGTCATTCTTTAGCAGGAGTGGTCCGTCGATATCGACGAAGTCTGCGACGTGCGCTATCACGTGCATCGGCGCCATGCTCAGCGAAGTGCCGCCCATGCAGCCGATCATAATTCCGAGGCCTTCCTCTCTTGCTGCGGCGGCCAGCTCGAGGCCGTGTGTCAGACCGCCAGACTTGTCGAGCTTGATGTTGATCATCTGATAACGACCGGCAATTTGTTCGAGTTCCCCCGAGTGCTGGATCGATTCATCGGCGCATAACGGTAGCGGTGAGTCGTAGCCTTCAAGTTCGTCGTCATGCCCGCGCCGCAACGGTTGTTCGATCATGCTGACGCCGAGCTCGGCGAGTGCCGGCGCAACTTCGAGCAGCTGATCAAATTCCCAGCCTTCGTTTACGTCAACGACGAGTCTGGCATCAGGGCGGGCTTTACGAATAGAGGCGATTCGCTCGACCGGTCTGTCGTTGCCGAGCTTAACTTTGAACAACGTGAGATCGGCTGCTGCCGCCGCGCGCGCGCCCATGTCTGCGGGCTCCGCTTCCAGACCAATCGTAAATACGGTTTCTATCGGATCAGTCGTGACGCCGACCGATGCCCATGCCGATATGCCAGACAGTTGGGCTTCGAGGTCCCATAACGCCGCGTCAACAGCGCAGCGGGCACCACCAGGTGGTAGAAGCTCCAGCAACTCCTGGCGCCCAGCTCCTGCAGCCAATTCACTGCCAATAGATTCGATCTGCGCCAGCATCGATTTCTGATCTTCGCCAAGGTAGTAAACGCCAAGCCCTTCGCCGCGCCCGATTGCGCCATCCTGTTCGATCTCGCAAACGACGCTCGGAAAATCGTCCCAGGTGTTGCGTGAAATTCGAAACGGAATCAAAGCCATCCAGTTTTCAAGATGTACGGATACGCGGCGCTTCATTTAACGTTCTCCAGAAGGTAGTCGGCAATATCTGCCATGCCGGTTGCGATCGGGTCCTCGCATGGGAGCCCATATTTTCCTGCAATATCCGCAAGATAGCCGCGTCGTTCTTCATCGGCTAAGGATGAGGTGTTCATGCTGATGCCAGCCCAGATACAGTTCGGATTAGTGATCTGCGCGAGTGTCAGTGCGGCTTCGGCAACTTCGTTGAGGGGCGGAATCTCAATATCCACTTCCAGGCCGTCGAGCAAGTCGAGCCCGGCATTGTCGCAAACAATAATCGCATCCGGTTGCGAGCCGTGCAGTAAGCCCAGACTCACGGCGGCGTAACCTGGATGAAGTAGTGACCCCTGACCCTCGATTACATCCCAATGCTGGTCGTCATTTTTTGGCGATAACGATTCGGCTGCACCCGATACGAAATCAGAGACGACAGCGTCAATCGGCATCCCTTCGCCAGCGATCATGATGCCGGTCTGCCCCGTGGCCCGAAAGTCTGCAGCAACACCTCGCCCTAGCAGCTCACGGTGCAGTGCCAATGCGCTGTATTTCTTGCCAACGGCGCAATCAGTGCCAATCATTAATACTCTTTTACCCGAGCGCTTAACGCCGCTGCCGACTTCAATGCCGGGCGGAGGAACGCGGACGTCAATGAGCTTTGCGCCACCTTCCTGCGCAGCGTTCACCAGTTCGTCATTGTCCTGAAGTTTCGCGTGAGTACCGCCAGCGATGTCGATGCCGGCGCGTGCCAATGCAGCAAGCGACGGTATCCAGGCATCGCTGAGAATGCCGCCCGTCGAAGCAACTCCTATGATCGCAGTGCCGACTCCCGCTTTTAGCGCAGCGGCGACATCAAGCTCTGGTAGCCCCATATCCACCGGGCAGCCGGGTAGTCGCATTTGGCCCACGCATTTTTCAGGACGCCAATAGGCGATGCCATGGCCGGTCTTCCCATGATGGTCATCAGGGACGTCACCCATAAACAAGAGATACGGGGTTTTGAGTTGGACTGTTTTCAATCGCGGCTCCGATGCATAACTTACGGAAGGAAAATCGTTGCCGGGTGCTCCAACATTTCTCTAATGCGTTGAATCATGGCAGCGGCGTCGTAGCCGTCGACAAAACGATGATCGAATGACGACGACAAGTTCATCATCGTGCGGACGGTGATCTGACCGTTCACCACGACCGGTTTTTCGATTGCCCTGTTAACACCGATGATGCCGACTTCCGGCATGTTGATGACGGGCGTCGATACGATGCCGCCGAGTTTGCCAAGGCTGGTGATAGTAATCGTCGAACCGCTGAGTTCCGACTTGGTGATGCTGTTATTGCGTGCAGACTCTGAAACTCGTCGAATTTCGCTCGCGAGCTCATGGATGCTCATGCGGTCGGCGTTTCGTACTACCGGTACTTTGAGACCGTCCGGCGTTTGCGTGGCGATGCCAAGATGCACGGCGCCGTGTTGCACTATTACATTGCGATCCTTGTTGTAAGTCGCATTGCATTGTGGAAATTCGCGCAACGCGCGAATCAGCGCCAGCCCAAGAAAAGGTAGCGGTGTAAGACGCTGTGACTTGTCGGTGTTCTTATCGTTGAGGTGTTTGCGCAGTGCTTCGACTTCAGTAATGTCGATTTCTTCAACGTACGTGAAGTGCGGTACCTCCCGGGTCGCGGTCGTCATACGCTCGGCGATGATACGGCGCAGGCCTATGACCTTTATTTCCTTGTCAGCTGCCGGGGCAGTCCTGGTCACGGTCGTGTTGGGAGGGTTGCCTGCCAGATGCGCATCAAAATCCTGACGGGAGACGCGGCCACCAGCGCCGGTTCCGACTATCGTCGTGAGATCAACGCCTGCCTCTTTAGCGCGACGTCGAACTGCGGGCGACGTCATGATGCGCGGCTGGATTGTGGGAGCGGCGACATTTGTGGGAGGGGCAATATTTGTGGGAGCGGCTTCAGCCGCGATCGGGCCTGAAGGCCCTCCCACAGGTTCCTCTCCAGCTGAAGGCCCTGCCACAGGATCGGCGGCAGCAGCATCCGTCTCGTACGTGACCAGTGCAGCACCAACGGCGACCATATCGCCGGGCTCGCCAGCCAGCTGTATAACTTTGCCCGAAACGGGAGATGACAACTCAACGGCCGCCTTGTCCGTCATCATGGATCCAACGATGTCTTCTTCGGTGACCTGATCGCCGACTTTGATAAACCACTCGCCGATTTCAGACTCGACCATGCCTTCGCCCAGATCCGGAAGCTTGAATATGTACTCGCTCATCCTTCCTCCATCATCTTGCGAATGCCGTTGGCAACACGTTTCTTGCCGGGGAAATATTGCCACTCGAACGCATGCGGGTAGGGCGTATCCCAGCCAGAAATACGACCGATAGGAGCTTCCAGATTGTAGAAACAATCTTTTTGAATTCTGGCCGCCAATTCGGCGCCGTAACCAGCAAAGCGTGTCGCTTCATGAGCGACCAGGCAGCGGCCGGTTTTGTTGACCGATGTCGTCAACGTTGCAACATCGAGTGGTGAAATACTGCGTACGTCAATGATCTCAGCATCGACACCCACTTCTTCAGCGGCGGCCTTGACGACATGCACCATCGTGCCGTAAGTAACGATCGTCAGTTCCTCGCCCGCTTTGACAACTTCGGCTGTATCCAGCGACACGGTGTAATGGCCCTCAGGCACTTCGCCCTTCGGATGCGATGCCCAGGATACGGCCGGTTTGTCGGGATCACCGTCAAAAGGACCGTTGTAAATTCTTTTTGGTTCGAAAAATACAACCGGATCGTCGGATTCAATTGCACTGATCAATAAGCCCTTCGCGTCGTAAGGATTCGACGGCATAACACTGCGGATGCCGGTCACGTGGGCGAAGAATGCCTCCGGACTTTGCGAATGAGTCTGGCCGCCGCGAATGCCGCCGCCACAAGGCGTGCGAATCGTAACGGGGGAGAAAAACTCGCCCGCGCTGCGGTATCGAATGCGCGCCAGTTCGCTGACGATCTGATCGAAGCCCGGATAGATGTAGTCGGCGAATTGAATTTCGGCGACCGGTCGAAGTCCGTTAATGCCCATGCCGATGGCTGCGCCGATTATGCCGCCTTCGGCTATAGGTGCATCGATTACTCGATGTTCGCCAAACTTGCGTTGCAAACCATCCGTGCAGCGAAACACGCCGCCGAAGTAGCCGACATCCTCACCAATAACGATGACACTCGGATCCTTGTCCATGGTCACATCGAGTGCCGAGCGGATCGCCTCGATCATGTTCATTTGCGCCATGTCAGGATCCCTCGATCTCTAGCATGTAGCGACGTTGTGATTCGAGATGCTTTGGTGTCTCGGCGTAAATGTCGTCAAACATCGTGCCGGGCTCGAGAAACGGCCCTTCGGTCATCGTCCCGTATTGCTGTGCCTCCTTCCAGGCGGCCAAAACTTCAGCTTTCAATTCTTTTTCGAGCTGCTCGTGTTTTTCAGTCGTCCAATGGCCGATACTGATCAAGTGATTCTTGAGTCGATCGATAGGGTCACCCAGCGGGAAGTCCTTGTACTCATCCTTCGGGCGGTACTTGCTGGGGTCATCGCTCGTGGAGTGTGCGCCGGCACGATACGTTACCAGCTCGATTAGCGTTGGCCCGCCACCGCGACGTGCGCGCTCAGCCGCCCACAGGGTGACCGAATAAATCGCGAGCAAGTCGTTGCCGTCTACGCGGACACCGGGAATACCGAGGCCGAGACCGCGCGAGGCAAAGGAACGTCGTTCGCCGCCGGCGAATCCCTGAAAAGTCGATATTGCCCACTGATTGTTCACGACGTTCAGAACTACAGGCGCCTGATATACAGCAGCGAACGTCAGTGCGTGATGAAAGTCGGCCTCTGCTGTACTGCCGTCGCCGACCCAGGATGCGGCGATGTGATCTTCGCCCTTGATTGCCGATGCCATTGCCCAACCGACTGCGTGTGGGTATTGCGTGGCGAGGTTGCCCGAGATCGAGAATACGTTCGCGTCCTTACTGTGATACATGATTGGGAGCTGGCGCCCCTTACACATGTCCCGAGTGTTCGACAGGCACTGACACATCATGTCGACCAGTTTCACGCCGCGATACATGTACAGGCCCTGATTGCGATACGACGGGAAACACATGTCACCTGGGCGTAATGCCATCGCTTGTGCAATGGAGACGGCCTCCTCGCCAAGCGCTTCCATATAAAAGGAGATACGTCCCTGACGTTGGATCTGCCACATGCGCTGGTCGAAAATTCGATTTAGCAGCATCCAGCGCAATGCGATCTGGAGTTCGCTCGCGTCGATGTTGGGATTCCAGGGGCCGACGGCCTGATGTTCATCGTCGAGAACTCGCACGAGCCCGCTACTCAGGAACTCGGTATCACGAGTTCGTGCGTCGGTCGCAGGCTTGTCTGCGCTGCCAGCCGGCGCCAGGTTCAGGTAACTGAAGTCCGGCTTGTCGCCTGGACGAGCTGAAGGTCGTGGTATGTGCAGTCGCGATTTCTTGGCCATAAAAGCTTTATCCTTTGATGCCTTCAGCGACAATGCGGCGCGCCATTCTATCAGCGATCAGATTCGTCGCTTCGCCACTTTCCTTCGCCTCCGCAAATATCGCGTCGAGACGCTTTGGAATCTCACCGACTTCAGCCAGCACTTTCTCTTCTGAGCTGTTACCGAAATACTCGTGCTCAACGTTGATGATGCCGCCTGCGTTGATGACGTAGTCCGGCGCGTACAAAATATCCCGCTCTGTCAGTCGCGTACCGTCTTGTTCGGTAGCGAGTTGGTTGTTCGCTGCGCCAGCGATTACTTTGGCCTGAATGTTTGGAATCGTCTGTGCGGTTAATACGTTTCCGAGTGCGCAGGGGGCAAGAACATCCACGTTGCTGAATAGCAATGCATTCGGCGCCACTTCGGTGACTGGAAGTTCATCCCGCGCCATTTGCAGGTTGTGCCGATTGACATCGGCAACGATTATTCGGGCTCCGGCCTCATTCAACAAACGGCATAGATTCAAGCCGACGTGTCCAACACCTTGTACGGCAACGCTAACGTCTTCTAACGAGTCGCGGCCCAGTCGCGCCTTTACCGCTGCTCGAATTCCGAGGAATACGCCCAGTGCTGTGATCGGCGACGGATCGCCGCCTGCCGTATTGCCGCTCTTGGGCAACCCGGACACGTAATTTGTCACTTCATTGACGCTACGCATGTCCTCAACGCTGCAACCGACATCTTCGGCTGTTACATATTGACCGCTCAGCGACTCAACCGCGCGACCGAACGCGCGGAATAGTTCGGGTGATTTAGGCGCTGCGTCGTTAGCAAGAATGACTGATTTGCCGCCGCCGAAGCGCAGCCCAGCGATTGCATTCTTATAAGTCATGCCGCGAGAAAGCCGCAGTGCATCGGTGAGTGCCGCATCGCTGTCAACGTACTGCCAGCGACGACAACCGCCTGCAGCGGGACCCAGGGCAGTCGAGTGGATAGCAATGATTGTCTGCAAGCCGGTGGCGGCGTCCTCGATGAAATGAACAGATTCATGTTGATCGAATTCGGGGTGATCAAACACGTTCATTAGGACGGCTCCGTGTGCACTGGTTGGCAATACTAGGGTGGCTATATGATATCCGGCAAAAACGGCAGAGATCATGCTATTTCATTCACTAATTGTCAAAATTGAGCATGATTAATGCGTTTAACTGCTGTATAACGCTACATATCATGCAATCTGTTCACATCGATCAAACGGATCGCCGCATCCTCGAGATTCTTCAGACCGAACCCGGGGTTAATGCGGCCGAGGTCGGCGAAAGAATAGGGCTTTCTCAGTCTGCTGTCTGGCGCCGTATCCAGAG
>RCNC010000341.1_pt1 | contig 29525 bp, 18 predicted proteins | sample 2041301 | NCBI WGS metagenome assembly RCNC01 (sample SAMN09708231, study PRJNA481090) | Marine sediment metagenome, whole genome shotgun sequencing project. | biome: marine sediment; feature: ocean; material: sediment; isolation source: Sewage treatment plant 13A marine sediment (STP13A) ... | reverse complement strand
GTGGATGGTAGAAGCCCGTAATAAATATCTTTTCATTGTTTGGTAACTTCTCGTTACTTGGAATTAACAATGATTGCATCTTAGAGGCAAGCTCAAGCTCTTTCTTAACTGCCTCCTGCCGTAGGCTTTTATCAAAGAGCCTGATATTCTCAATAGCAACAATAACAATGTTCGAAAGAGTTTGAATAAAATGGATATGCTTAATTATAGGGCTAACTCCTTTTTCTTCCTCATCAATATCTCCAATCAAAACAAAAGCCAGAGGTGAATTATTATTATAAATGGGAAGAATTACATCAAACTCCTCTAAACTTTTATCCTCTGAGCTACTGATATAGGTAATTTCCTTTATGGGGAGCAGGGTTTCTTCCACTGAAATTCCTTTGCTGCAACCTGGAGGACAGCCAGCTTCAAGAATGCATTCCCATTTTTCATCATACATAATAATGATGATCTTCCCAATACTCAGGTCTTTCATCAGAACATCCTCGGCCCTTCTAAGAAGTTCTTCAGCAGGCAAATTCTCATTAATTGCCTTTGTAATATTTAATAAGGTATCGAGCTTAAATCTTGAAAGCCTAAGGCGTTTTATGGATGCTGATTCTATCATTCAGTAGATTAAGTAACAAGAAAACGATCATGCTTTGACTCGTTCAGAATAAGAATGGTCTCTTGTATCGACTTTAATTTTATCCCCGGTATTAATAAATAATGGGACATTGACCTTGGCACCTGTTTCTAGCTCTGCAGGCTTTAATGCACTGGTAGAACTGGTATCACCCTTAAATCCGGGCTCAGTATAGGTAATCTCAAGCTCAACAAATGGTGGAAGATCACAGGAAAGAGCAGTCTCAGTTTCAGCATGATAAACAATTTCTACTTCCTGACCTTCTTTCATTAAATCGGATGAAGGAATTATGTCTTCAGGCAAAAACATTTGCTCAAAAGTTTCAGTGTGCATAAAGTTATATCCCATATCATCTTTAAAGAGGAACTGGTAAGGCCTTCTCTCTATGCGAGCAGTAATAATCTTATGACCTGATGTAAAAGTATTGTCAATAACCTTTCCCGTTCTTAAGTTTTTTAGTTTTGTCCGCACAAAAGCAGGTCCTTTGCCTGGTTTTACATGTTGAAACTGGGTAATTGTGTACAAATCATTGCTGAATTCAATACACAAACCATTTTTAAAATCCCCTGTAGATCCCATTCTTAATAATTAATTGGTTACTATCATCAATGGTACAAAAATAACTTAAAACTTACTAATTAAAGCACAAAATTGCATACGAAGATTTATTTTTTCTGACGCATGCTTGAAAACTCATAATTCAGCCCCGAATAACTTTCAAGGTTTATTTTAAAGTTGCCTACTCGTAAGGCGACCCTAATCCTAATCGGGATTAAGTTTCTATCATCAGAAATCCATAAGGTCATATCATCCTCTGTCTTAAAGGCCCTGCCTACTTCGGTAACAGGATTAAACTTCAAGCAATCCATTTTCCCAAATTTTGTACGAATGGTTTCTTTTCCCATATACCTAACTCTGAACTTCCATAATTCATCAGTAAAGTAAGTGTTCATCTCAACCATTTCGCCTACATCCAGGCCCTTGGCTATATAATCTTTCCGCAGGTAGTAAAAACCAGAAAGGATGTCTAAAATATCATTAGGTAAAATTTGTAGTCCTGATTTCTGGCTGATGGCAATAGCTGAATCTGGCCAGGAATGATGATCAAAAATCACCTCATTATATTCACGATAACTACCTTCTCTTACATTCCGAATGGCTTTTACAGGAAGTAGTGTCTCAGGGTCCATGTAACAATCATAAATATCCAGAATCTTATACAATGCATTTGCCACTCCAATGGTCCTACCGGTCATATTTATATGATACATCTTAGTAATACTATCCGTATCAAATGTAACACTAGCCACACCCCCATTTATAAAACCAAATGAGATTAAATATTTTAGATTTTCGCCCAGATACTCAGGCTTATCATTAGCCATTTCCTGTGAAAAGCAATTAAAAAATGAAATGCTAAACAGGATAGGCAAAATTATATTGAATATGGATCTCAAATCAGTCTATATCTTTTGATTTCTTAGTTAAAGTTAATTGAAATCTCCAAATAAGCTTACAAAATTGAGTGGGAAAAAGGGTAATCTTCGTAGTGTTAGGAGCCAATGACCTTATTTTTAGGTACTGTAGGAATAAAATCTTTTAGATAAAAAGGTTCAAAATAAGCAACATCCTCAAAAACCTTCTTTTTATACGATTCATAACCGGGAGTAAGCATATATTCGGATGAATTATGGAATCCTTCAATAAATACTGCATTATTGTGCTGTATTATATCTTTACATTTGGATGACCCATCTCCAAAAAAGAATATTTTCCCTTTTTCTAAATATTTCAAAAATGACTCATTATCTATTATTTCTGCAGAGGTATCTCTGATTATGCTCATTTTCTGGTCGAAAAGTGCAGTGTAAACCTCCATTCTGCGTGCATCAATCATTGGACAAAGCAAAAATTCCTTGTCAGATTGACCTTCTCTAATTATTGAGGAGTGAAGCATTCCCCAGGCCATAGCTTCCAGAGTATTTACTGAAATTAGTGGTATATTCAATCCATAAGCCAGTCCTTTGGCTGTTGAAACACCAATTCTTAATCCGGTATATGAACCTGGTCCCTTGCTAACATTAATAGCATCCAGATTTTCAGGCTTTACACCAATCTCTTCAAATAATTCGTGGATAAATACGCTAAGTAATTCAGCATGTGATTTATCGACATAACTTTCGCGTATGCCGAGAAGAGTTGAGTTTTTTGAGATAGAAACAGAGCAGGTTGGAGTAGCCGTTTCAATATGTAATAATAAAGCCATACCTATATTAACTACTCCACTTCTCGATAATTACTACTTTTTAGGCTTAAACAGTTCTTCTTTAGTTACTACCTCAACAACAGTACTGTCTCCCAGTTTTTTCGAAGTGGCACTGTAGGGTCCTATAATAACTTTATCTTCCTCACTTATACCTGTTACAATTTCAATATAGTTATTATCCTGTATCCCAGTTTCCACTTCTATTTTCAGCGACATTGTTTCATCCTCAGTCACGACAAAAACCACTACCTTAGCTTCAGCTTCCTCATCAGTAGATACTTCCCCATCTTCTGACCCCAAAACTCCTAAAGTATCTGTTCTTGTTGACACTGCCTGAATAGGTATAGAGAGTACATTCTGCTTCACCTCGGTCTGGATATCAACAGTGGCCGACATTCCGGGCCTAAAGGGAAATGGATTAGAAGCATTTACAAGATGATTGTAAGAGTCACTAAGTAATAATATTTTTACATTGAAGCTTGTAACCTGGTCAACTGAAACACCAGTAGTTGTTGCAGAATTAGCAATTTCTGTAACAATTCCTTTAAAATCATGATCCATGTAAGCATCTACCTCAACAATTGCAGTATCTTCCATACTTACCCGAACAATATCATTTTCATTAATCTCCACTACAACTTCCATCCTGTTCAAATCAGCAATCCGCATCATTTCGGTACCTGACATTAATGCGGTTCCAACAACCCGCTCGCCTTGTTCTATCGAAAGACCGTATATAGTCCCATCAATAGGAGCATATAAGGTAGTTTTTACCAGATTCTCGTCGGCTTCCTTGAGCGTAGCTTCAGCACTATTCACTGAGGCACGAGCAGCTTCAACATCAGCTGCAGCCATCAAATAGGTGGCTTCAGCCTGTTCAAATTCAGCCTCGGATATTGTTTTTTGCGACCAAAGTTGTTTACTCCGATTATAAGAAAGTTCTGCCTGAGCATAACTTGCTTTATTCTGGTTTAACCTTGCTTTTGATGAATTTAATGCTGCCAGTGCCCGGTTTTTCGATGAAACATAAATATCGGGCTGTATTTTCGCCAGCAAGGTACCGGCTACCACATCTTGACCTTCTCTAACATAGAGTTCCACAACCTCACCAGATACGTCTGGAGTAATCTTAACCTCCGTTTCAGGATGGATTTTACCGTTTCCATTAATGGTTTCCACTATTGTTCTGTATTTCCCATTTTCCACAATAACCTGGATCGATTCAGCTTTGCCAAACCAGCCTTTTCTCTTTCCAACAGCTGCCACAATAATTAGAATAACAGCAACAACAGCTACAACTCTTAATATTTTATTTGTTTTCATTTCTTTTCTAAAGATTATTAAATTACAAAACTACTGGATTTCCTCTATAAAACTCTAAAACATTTATCATAAATATATACTCATACTTTGCCTGCAATAATTCTGACTGTGCCTGAGTTAGTTGATTCTTTGTTGTATTATAATCTACAGAATTTACCAGGCCAACATTATATTTTTGTTCAGTATACCTGAATGATTCAGTCATAGAAGTGACTGCTTTTTCACTTGCCCGGTATTTTTTCAAAGAGGCAATTGCATCTGCATAGGCCTGTTGAATTTCTTTGTATAACACGAGTCGGGTGTTTTTCAATTCATACTGATAATTCTCAATATTTAACTTGGAATTATTAACATTGGTATTTACCATCCAACCATTAAAAACAGGGATTGAAAGACCAATACCAACTCCCCAGTTCTGGTTATCCTGTAGCTGTTCTCCATAAGGATAATCATCTTCTGTAATGTTGCCATCCGAATCTATTCCAATTTTTCTCCTGACATCAGAATACAATGTTCCATAATTACCTCCCAGAGAAAGCCTTGGGGACCTACCCCCTTTCGCGATCTTTAATGCATATTCAGAACTTTTCAACCGATATTCAGCCCCTCTAATCTCTGGCCTATAGCTAAGTGCCTCAGTATAAATCACATCAGCAGGAGAAATAACATAATCCTCATCTATCAACCTATTCAATTCTGGTACTTCAATTTCAAATCCACCTACAGAATCCAGATCTAACATTTGAGTCAAAGTAAGATAAGAGATGTCTAATGAATTTTGAGCTCCAACCACCTGCATTTCCTCACGGGCGACCTGGGCAGATATTTCGAAAAGGTTCCCTTCCGGGACGCTTCCAGCATCAACAAGTTGCTGCGTTCTATTAACTTGCAAAGCAGAAACACCCAGCTGATTTGAAGCTACTTCAAGAAGTTCCTTATTTAGAAGAATCTGAAGATAAGCCAGAGCAATATTCACAGAAATATCATTCTTCAGTCTTTCAACATCCTCATGACTGGCCATCAGGGTATACTTGTTTTGCTTAACAGTGTTCAACATCTGAAGGCCATTGAAAAGGATCACATTAGAGCTAACATTAAAGTTCTCAGAGTTCTGATCCTGATTTGTATATCGGTAAGTTGACTGATCAAGTGCCCTTCCACTCGAATAATTATGATTGGCACTAAAATTAAGATTCGGTGCCATATTAATTTTTGACTGCTTCAAAACATTATCGTTAAAGGTGGTGTTCAGCTGTGACTGCTTCACTTGAATGTTATGCTCATGGGCATATAACACACAGTCCTCAATAGACCAAACTTTTCTTTCCTGGCCATTCAAAACAAAGGATCCGCTTATTATAAAAATTAGACTTCCAATTATGATATTTTTTTTCACTTTCATTGCATTAAAAATTTGGACCATAAAGATAAGTATTTCAATAACTCTAAAACATTAATTTTATATGATCTTTTTCATTATTAGAGACTTTTATAGAAAAAATGAGGCTTTATTGATCATCACTAAGGAAAAAACTAAGTATTTTCCAACTATCCGATCAAACTGGCCCCTGTTCTAAAACTTTACTTTCCAGAACTAAAAGCACATAAAACACTGATCCAGGTATGAATGGCATCGTAAATCGGCTTTTAGTTGGGTATAAAGATCGCCAATTTACCCGTTGGGGAACAATAAAGAGGGGTAAAAATGTAAATGTAATACTTTCTCTAAAAACTCAAAACAATTTAAGCTTCCAAATTGAGCCTTACAAAACATAACTAAAACTACATTAAACCCTTATCTTTGGCAAATAAAATAATTGTATGAATTAAGAATAAAGTTGACTGGAATAAAAAAATATAGCATTGAAAATATTGGTGAATTAACTATAAGGAAAAGCCATAAGGCCAAAAGGTTAACCATTCGTGTAAAATCTGCATCTGATATTGAACTTGTTCTCCCTTTCTGGCTTCCCTATCAAACGGCGATAAATTTTGCCAGAAGGAAAAAAGCCTGGATCATCAAACAAATAAATAGAAGTAATTCTATTCATGATAAAAAATTGATATTTGATGAAAATACTGAATTCCGGACACGGTGGCATGATCTGCTTATTTCCAAAGAAGATCGGGAAAACATTAATATACACATAAATAGTACTAGCGTTAAAATAAGCTACCCCCTTAACATAGATATTTCTAGCCAAAAAGTACAGGAAGCCATCAAACATGGTGTTATCGAGACTCTTCGGGTTGAAGCAAAAGAGTACCTTCCAGGCAGAATAAAGGCACTTGCAGATAAACTTGGATTTAGATTTAACCGCCTTTTCTTAAAAAATCAAAAAACTGTATGGGGAAGTTGTTCCTCGGTCAACAATATTAATATCAATATACATGTTATGAGGCTGCCCCAGCATCTGCTCGACTATATCCTGATTCATGAGCTTGTACATACAGTTCATAAGAATCACGGTAAAGATTTCTGGAAACTGGTCGATCAATGTTCTGGAAACGGAAAGTTACTTGCTAAAGAACTGAGGGGATACACAATTCACCTTTAGCCATATTCCTATAAAACAATATTTTGGGTAACATTATTTGTATTAGCATCGTAAATTCAAGAATGCAGGCCATAAAACAATTTGTGAAGTTTTTAGTTGTACAGCTATTACTTGTTTTTTTATTCCTACCTGTGCATAGCCAGATTGAGTTTCATCTGAAGCCATACCAGGAAACAGATACTATATTGAACCCATTTTCGGAGAACCAAAACCTAAAATCAAGTCAAAGCCTTGGTCAACTTGATTCAATATACCATTTTGACTGGAATACCACTTTGATGGAATGGGAGAAGTTATTAAGCAGTGTTAAGTTTTATAATGATAATAAGCTCCTTGAGTTAGAATTTATCAGAGCCTGGAATCATGCCTCAGAAACATGGATAGAACAGCAAAAAAATGTTCGGACCTATACTGCGGAAAATAGACTTTCAGAAGAAACGGTATTGATATGGGAAGCTAATTCTCAATCCTGGATAAATTACTCAAGAACCTCTTACTCCTATAGTCCAGACCTTGTTCTGGATTATTATATTAAGAAAAGCTGGAATGCTGGGGAAGAAAAATGGGAAGAAAACATTAAATATATATATGACTTTGATAATGAGGGAAATTGGACGCTTTATTTAAGGCAAGACTGGAATACAGATAGCTCAAAATGGATCAACAATTACCAGTTTACTTATATCTACCAGGTTGGAAGGAAGGTGGAACAGATCAGACAAAACTGGATTCTTAATACAAGCAGCTGGGAAAATAATCACAGGTTAAGTTTTACCTATGAGGGAGATGGATTATTATCAAGCGAATTGGGAGAGACATGGAGTAATACAATCATGCAGTGGGATTCAAGTACTATAATTGCATATTCATATAATTTGGATGATAAGCTAATTGAAAAGCTATATCAATCATGGAAAGCATCGGTTTGGCAAAATACGGTAAGATATATCTATGGTTACGAAAACCCTGAAAATAACACAGAAATTGTATATTCCATCTGGAACTCGTCTTCGAATCAATGGGAGCAAAACAGGCAATATCTCTTTGAATACAATGAACACAATGATTTAATTATAGAAACCTGGCTGCTATGGAATGAAGCAAATTCAGGTTGGGAAAACGATTATAAGATTGTTAATTTTATTGATTATTCCGTTTCAGTAAATGAAATGGAGGGCGAGAGTGGTATTCATGTCTTTCCTAACCCATTTTCTGAAAATCTATACATAGAAATAAGTCCATACTTAACTTCAGATCAATCAATACGCATTTTTGATATAAGGGGCCAGCTGGTTTATTCAGTGCAGACTTCAAATAGCTCTATAGATCTTAAAGATTTAAACATACCTCCCGGATTATATATTTTGTCGGTTTCAGATGGGAAACAGGTCGAAAATATAAAAATTTTAAGGCATTAAAAATTTCTTTTTCATCCATTTCCAGGGTGAAAAATGCCAAATATTATATCCATCTTAGAAAATAATTATAAAAAATCATTCTTAATAATTCTGTCGCAAACGTTTGAATCAACTTCTTCAGTTAATAGAATTTAGGAAACGCCGGATATACCTGTATTATAGGGGATAAGAAATTTTTAAAGTGGATAATAATGGCTATATTTGAATAGAGAATTTCATCCGGTAACACTTTTTAACTAACTCCTTTTTACAATGAAAACAAAACCCAGGTTAAGTTTCTGGCAAATCTGGAATATGAGTTTTGGATTCTTAGGGATCCAATTTGGATTTGCACTTCAGAATGCCAATGTAAGCCGAATATTTGAATCACTTGGAGCAAAGGTTGAAAATATTCCCATTTTATGGATTGCTGCTCCCTTAACGGGCCTTATAATCCAGCCGATTATTGGCCATATGAGCGATAATACCTGGAACAAGCTTGGACGTAGAAGACCCTATTTCCTCGTCGGGGCCATACTTGCTTCCATTTCGCTTTTTTTCATGCCCAACTCACCTGCTTTATGGATCGCAGCCGGCATGCTCTGGATCATGGATGCTTCCATAAATGTATCAATGGAACCTTTCCGTGCTTTTGTTGGGGACATGCTTTCATCTGAACAAAGAACAAGGGGATTTGCCATGCAAAGTTTCTTTATTGGAACAGGAGCTGTTATCGCCTCTGCTCTACCCTATATCATGACAAACTGGTTTGGTGTATCCACAACGCCTCTTGAAGGTCAGGCAATTCCCCCTAATGTTAAATTATCATTTTATATTGGTGGTACAGTTTTTCTTCTGGCTGTACTTTGGACCGTTCTCAAGACCAGGGAATATTCACCACAGGAGTTAAAAGAGTTTGATGAAAGTGCAAAATCAGAGAATAAACTTAATTCCGTTGATCATAATAGTGTATTTAAAGAACCAAACTTCCTAAAGAAAGGATTGTATTGGTTAGTGGGAGGTATTCTCTTAAGTCTTCTTTTTTATTGGTGGTCAGCCGAAGGTCAATTATATATTCTTTCTTTCGGTTTAATTGGATTTGGATTATTACAACTGGTAACCCATGCTGTCAGGGCTTCTGGCAAGAGAAATAGTGGACTGGTGGAGGTCTTAACTGACCTTTTTAATATGCCCAAAACCATGGTTCAACTGGCCTTCGTTCAGTTTTTTTCCTGGTTTGCTCTTTTTGCAATGTGGATTTACACTACCTCTGCCGTTACCAGCCATATATATGGAACCAGTGACACTTCTTCTGCTCTTTACAATGAGGGAGCAAATTGGGTTGGAATACTGTTTGCGGTGTATAATGGATTTGCCGCTGCCGTAGCCTTTCTACTACCTGTGGTTGCTAAATATACCAACCGCCGCATTACTCACATGATAAGTCTAATTGCGGGTGGTCTTGGACTGGTATCCATTTACTTCATAAAAGACCCGAACCTATTAGTTATTCCTATGGTTGGAATAGGTATTGCCTGGGCAAGTATCCTTGCTATGCCTTATGCAATATTAACTGGTTCTCTACCTGGAAATAAAATGGGGACCTACATGGGTATTTTCAATTTCTTTATTGTAATACCACAAATAATGGCAGCCAGTATCTTAGGTTTGTTGGTCACGCATCTTTATAACGGAGAAACAATATATGCCTTAATAACCGGCGGAATATCCATGTTTGTTGCAGCCATACTTGTCCTTTTTGTTAATGATGTTGACGACAGGTAAAACAAAGGCATTGACTCAAAAAACTAAAAAGAAAAGTAAATTTGAATCTTGTTCGATATAAAAATATTTATACATGAGTCCAGAACTAAAATATGACGAATGGCTGATTGTTGAAGAGAGCTTCATCCCAGAGAATAACAGGGCATCTGAAAGCATCTTTTCAATTGGCAATGGAAAGATGGGCCAACGTGCAAATTTTGAAGAATCTTACTCTGGCGATTCTCTTCAGGGAAGCTATATTGCTGGTATTTATTATCCTGATAAAACGAGAGTTGGCTGGTGGAAGAATGGCTACCCGGAATATTTTGCCAAAGTATTGAATTCCGCGAATTGGATTGGAATTGACATAAAAGTCAACAAGCAAACTCTGGATCTTTCGAAATGTATCGTTCGAGAATTTAGAAGAGTCTTAAATATGAAGGAAGGCTACTTACAAAGAACTTTCAAGGCTGAACTGCAAAATGGAAACCTCATTGAAGTCGAAAGTAAAAGATTCCTGAGTATTGTTGATACAAGAATTGGAGCCATTAAATACTCAATTAAAGCTGCAAATTTTAAGGGCAAATTAGAACTCACTCCTTATATTGACCTGGATATAAGTAATGAAGATTCAAACTATGGAGAAAAGTTTTGGAAAGAAGAATCAAAAATAGTTTTAGAAAACGAAGGCTATTTATTGGGGAAAACAAAGAAGCTTGACTTCTATGTTTGTTCGGGAATGAAATTCAATATTGAAAAAAATAGTATCCCTATTTCCAATCAGGTAATAAAAATTGAAGAGCAAAAATATATTGCCAATTCCTGCGAAGTTGAAGTTGAACAAAATGATACGGTCATAATTTATAAATACGCAGCAAATTTATCTACACAGGATTATGAATTAGCTGATTTAATTGAAGAAACGAAAAAAGCTGTTCATGGTGCCCAAAAACTTGGCTTTGCTCAATTGCTAAATGAACAAGCTAATGCATGGGAGCAGAAATGGGAAGAGAGTGATATTGAAATAAAAGGAGACATTTCGGCACAACAGGCTATTCGTTTTAATATTTTTCAGCTAAACCAGACCTATACAGGTGAAGATGAAAGGCTTAATATTGGACCAAAAGGCTTTACTGGTGAAAAATATGGGGGAAGTACCTATTGGGATACAGAAGCCTTTGCCTTACCATTTTATCTGAGTACTGCTAGCCCCAAAGTGTCCAGGAACCTCCTTCTTTACCGATATAAACACCTTGGAAAGGCGATTGAGAATGCTGAAAAACTGGGCTTTGTCAATGGTGCTGCATTGTATCCGATGGTAACCATGAATGGAGAAGAATGCCACAATGAATGGGAAATTACTTTTGAAGAAATTCATCGCAATGGGGCAATTGCCTATGCAATATTTAATTATATAAGGCATACAGGCGATGAAAGCTATTTGTCAGATTATGGCCTGGAAGTTCTAATTGGTATCTCAAGATTTTGGAGCCAAAGAGCCACTCTTTCCCCCATTAAAGGTAAATACGTTATTCTAGGGGTAACAGGACCCAATGAATATGAGAACAATGTAAACAACAACTGGTATACCAATATCATTGCTTCCTGGACACTTGAATATAGCCTTGAAAGTCTTAAAAAAGTAGAGTCTTCAAGCCCGGAAAAGCTCAAGAAACTTATCAATAGATTAGATTTTGACTTAAATGAAGAAACCAATAAGTGGAAAGATATCGTTCAAAACATGTATTACCCTGTAAGCGAAGATTATGGGATTTTTCTCCAGCAGGATGGGTATTTGGACAAAGAAAATATATTGGTTCAGGACATCAACCCATTAGAAAGACCTTTGAATCAAAACTGGTCATGGGACAGGATTTTACGTTCTCCTTTTATAAAGCAGGCTGATGTTCTTCAGGGAATTTACTTCTTTGAAGAGAAATACAAGCTGGATACTATTCGTAAGAACTTTTATTATTATGAACCAAGAACGGTACATGAGTCGTCGCTATCAGCTTGTATCCATGCTATTATTGCAGCTAAAATAGGAGATATCGAAACTGCCTATAACATGTACCTCCGAACAGCTCGTCTTGACCTGGATGACTACAATAGGGAAGTTGAAGAGGGATTACATATTACGAGTATGGCCGGAACCTGGCTGGCAATTGTCGAAGGCTTTGGGGGATTAAGGGTAAGAAATGGAAACATTTTAATTAATCCAGTCATTCCAGATAAATGGGACTCCTATTCATTTAACATACGATTTAGGGGGAATCAGTTAAATTTCACGGTAAATCATAAAACTTTTGATGTTACAAATAAACAAGGTGGAGAAATAACAGTACTTATTGGTGAAAATAAATATTCAATTGACAAAGGCAATACATTATCTCTTGATGTAATTTAAAGAGTATTTTCTCAAGTTGATTTCATTTTATATTATCTTTATGCGCCGAATGTATATACATTTTTAATCAATTAATCTATAAAAAATAATTCTTATGAAATTCAGGTCAGGTGTATTGTATGGCGATGAGATAAAAGCTCTTTTCAACTATGCAAATGAAAAAAACTTCGCTATTCCAGCAGTTAATGTTGTTGGAACCAACTCAGTAAATGCTGTATTGGAGACAGCCAGTAGAGTTAATTCTCCAGTTATTGTCCAATTCTCAAATGGGGGAGCAGTATTTTTTGGAGGAAAGGGTCTTTCAAATGAAAGTCAGCAGGCTGCTATTGCAGGTGGTATATCCGGTGCACTTCATGTACATACCATGGCTGAATATTATGGTGTACCAGTAATTTTACATACCGACCATGCGGCTAAAAAACTACTGCCCTGGATTGATGGCTTGCTTGATGCAGGCGAAACCTATTTTAAACAGACTGGCGTTCCTTTATATAGTTCTCATATGCTCGATCTTTCTGAGGAAAATCTCGAGGAAAACATTGAAATATGTAAAAAATATCTTGCAAGAATGAGCAAGATAGGTATGACCCTTGAAATTGAATTGGGAATTACCGGTGGTGAGGAAGATGGTGTGGATAATACTGATATCGATAGCTCTCGCCTTTATACACAGCCGAAAGAAGTTGCCTATGCATACGAGGAATTATCAAAAGTAAGTGATTCATTTACAATCGCTGCATCTTTTGGTAATGTGCATGGTGTGTACAAGCCAGGAAATGTTGAATTAAAACCTGAAATTCTTAAAAATTCTCAGGAATACATTCAGCAAAAGTATGGCACCGATGCTAATCCGGTAAATTTTGTTTTTCACGGTGGTTCTGGATCAGAAAAAGCTCAAATTACGGAGGCTATTGATTATGGGGTTATTAAAATGAACCTAGATACAGACATGCAATGGGCATTCTGGGATGGTGTAAGATTGTATTATAAAGATAAGGAAGGATATCTACAGGCTCAAATTGGGAATCCTGATGGTGACGATAAACCAAATAAGAAATATTATGACCCAAGAGCCTGGCTGAGAAAGGGTGAGGAAAGTTTCATTGTAAGATTAACGGAGGCCTTTGAAGATCTAAATGCTCTGAACAAGAACGTTTAATAAATATTCATTTGCAATATTATTACCGGGGCATGATGAGCAATGTTTATCATTCCCCGGTTTTTTATTGCAGGCAGGAAATAAACAAATAAAAAGCAAGATTAATACTAATAATAACCTTCAACCATGACAAAATTTAATAAGCCTAAAAGTCGATATATATTATTGACTGTATTAATTGGTTTTATTTCCCTATGCAATAATAATATGAAAGCCGAATCTAATTCAAAGTCCAGTCAATCAGCAAAGATATTTAGTTCAAATGCAGGTGAAATTCAATATTTGCTATATCTGCCAGGTAATTATAAAAAGACCGAATTACCACTCATCATGTTCCTCCATGGTGCTGGTGAAAGGGGTTCAAATATAGAGCTTGTAAAAAAACATGGCCCCCCAAAACTAGTTGAACAAAACGATTTCCCATTTATTATTGTTTCTCCTCAGTGTCCGGCCGAAAAATGGTGGGATATAAATCTTCTAAATGAATTATTAGACGAAGTAACTAAATTATACAAAGTAGATAAAAGTCGAATATATCTTACCGGGCTTAGCATGGGTGGCTATGGAACATGGGCTCTGGCTGCAAAGTATCCTCAGAAATTCGCAGCAATTGCACCGATTTGTGGAGGTGGAGACCCTAATAATGCTGAGTCAATCAAATCCATTCCAACCTGGGTATTTCATGGTGCGAAAGATTCAGTTGTCCCTCTTTCAGAATCTGAAAAAATGGTTAAAGCCCTGAGAAAGGTGGACGGATTTGTAACATTTACTGTTTATCCCGAAGCAGGTCACGATTCATGGACTGATACATACAACAATGAAGCCCTTTATGATTGGTTTCTTAACTACCAGAAAAAATAAAACAATATATACCATCTAAAGAATTAATTATGGAAAAGACTATACTTATTGGCTTGGTTATTACCATATTATCTTTGCTTGCTTTCTTTGGTTGTAAACAAAAAGCGCTAAAAAAAGAGCTGGAACGAATCCCTTTTAGTAGCGAAGTTGTACATCCGGGATGGACAAATAACATCAATATCTATGAAGTAAATGTCCGTCAATATACTGAAGAAGGAACATTTAAGGCCTTTCAAAAACATCTTCCTAGATTAAGGGAGCTGGGGATAGATGTTTTATGGTTCATGCCTATTAATCCAATAGGTCAAATAAACCGTAAAGGTGAATTGGGGAGTTATTATTCAGTGCAAGACTACATGGATGTAAATCCTGAATTTGGAAACCTTGATGATTTTACTGAACTGGTTAATGAAGCGCACGAAATGGGCTTCCACGTTCTAATAGATTGGGTCCCTAATCATTCATCCTGGGATAACCCGATAGCATTAGATCACCCTGAATGGTACATTAAAGATTCAACCGGAAGTTTTATCCCTCCATTGGGAACGGACTGGACTGATGTTATCCAGCTGGACTGGTCGCAACAAGGGTTACAGGACTATATGATTGAAGCATTTACTTTCTGGGTAAATATAGGTGTGGACGGCTTTAGAGTGGATCACCCACATAAAACACCTCCGGAATTCTGGGAAAGGGCCAGGGTAGAGCTGGAAAAAATCAAACCTGTACTCATGTTGGCTGAGAATGAAGATCAGGTGGAGTTTCTGGAAAATGGTTTCGACATGAACTACGCCTGGGAACTTCATCATTTAATGAATGAGGTAGCTCAAGGCAAGAAAAATTCTAAAGATCTGATAAAGTATTTTGAGAAGGAAAATAAAAAGTATCCCCAGAATGTTTACCGACTTCGCTTTTTGACAAATCATGATGAGAATTCATGGGCTGGCACCATTAATGAAAGAATGGGAGATGCTCAAAAGGCAATGGCTGTATTTTCATTTACTATTCCAGGAGTACCCCTGCTTTATAACGGACAGGAAGCATGCCTGGATAAAAGAATAAAGTTCTTTGAAAGAGATGCAATTGATTGGAAGGAGTGTGAATTGACTGGATTTTATAAAGATCTGATTTCACTGAAAAAGGAAAATGAAGCCCTATGGAATGGAGAATATGGTAGCCCTATGAACATGATTAAAACATCAAAAAGCCGCAGGGTATTTGCCTTTTCCAGGGAAAATGGAGACAATAAAATTGTTGTATTCCTGAATCTTAATAAGAGCCCAACCAGAGTAAAACCCAACCTAAAACATTTAGAAGGCATATATACCGATTTCACTACCAATGAAAAAGTAGAATTGCCATTAAGCGATTCTTTACGTTTGGGATCATGGGATTATAGAATACTAATTCATTAATTATTTCTTTTTCTGTATTTGTCTCCAAATGGAAGTCAATCCTGATAATTGTAATTACGTATTACTTGAAATAAACCGTTTTGTAAACTAGAGGGTGATAAAATGAAAAAAAGTATATTGTATTTTTTGCTGTTAATCTTTATTGGATGTAATTCTAACCATTCTTCTTTTGGGGATTTCCAGGCTTTTGTTAAACCTAATGAGAATCCAATTCTCAGTGCTGACTCAACCTTAACCTTTGTTTGTCCTGTAAAAAACGAAGTAGTACAATGGCAAAAAGCAGATGTCTTCAATCCTGGAGCCATTGTGAAAGACAATAAGGTATATTTACTAATTCGTTGTGAAGATAACCCGGGAGCCATTCTTGGAGGAAGAACATCCAGGATTGGATTGGCATATAGTGAAGATGGAATTCATTTTACCAAGCATCCAACACCTGTTCTTTACCCCGATAGCAGCTCCTACTTTCAATACGATTATCCCGGTGGCTGTGAAGATCCCAGGGTGGTAGAAACTGATGATGGCTTGTATGTAATGACATATACATCATGGAATCAAGATGTTGCCAGGCTAAGCATTGCCTTTTCAAGAGACCTGATAAACTGGGAAAAAAAAGGACCAGCATTTGCCACGGCCCACAATGGTAAATTCTTGGACTTTTGGTCTAAGTCAGGATCCATTGTCACAAAAATGGATGGGGATCGGCAGGTCGTGACCAAAATAGATGGAAAATATTGGATGTACTGGGGTGAAAAATTTATAAATCTTGCCTGGTCAGATAATTTATTCGATTGGTATCCCTCAATAGATAAAGATGGAGAGCTTGAGGCAGTCGTTGAACCAAGGGTTAAAAAATTTGATAGCCACCTTACGGAATGCGGACCACCAGCTATAATGCTTGAAGAAGGGATTGTCTTATTATATAATGGCAAAAATGCTGAAAATGAAGATGCTGATCCTGATCTACCCAAAGGGACATATTCGGTAGGGAAATTAGTCTTTGATAAGAAAAATCCGACCAAAGTTATTTCTCGTTCCAACACTTACTTATTGAAGCCAACTCTTCCTCATGAACTAACAGGCCAATACAAGTCTGGAACTACCTTTGCAGAAGGACTCGTCTATTTCAAATCAAAATGGTTTTTGTATTACGGAACGGCTGATTCATACATAGGAGTGGCGATTTCCGAATAGCCAGGTTTTTCATTCAATGCATAAAATTGGATTAAAATTTTGAGGAAAACTTTTATTTGTCACTTTAGCAGCTGGACTATTTGAAGGTCACCGTTATTTACAGCTGTAAGCAGATATTGTTTTCCATTCACCTCAATAGATCGTATCTTTCTTGCATCACCAAGTATTTTTAGTCCACTTTCCAATGGCCTTAAAGTACGAAAGGAGGTATTATCATTTCCAAGTAGGCACCAGCCATAACTTGCATCATATCGACCATAGGAGGGTCTAACCGAATGATTATTCCCGACCAGAACAAGGTCAGGAAATTTATTTAAATCTAAATTATGAACAATAATATCACGAACCGGTGAAAATTGAGCTTCCTTTGGAAGAGTTTTTGTTTCAAACGTTCCATCTCCATTATTCAGGAAAATACAACTTTCAAATAGGACTGCTTCTTTTCGAATCGACTGATCAACCTTTTCCTGACCAAAAATATCCTGTATAGTTTTTTCTCCAAAATCAGAATAATTAGGATACTTATTTTCTAATCCTGGCAGTTGATTTGTTAATTGATCCAGGGAGGCAATTGGATAACTGATTCCATTAAAGTATGAACAAATAACCTGTTCGGGTAATCCATTGTTATCAAAATCATTTACATACATTACTACAGGTTCCTTCACTGAAGCCTTAAGAATGGAGTTAAGTCCCAGGTTGCCAGCTATCATATCCTGGTCACCATCCTGGTCAAGGTCAGCAATCTGTATACAATTCCACCATCCTGATGTTTCATCCAGGCCTGTTTGATTAGTTATATTGGAGAAAATACCCTCATCATTCTTAAATAATGATATTTTCATCCACTCCCCTACTACAACCAGATCCATATCCCCATCCCCATCATAATCCATCCAGCTAGCATCAGTCACCAAACCAATATTCTGGATTTCATTGCACCTGGTAAGGGTTACGTCCTTAAAAAATCCATTTCCATCATTCTCAAGAAGATATTGGCCGGGAGATACTCCGTAAGCGCCGGGTACGGATCTTGAACCAACAAATAAGTCTATATCACCATCCGCATCAAAGTCAGTTGGACGAACACATGATCCATTATAAGCCATGAATGGGATTGACCCTTTCTCAGACTTTCCAAATCCACCTTTTCCGTCGTTAATAAGTAAGCGGTCAGCCAGCATAGGATCCTTTATTCCCATTTCATTTCCACCTCTTACGATATATAAATCAAGATCTCCATCCCCTTCTATATCAAGAAAGCTTGCATCCACATCTTCTGTAAACAGGTCAATATTTAAAACAGGTACCTGAATGGATCTAAAAGATCCATTACTCAGTTGTACAAATAATCTTGCTGATTGTCCTTTGGCTCCACCTATAAAGATATCATCCAGATTATCTCCATTTACATCCCCGACTGCCAGAGCAGGCCCCTCATTTGACAAATTATGAGGAATTAAACTTTCCCTGATCAAATCAGTATAGCTGTCCTCCTTATGACTGAACTCAAGTCCAGGAATACTTTGAAATGAGAACAATTTTTTAGTTCTAATATTGTTTTCATTACCAGATACATGCTTTTCTGCATCATCAATATTTAGGGTAAGAACCTGATCAGCTGGCACATCATACAATATTCTTTCTGATTGATCAGGCCATCGAACAAGAAGAGAATCTATCACATCACTCTCACCTAACCCAAAATGAAGCTTATCAGATGTAGCAGACATAAATCCCCTTGTTGCAAATTGCTCAGCTATCAATTTTTGCTCCTTGCAATAAAGGGTGACCCTGGACCCCACTGCTCGTGAGTTTAAACCTGTGGCTTTCAAATCGATTGAAATATAATGATTATCCAACTGGTTTTCAGCATTGTTTCTATAAATAAAAGCCGGGGTATTTATATTATTTACAATAAGATCCAGGTCCCCATCATTGTCAAGATCGGCATAAGTGGAACCATTGGAATATGATCTGATGTTAAAGCCCCAATCTGAAGCCATATTAGAAAAAGTAAGATCTCTGTTGTTTTTAAAAATGTAATTGATGTTGGGATACAAGGGCATTTTTTCATACAATGCTTGATCAGCCAATTCATTGTTATGACTTATTGGAAAATCCCTGTTACCACCGGTTAAGAATTTAATATAATCCAGGTCATTGGCCCTGCGATAGATTCCATTTGTAATGAAAAGATCTTTCCAACCATCATTGTCAACATCGCAAAAAAGAGGCGACCAGCTCCAGTCAGTTGCATATATGCCTGCCAATCGACCAATTTCGCTAAACATTCCTTCACCCAGATTGAGTTGAAGGGTATTTCTTACAAATTGATAATAATATCCAAACTTCAGTTTAATTTCAGAAAGCTCATAGTCATCCTCTCCTCCCGAACTTTTCAGGATTTCTTGCTCATCAGGTAACATATCCAGAACCACAATATCCAGAAGTCCGTCATTGTTAAAATCACCGATATCATTTCCCATTGAAGACCTGCTTGTATGGGCTAACATTTCTTTTAATTGCTCAGAAAAAGTTCCATCCCCCTTGTTGATATACAAATAGTCATCCTCATGGAAATCGTTTGAAATATATATGTCAGGGAATCCATCATTGTTAAGGTCACATATTTTTACCCCTAAACCATATCCAATCTGGCTGCTATATATACCAGCTTTTGCAGAAACATCATTAAAAACTTTCTCTGCTTCACTTCCATCGTTTCTATACAACCTGTCACCCGCTCTTATATCTTTCCCAAAACGCAAATCTACATTACCGTAACTGCGCGAAGTATGCACTGAATGGTTCAACAGATACATATCAAGATCACCGTCAATATCATAATCGAAAAAGGCAGCCTGGGTAGAAAACCCCTGGAAGTCTAAACCATAGGCGGATGCGGCTTCTTCAAAAGTAAGATCGCCACGATTAATAAACAGTTGATTCCTGCCTTTTAAATCTTTATAGCCCCCTACATAACAAACATAAATATCTAAAAGTCCATCTCCATTTATATCAGCCATAGTTACACCTGTCGTCCAATCACCCTTACCTGATACTCCTGCTTTTTTGGTGATATCTTCAAATCTGAAATCACCCTTATTTAGGTACAACTTGTTGGATTGTTGATTTGAGGTAAAATACAAATCGTCCAGACCATCGTTGTTTATGTCTCCAGCAGCCACACCTGCACCATTATTGAAGTAGAGATACTCAATAATATTAAATTCCTCAGTTTCTGTAAGCTGGTTTATAAAATCAACATGGGTAGCGGAAGGGGATAAAAACGAAAACAAATAATCTCTTTCTTTTTCCTCAGGTTTACAGGAAAAAGTCAATAAAAGTACAAACAAAATAAGTTCTGATTTTCTCATAAGTATAAATTAGTATTCCCGTCATAATCGCCAAACTTCACCGCCAGAACCCATTATTAATAAATAGGAAGGTTTCCTGCACATATACATCCAAATTAATATAATTCTTCAATTGAATTTAAATTTTTAGATTCGATCCCCAGATAAATCTCAGCCTTCCATTCTAGCTCATTACCACCGGAATGCGGATCATTATGATAAACTTCAATCAGTTTATGATTACTCCGGTAACCCATCTTGCTCGCCTGTTCAACTAAATTGTACCAGGAAATATCTGAAACGCTATAATTTCCGTAGAAATCTGTTTTTACTGCATCCATCCCTTCAACTATTTTAAACTTAATTTCAGCGTGTTCCGGTACAGCATCAACATTGGCGATTGGAAAGCAAAAATCAAAGTTGATAGAATCTTGGAATAGATTCCAGTCATGAACAACCACAAAAGGATTGCCGACCAATTCAAGGTTATTTCGTTTTACAAATTGATTTAACTCTATAACATTTGATATCATAGCTCTTGCTTTACCTCTTGGTGTGCTTTTTAAGTTAATACAAACACAGGATTTTTTCTCAAATTGATCATAACCAGTAAATTCAAAATGAAACGTTTTCAACATTAATTCTAACCTTGTTTTAATGTCAAGCAGATTGGCCCTGACACTGTTTTGAAAAGGAGTATTTTTGAACGGTACAGTTAAACGGTTATAAAGCTTTCGGTCAGGATCAGAAACATAAGCTCTGATCATGGTAATTGAATCATTTAACGGTTCAAATTCCCAGTTGAAAATCAAAATTGTATCACTCAGCATTACTTTTTTTGAAACACGCCTGACCGGATCTTTGCTTGTAATTTCAATTTTTGAGCCAGCCCTGGTTCGATTCCAGAGATCCCAATTAAGAATGTTAAAATAAGCAATATCGGGATCGGTTTTTGCTGGAAAATGAGCCTGGTAATCACTAGGTCTCATAAGAAGGTATGCGATACCTGCGATCAGGGAGAATAGAATGATTAAAGCGATAGTGACTAATATTTTTCTCACAGATAAATATCCTTTTATTAATTTTTGTTTTTGATCTTATACCATAACAGGGAATCATTATTTGGTGCAGCCAGCAAATAGTCTTTATTATCAACTGTTATTCTGGCTATTCTTCTGATTTCTTTCTGGCTGAAATTTATTCCGGTTTCCAACCCATCCAAAATCCTGCCATCACCTGAAAGCATGGTTCCCGTGTTGGACACAAATCGTCCATGGTAAGGAGATACTCCAAGAAAATTAGCAGCCGTCAGAATATCTTCTTTTCCATCCGCATTTAAATCATTCACAAAAAAACGATTGATGGGAGAGATTTGTAATTCATCTTCAAAGGGAATAAAAGTAAAAGTTTCCCCATTGTTGCTCAGGTATCCTGAAGCCAGCGTGGTTGCGTTTAGTAACGATGCTTGCGTCAGAGCCTCTTTTCCAAAAACCTGTTCCATGGTTTTGCCTGCAAAATCACGATAAGAGAGAAATCGTTCTCCGATCATGCCTTCCAGCTGTCTGTCAAGTTCATCTTTTGAATTAACTGGATAATACTCCCCCTTTTTCTCCAATGCAATAAGCGTTTCTATCTGGCCATTTCCATCGAAATCGTCAACATACATTTTTAAAGAAAACTTTCGAGAACCATGAAGTTTGCTGTTTAAACCCCAGTTGCCTAATAAATAGTCCATATTCCCATCCATATCTATATCGGCAGGTTGAATGGTTCTCCATAATCCTTCAATAGCTTCAGGAAGATATTCTTCTGTGACATTGGTAAAGGTTCCATTTTCGTTGCTAAAAAACTGAGGAGACATCCATTCACCGACCAGAATCAGACCCGGGAGTTGATCTCCGCTAAAGTAGCACCACACAGCATCGGTAATCATCCCCACATTTTTTAATGCCGGTTGGTCGCTCAGAGAGAAATTCCCCTGTCCGTCATTTACTAAAAGAAAGGAATTTGGAATTTCTCCAAAACGGTATGAAACAGCACGTCCGCCAACAAATATATCCAGATCACCATCAATGTCATAATCAGTCATTCGTGCAACAGAACCGTTTTCAAAATAGTCCGGGACTGCCTGTTCATTTTTAGTGAAATTGCCTTTCCCATCGTTAAAATAAATACGATCTTTCAGCTCCGGTCTTTGATTGAAGAATTCGCCACCGGCTGATACAACAAACAGGTCAAGATCGCCATCACCATCAAGGTCATTAAAATGTGCATCAACGTCTTCAGTAATCTTGTCCGCAATAAAATCAGGTGTTTCCATTATAGAAAATCTCTCTTTGATTTGGATGAAAAGTCTGGCTGCGTAAAATTTTGACCCGCCCAGAAATACATCTTGTAAACCATCCCCGTTTACATCGCCAACCGCCAATGCAGGACCTTCAGCTGAAATTTTATAAGGGATGAGTTTTTCCCTGTCAAAATCTTCGTATCTGTTTTCTTCATGAGCTACTAAAATGATTTTTGAAGTATCAGGTGGTCCAAACCATTTTTCATGGACTGGATTTAATCGTATCCAATCAAATTGCTCCAGGTTTTCTGAAGGGCTTATATTCAAGGTCTGGTTGGCATCTACCAGTTCATGTTTTTGGTAACTGTTGTCTGGCCAAATGATAATCAGAGAATCAATAACTTTTGAAGTACCTAATCCGAAATGAAGAACTGGTTCAACAGAAGATTGGAAACCACGGGTGCAGTTTAATTGGCGTGTTTGTAATTTATTTTTGCTATAAAGCAAAACTTTTGTTCCGATGCCAAATCTGTTTTCATTTCGGTAATTAAATCTCATTTTCAGATAGTTGTAGGCTTTACTGTTCTTATTATTGTAGATAACAGGAGAATTACAGTAGTTATTGATTACCAAATCCAGATCTCCGTCATTATCAAGGTCTGCATATGCAGATCCATTGGATTTAAGTGTATCAATGGGCATCCATTCCCCAGACATATTTGTAAAACAATTCCCGTCACCCTGGAACACGTAATTGTGAACGATACCCGAAGGCATTGTATTTATTGCTTCATTGTCCACTAAATGAGTTTTGCTTAATTTATCCCGGATCTGTTTTCGGGAAATGAATTTGATATAATCAAGATCATTAGGTCTGCGGTGAATACCTGTCGTAATGAACAGATCTAAAATACCATCCTGATCTAGATCTGCAAACAGGGGGGACCAGCTCCAATCTGAAGCAGCGACCCCACTGATAAGAGCTCTTTCAGAGAAGAATTCGCCGCCCTTGTTAATCTGAAGCATATTGCGCATATACTGGGGATGATAGCCCAATTTAGTCCGTCTTTTCTGTAAATCAATAGGTTCATCACCCATAGAAGCTTTCAGAATTTTTTCTTCTTCGGGCAACATATCAAGTGTTATGATATCAACAAACCCATCTCCATTTATGTCTGCAATGTCGTTACCCATTGAGAAACGGCTGACCATACCGAAATGTTTCTTAAGTTGTTCTGAAAAAGTACCGTTCCCATTGTTGATATAATAATAATCGTCTTCGTGAAAATCGTTACCCACGTAAATATCGTCCCATCCATCGTTGTTAAAATCGGCTATTCCGAGTCCCAGTCCATAACCAATAGGGCCACCCAGCAAACCAGCTTTTTCACTAACATCAACAAAACGACCTCCCTGATTCTCCATCAATCTGTCACCTGATTCGTAGTTATGCTGGTAATGCAGAGTGGCAGGTCCGTATGAGCTGGTTGTGTGAACGGCCTGGTTTAGAAGGTACATGTCAAGGTCGCCATCTTTATCGTAATCGAAAAACGCCGCAGATCCTGAATAGCTATCAAAATCAAGCCCATACCTGCGTGCTTCTTCTTTAAAAGTTCCATCTCCCTGGTTAATATAGAGTTCATTCCTTCCATCAAAACCGCATACACCAACAACTGCCATTACATAAATATCCAGAAAGCCATCCCCATTTACATCTGCCATTACCGAACCGGTATTCCAATCGGAATGACCACCAACTTTTGCCTGTTCTGTGATTTTTTTGAATTTTAAGTTGCCTTGGTTCAGATACAGGGCATTGCTTTGTTGGTTAGAAATGAAAAAAAGATCCGGAAGTGAATCATTATTGATATCACCTATAGAAACGCCACCACCATTGTAGAAATACAGATAATCCAAAATATTGGCATCATCGCCATCCACTACCTTATTGACGAAATCAATTCCTGATTCAGATGCAAGAATCATTTCAAATTGCTTGTTGTCATTTCGGTTACATGCAACGACCGTAACAAACAGGAACAAAGAGTAAAATATATTACTTAATGACTTTATATATTTTTGATCTTTCATTATTGATTCCCAATATTAAATATTGTTTATCATTCATTATTATCTTATTGATGCTTTTAACTACTCCCAGACCGGACGTCCCTATTTGTTCAGGTTTCATGAATCCACTTTCACTTCCCCAAAGCAAATGTGCAAAACCAGCATCAAGTCTTCCAAACTGGGGTTTATAACTATGATTATTTTCACCTAAAACGATATCAATATTACCATCGTCATTCACATCAGCTGCTAAAATCACATTTACACATGTAAACTGAATTACCTGTGGCAGAGCTTCTATTCTATACTGATTTTCGCCTTCGTTGTAAGCTAAAACGCTTTCAGAAGTAATAACCTCTTTTACAATGGAATTTGTAACTACAGCTTCGGGAAATAATTCATAAATAGATTTTTCAGCATATGCAGCAAAATTCAGGTCTTTCTTTAGGAGAGAAGGAATTTGAGCAGTAATTTCTCTTTTTAATGGAACAGGCTTGTCTTTACCTTCAATGTATCTTGTAAATATCTGTTCGATTGTACCATTGTTATCGAAGTCGTTCACAAACATCTTTACCGGTGCTGCTCTGCATACTTTTATGTATGAGTTGTTGCCCCTGTTTCCAAGTACCATGTCCATGTCTCCATCATTGTCTAAATCAGCAACCGATATAGCGTTCCACCATCCAGTCAGGGAGTCAAGCGAGGTTTCAAGTGGACTTAACCGACGTCCTGAATTTTGATGGATAACAGGAGCCATCCATTGGCCTACAACAACAAGATCTTTCAAACCATCTTCATCCATATCATGCCATGCTGCATCTGTGACCATTCCCATTTTGTTGAATTTGTATGCTTTGGCTTCAGTAATATCTTTGAATTTTCCTCCTCCGTCGTTTTCGAGCAGATAGTGTTTGGGATTAATGCCGTATATACGTGAAACGCTTAAACTGCCTACAAACAGGTCCACATCACCATCCTGGTCGAAATCATAGGGTGCAACGACAGAAGTATTATACCTGAAATCCGGTATTGCAGCATCCACTTTATCAAATGCACCTTGCCCATTATTAATATACAGACGATCGCGTAAAAACCTGGAATCATCTTGTTTATCGTTTCCTCCAGAGCCTACATAAAGATCCAAATCTCTGTCGCCATCTGCATCAAGGAACCTGGCGGCAGTATCTTCAAATTTTTTGTCCTTCCCGAAGCAGTCATTTGTTTGAAGTATCATTTTTCCATCAGCCGACTGAAGATAAATTTGTCCTCCGAAATTAGTAGCTCCTCCAACAAATACATCGTCGAGACCATCGTTGTTTAAATCGCCCACATCCATTGCAGGGCCTTCGCGAGATAACATTTGAGTAATTAAACCCTCGTAATCAAAATCGATGTAAAAGTTCTCTTTATGCGGATCAAATGGCGAATCATATTCAACTAATTTTTCAGTTGATGTTTTACTGCTTTTAATAATAAGCTTATTTTTCGTTGCATCTTTGATGTTGAATGTAATCAATTGGTCAGCCTTAATATTCTCAACGATTTGTTTTTTACGGTTGGGCCAGATAACTTCAACAGAATCAACCTCAGTTACATTACCTAAACCGAAATTTAATATATGACCGATAGAAGATTGGAAACCTCTGGATGAGATCATCTCTTGCTTATGAGATTGATCATCGTAAAAGACATTCACAACACTACCAATACCGAAGGTATTTTGACCTTCACCTTCTAACTGCACTTTCAGAAAATGATTACTTGTCTTTTCATTGGTTTTATTCTCATATACAAAACAGGGCTGATTAACATTGTTTATAATTAAATCAAGGTCTCCATCATTATCAAGGTCTCCATAAGCAGTACCGTTAGAGAAACTTGGGGTGTCGAATCCCCATTCGGTGCTCATATTGGTAAAAGTTAAATCCCCATTGTTTCTGAGAGCATAATTCGGAACAGGTTTACTTGGCATTTTATTGATGATCGAGTCAACTACTTCTTTTTTCCCTGATAGGGTCATTTTTTGAATAATATCGTTAGCAAAAAAATCGATAAAATCCTGGTTGGTAAGATCATGGTAAATTCCGTTTGATACAAAAATATCAATGTACCCATCGTTGTTCATATCGAACATTATGGGTCCCCAGCTCCAGTCGGTTTCTGCTACACCACAATAAAAAGCAATTTCGGAAAATGTTCCATTGCCATTATTCAGTTGCAAAGTATTTTGCATAAATTGGTGATAAAAATCGTCCCTCAACTTGAGTTGGTAAATATCGTATCGTTCAAATTCGCTGGTATTTTTTAATCGCGTATCTCCTTCCGGTAACATATCTGTTACATATATTTCAGAGAAGCCATCGTTATTAATGTCGGCCATATCTACTCCCATTGAGGCAAGGCTTAAATGGGCCATCCAATTTTTTATACTTTCTTTAAAAGTTCCATCTCCGTTATTGATGTATAAATAATCTCGTTCATAGAAGTCGTTCGCAACATAGATATCCGGCATCATATCCTGGTTGATATCACCAACCGTTACTCCCATTCCAAATCCAATAAGGCTGCCATAAATGCCAGCCTCCTCACTCACATCTTTAAATTTACCATTATCATTTCTTAGCAGTTTATCACCGCCGCCCTTTACCAATTCGGGTACGTCCCATTTTTCGCTTCTCACCATACGCTGGTTGGAGTACTGCATGCTGTTTACAGGAATAAAACTGTTATTCAGGATATAAACATCCAGGTCACCATCCATATCATAATCAAAAAAGGCAGCATGCGTTGTAAAACCGTTATCTGCCAATCCGTATTTTTCAGCCTTTTCAGAAAAAGTTTGATCACCATTGTTGATGAATAGTTCATTTTCCTGGTTATCACCCTTAACATTTCCTGCATTGCAGACATAAATATCCAGTAAACCATCGCCATTGACATCAACCATCACTACACCGGTAGACCATGCGTGTTCACCTGCAACTCCTGAACTGGCAGTTATGTCCTGAAATTTGAAGTCACCCAGGTTCAAAAACAATTTGTTTTTCTCCATATTAGCTGTCATATAAATATCAGCTAAACCATCGTTGTTGATGTCTCCAATTCCAACTCCTCCTCCATTGTAGAAATTTCGGTAGAGAAATATATTTAAGTTTTTCTCATTGGTTATTTTATTGAGGAAACTGATACCACTCACTTCAGAAGGTATCAGCTGGAACAAGGTTTCTTTGCGGATTTCAACCTTTTGATTATTCCGACAACCGGCGAAGAATAAGGCAATAAAAAATGGTAGAATTTTAATCCTGTTCACAGATTGGATGATTTCTGAATTTTACAAAAACCCGGAAGCGTATATATTGTAATAATCAAGGTTTAAATTTAGTCCTATTTAATTAATTTTAAAAATAAATTAGCCAGAGTGCATTGCATTCTGGCTAATAATCACTAATCCGTACGATTATCTAACCTTATATTACCTAGGATTTAATTAATATCCCGGATTTTGTTGTAAATCTGGATTTGCCACAATCTGAGCTGAAGGGAACGGGTATAATAAATAAGCTGGATCGGAAGCTGGTTTTTGGTCCCATGCTTCAAGGAATTTTCCATAACGGACAAGGTCATTACGTCTCCAGCCTTCTATGTACAATTCACGACCTCTTTCCTCTAACATATCATCTTCAGTGAGTGATGCCAGTGGTGTTGCTCCCCGGACCGTTCTCAGGTCATTTACTATAGTCAGTGCGCCTGAATTATCTCCAGTACGCATTAAAGCTTCTGCTTTCGATAATAGTACATCGCTATATCTTAAGAATGCAAAGTCATTTCCCGGTACATCTTCCGCATTCATATCCGGAATATATTTGAACACACGGACACCACTGACTTCAAGAAGAGGACCTGAAACCATAATTGGACTTTCCAAAGTAAATGATAATGGATTTCCCTGGCGGTCTTTCAATTCTTCACCTGCTGCATTATACTGTTGTCCGAAAGCTAAACCAGCCAATAAACCGGTTTGTGCTTTTAATGTCGGTAATTCAGTACTTTTACGCTGGTCACCATCATCAAAAGTATTATAAAAATCAGCCAGGGTAGTAAAACCATTCCATCCGCTCGGAGTTTGATTATAGTGCAATCCTGCCATCCATGTTCCCCGCATACTATTTGAATGAATACCTGCTGTATTTTTTGAACAGAAAATTAACTCTGAGGAATTTTCGCCGTTATCGGAGGTGAAGTTTTCGAAATATTCAGGTTCCAGTGCAAAATTACCCGGGTTGATTATGGCATCACAGTTTGAGATAACTTTGTCCATATCACTGCTGGCAAAAGAAAATGTCTGACGATCATCGCTTTCAAAAACTGCCTTATTTAAGTATGCTTTAGCCAATAAAGCATATGCTGCAGCCTGAGTGGCCACCCACGGATCAGCAGAAACAGGTAGGTCACCAATAATTGCTTCCAGCTCAGAGATTACATAAGCAATTGCTTCAGGGCTGCTCATAACAGTTGGTATATCAGAAAGAGGTGCTCCTGGTTCACGCATCGGAACCTGTCCCCATCCGTCGCAAATCCAAAATACATAAAAGGCTCTCAGGAAGCGTGCTTCAGCTCCTTGCTGCGCAGATGGATTGAATTGAAGAAGGTCAATTGCAGAAAATAATCCGGAAGTTAATCTGTTAAAGTAATTACGCAAACCTGAATGATCTGCATCCCAGGTATGCTGGTGTAAAGCACGCCATGCACCATTGTCATCCCAGTCTCCACCACGTGTAGGTGCAATCCAGGTATCACTGGTATGTTCAGCCATGATATCCGCTCCACTACCATGAAT
>RCNC010000340.1_pt1 | contig 29529 bp, 26 predicted proteins | sample 2041301 | NCBI WGS metagenome assembly RCNC01 (sample SAMN09708231, study PRJNA481090) | Marine sediment metagenome, whole genome shotgun sequencing project. | biome: marine sediment; feature: ocean; material: sediment; isolation source: Sewage treatment plant 13A marine sediment (STP13A) ... | reverse complement strand
GTCGAGGATCTTGCGAATGAGGAGGGGTTGAAGATGGCCCAAAGATGGGATGCGAAAATGTGAAGTTATTTCTGCGCGAACCCTAAGCAGTGACCAGGCTTCCGGCGGTGTTGTAACACTCCGTCAGCTTCTCTTTGAGGATTCTCGTAAACTCCTTTATCGTCTCCCCGTTGTAGTAGATCGGTTCGCCCACGACCAGGGAGACCTTGACCCTCTCCCAGAAGGGGATGAAGGACTGAAACGACCCGAAAGGCAGCTTTGAATACCCGGGACTCAAGGGGATGATGGGTAGCCTGGCGTCGGAATTCATGAAGGCCTGCATCTTCGCGGTGGCGGCCAGCCCCTTCTCCAGTTCTCCCACGTGACCCTGTACCCGGGTCCCTTCCGGATACAAGAGCAGCAGGGCCCCCTGTTTCACAGGCTGCAGCAGACGGCCGACATCGCTCGGCCTGAACCCAATTTCATCCTTCTTCCGGTTGATGCTATAGGCCCCCATCTTCTTCATCCACCACCTCCGGGCTGTCAGAAGCGTGGTCGAAGTGTCGAAGAAGTCCGGCTTGGAAAAGGTGTACATCATCCGGTCGATGAAACACCCTGTGGCAACCAGGTCAAACCAGTGGGAGTGCTTCGAGGCCAGGATGGCCGGCGCATCCTTGGGGATGTTTTCCGCTCCCACGATCTCTTGAACAGCGAAAAGAGGTAACAGGGCCCTGCAGATCCTCCTCGACATACGATACAGTCTCTCATTGATATCCAAATCGCTATCCGAAAACAGTCCAGATTGATCGGTCATGCCTAACCTTCTCCTCTCAGATGTACATTCGATCCGCGAACGGAATCGATCTCCTTCAACAACACATCGTCAAAACCTGACAGATATAGCTGAATCAGGTGTCGCTTGTCAATAAACGAGGGGGCTTGCCAAGTCAGCCGACGGCTGACTTGGCCGCCGGGACAGCTTCCCGCGGGGCCTCCGCAGAGAAGTCTGCTTTCGGAAGGGTGAAAGAGAAGGTGCTGCCCCTTCCCTTGCGGCTCTCCACCCAGATGTTCCCGCCGTAGTAGGAAATGATCTCCTTGCAGATCGGAAGCCCGAGCCCTGTCCCGCTCGGTTTGTCCTCCAGCGTGTCCTCTGACACCTGCCTGAACTTGTCAAAGATCATCTCGAAGTGCTTCTCTTCGATTCCAATCCCCTGATCGGATACGCTCACCTTGATCCAGTCCGGCCTTTCGCCGGTCCGCTTCCCTTCCAACACCTCCACCTCGACCCGGACCTCCCCCCCGACCAGAGAGAACTTAACGGCATTGGCCACCAGATTGGTGATCACCTGCTGGATCCTGTCACGGTCCACCAAGACAGGCGGAAGATCCGGATCGATGTCCAGATTCATCCGCAGGGACTTCTCCCGGAGAAGCTGATGCTGGAACTTGGTCACGTCCTTGAAGATTTCCTCGATGGATACCAAGTCGTCGTTGTAGACCATCTTGCCCGCCTGGATCTTCGAGAGGTCGAGGAAGTCATTGATGAGCCTGGCCAGCCGATCGCTCTCGACCTTAATGATCTCCGCGAATTCCCTCCGGGTCTCCGGGGCCTCGTCCTCGTACTGGAGAAGGATTTCAGCGAAGGACCGGATCGAAGTAAGCGGAGTTCGCAGCTCGTGAGACACGGAGGAGAGAAAAGAGTCTTTCAACTCGTCCGCTTTCTTCACCCCTTCATAGGCCTTCTTCAGGTCCGCCGTCCTCTCCCTCACCCGCCTGTCGAGCTCTTCGTTGATTCTTCTTACTTCCTGCTCCACCTGCTTCCGCTCGTCGATCTCTTTCTCGAGTTCCCGGTTCTTGACCAGCAACTCCTGGTTGCGTTCTTCAACCCTGCTCTCGAGCTCCTCGCGGGCGTTTCGCAGCTCGCTGATAAGATAGATCGTGAAATAGCCGACGATGGACGAAACGAGGAAGGGAGTGATGAAGCCGACCCACAGGAGGTCCGGGTGCAGGTGACCCGTCAACAGAAAGCTCAAGACAATGCAGATCACCTCGGAGAGAAGGACCGCGACAAGGACAATGAGACAAAACAGGTAGCCCGGTCTCACGGCCATGAGTAGGTTCGTAATCTTCCTTGTGAACTCCCGAAGCACGTACACTTCTCCGCAGAATCGTTGGCACCGGAACTCCTACGATACTCTCTCCATCGGCTATGTAGCTGTTTTTCTTTACGGTTTTAAGTCGTCACAGGAGGGCCAACGGGGTCTTGACCCACCCTTCATCGTAGGGCGTGTTGAAGTTCCACAGGAAGCCGAAGACGGAGATCTTCCACTCCCCACCGACCCTCATGAACTCCATGTCGTAGCGGCCGTGGCCCCACATGGCCCGCACGATTGCGGTGGGCTCCAACAAGTAGAAGATCCCTGTCGCTTTGTCGCCTTCCACCGTGACAACAGGGTTCAGAATCAGGTGTGAAGCGGAGAACCGGTCCTTTTCGTGCCGGACCAGGCTGTAGAATTCTGTGAGCGCCTCCCTGCCCTCGCACGCATAGGTGATCGCGGCTTCACCCTCTCCCGGTTCCCCCCTCGTCTGAACATCCAGCCTGGCATCGTCGGTGAAACAATCGATCACCTTGTCAAATTCGCCATAGTCGAGCCAGTACGTGTATTTCCACATCAGCTTCTTGATCTCCTCCACATCCTCGAGCTTCCCGATCCTTGCCTCGAGCTCTTTGAGCGACATAATGCATCCTCCTCTTCTAAGCTTTCCTCTTACGACCTGACCCCTTTCTGCTACCGGATTCTTCCTTCTCCCCTCTGGGGAGAAGGTCAGGATGAGGGGGAGCTTCTGTGCCACCCTCACCCTGGCCCTCTCCCTCAAGGGAGAGGGAAACCAAGGCGCTAGTGGATTCCCGCCTGCGCGGGAATGACGGCTGGTTGGTTATTCCCCTTTCCTGCGGGCGCCTGGGATTCACGGGAACGACGGATTCTAGACTGCGAACATTGCGAGGCCCTTGGTAAAGGGCCGAAGCAATCCCCCTGCCTAACGGGCTATCGGCGCCGCTATTCCCAGGGGGATGCGTGGCCCTTGAGTCCGCCATCCACGTAGAACACTTGTCCGGTCAAGGTCCAGGACTCCTCGCGTACCAGCCAGAGCATTGCGTCGGCCACATCCTCCGGATGAACTTGCCGGTTCATGATCGTTTTCGTCCGGTTGAAGTACTCGTAGAACGCCTCGGGCTTTCCACCGCTGACTGCGCCGAAGGCCTCCCCTGTCCACTGAAACATGGGCGTCATGACCCCGCCCGGGGCTATGCAGTTCACCGTGATGTTGAAGGCCCCCACCTCCCGGGCCATGGCAAGGGTCATGGTGTGGACGCCGCCCTTGGAAGCACAGTAATGGGTGTGCAGCGGTTCCGGGTTCCTGCCGTCTATGGAACCGATGTTCACGATACGGCCCCAGTTCTGTGCGATCATGTGGGGAACCACGTACTTGGCACACAGCCAGGGTCCCTTGAGGTTGACGTCAACGGTCACATCCCACTGCTCTTCGGAGATTTCCCAAAAAGGGGCGAAGGTGCAGACGCCGGCGTTGTTCACCAGGATGTCGATCCGCCCGAACTCGTCCATCACCCTCCTGGTCATGGCCTCCACCTCGGCGGCCTTGCTCACATCGCACGTGATGGGGAGCGCCCTGCCCCCCAGCGCGGTGATCTCCTCGGCGACCTTCCCGAGGCCCGTCTCCGTGGCGCCCGGAAGCGGAACGACGGGATTGTCCTTGCAGATGTCGACCAGGGCCACGCTCGCGCCTTCCCGGGCCAGGGCAAGCGCGTGTGCCGCTCCCATACCGTGTCCGGCGCCCGTAACGATACCGACTTTGCCTTCCAGTGTTGGCATCTTCTGCGACCTCCTCTCTGTAGCGCTTTGCCGTCATCCCCGCGCAGGCGGGGATCCCTCAGCTCCTGAAGCCACTGGATTTCCGCTTTCGCGGGAATGACGGGCGGTGATGAGTTTCGGGTTGGGGAGTCAAGGCTTGGGCGCCTTCGGGGTAGCCATCACCTGCCTTACCGTCAGCAGCAGGGATTCGACGGAAAAGGGCTTCTGGAGAAGGGCCACTCCAGGGTCCAGGACACCGTGTTCGGCAATGGCGTTATCCGTGTAGCCTGACACGTAGAGCACCTTCATCTCCGGGTGCCACGGATCCAGGCGCTCGACAAGATCCGGGCCGCTCATCCTGGGCATGACGACATCGGTCAGCAGCAAATGGATAAAGCCCGTGTGTTGTTCCGATATGAGAAGAGCTTCTCCGGCGTTGGATGCCACCAGAACCTTGTAACCGCTTCGCTGCAGGACATCCCGAACCGCCCTGCGCACCATCTGCTCATCCTCGACGAGCAGAACGGTCTCGGTGCCCCGAAAGGTCTCCGGCAGAGCTTGTCTCGCTTCCTCTGCCTCGGGACGATCCGGAACACTTGGCAAGTAGATCGTAAACGTTGTACCCCTTCCGGGTTCACTGGAGACCGATATACGACCTCTGCTCTGTTTAACGACACCGAAGACGGTCGACAGCCCCAGACCCGTTCCCAGATCTGCTTCTTTGGTCGTGAAGAATGGCTCGAAAATGTGAGACTGCGTCTCCTCGTCCATCCCGTGCCCGGTATCGCTCACGGTGAGCCTTACGTAAGGGCCCGGCTCTGCGTCAATGTGCTCACGCACATAATCCTCGCCCAGCCTCACCTCGGCCGTCTCGATGGTTAACGTGCCGCCCTGGGGCATCGCATCCCGTGCATTGAGTACGAGGTTCATCAGGATTTGCTCGAGCTGGCCGGGATCCGCTTTTATTTGACCCGTATTCGTATCCAACAAGGCTTCGAGTTCAATGTGTTCGCCGATCAAACGCCGAAGCATCCCCTGCACTCTCTGCACAACTTCGTTGAGATCCAGCACCTTTGGCTCGACCATCTGCTTGCTGCTGAATGCAAGCAACTGGCTGGTCATGGACGCGGCCTGTTCCACGGCCTTCTTGATCTCGTCACACTCTCGGTGCAAAGGATCATTCTCCGCAATATCCATCGACATGAGATCGGCACTGACGGAAATGGCGGTCAGCAGATTGTTGATGTCGTGAGAAATCCCTCCGGCGAGCCTCCCGATAGCGTCCATCTTTTGCGATTGACGAAGTTCTGTTTCCAGCCTCGCTCTTTGCTCCTCGGCCTGCTTGCGTCTCGTGATATCCAGGTTGGTCCCCGTCACCCGGACGGCCTTGCCGTCCTCCGCCCTCTCGACGACCCGGCCGCGCGTCAGAGACCACAGCCAATCGCCGGATTTTGTTCGCAGACGATGCTCGGCTTCGAACAGGGGCGTCTTTCCCCGCAAATGGTCTGTCATCCCCTCTATGATGCCCAGCTTCTCGTCAGGGTGGAGTGCTTCTTCATACCAACGGATGTGGGGGCCGATCTCGTCAAGGGTGTACCCAACCATCTCTGCGCACCGCTGGTTGACGACGAGTTCCCCGGTCACAACTTTCCAGTCCCACAAACCCAGGTCCGCACCCCTCAATGCGAGTTCCAGCCGTTCCTCGCCCGTCCGCAATGCGGCCTCCGCCCGCCCGCGCTCAGCGATTTCCAGTTGGAGTTCTTCGTATCTCTCGCTCAGTTCACCGGTTCGTTTGGCCACCAATTCCTCGAGATGATCGCGGTGCCGCTTCAATTCCTCTTCGGCTCGTTTCCGCTTGGTGATGTCCCGACTCACCCCCACAAGGCCTGCAAACTCTCCTTCCGGGCTTCGGAGAAGCGACGTGTTGAGTTCGGACCAGCCCGTTGACCCGTCTTTGCGAATATCCTCGAGCTCCACCTTCAAAGGTTCGGGGTCCTTATCCGGGAACGCCAGGACTGCCATAAAATGTTCCTCGAAAACCTTGTTGGCATACTCCAGTGAAGCCGGAGTCAAATGCACCGAAGAGCCCTGTTCCATCGCTTCTTCAGGAGTGAAGCCGCTCAATCTCTGAACGGAGGGGCTTATGTAGGTAAACTTGAGGTTCTCGTCCATGACCCAGATCACGTCCGTCACGTTCTCGGCCAGGAGTCGGTAGCGTTCTTCGCTCTCCTTCAGTGCCTGCTCGATTTGCTCGTGCTCGGCAGCCGCATCTTCCAGCTCCCGTATCCTTCGCTCGAGTTCCTCACAGGTTGGTTTCTCATTCATCGGCCTATCCTTCTCGTGAGGCTTCAGAGAAACTATAGAGCAGAAACGCTCTGCCGCGCAATCAGAATCTCAGTATATCCAGGTCAGCTTCTTTCCACCGCAGGCGCCTTGAGAAAGGCGGCCAGCAGCATGGAGAGGAGGATGAGCGCGATCCCTATGAGGAACATCATCTGATAGCTGCCGGTCACGTCCCAGATGTGCCCGGCCAGGTAGGACCCGAGGCCGAACCCGATTCCCTCTGCAATCGAGATCGTCGCGAAGATCGCCCCCATGGCCGCCAGGCCGAACAGATACGAGGTCAAGGCGGGAATAACGATCATGAAGCCCCCGTAGGAGACTCCGTAGAAGAAGCCGAGGGCATATGAAAACAGGAAGCCACCGGCTCTCGGAAGGCAGAGCAGCACGATTCCCTTGATGATCAGGCACGCCACCAGAACGAGCTTCACGCCGTATCTGTCGGCAAGCACACCCACCAGGATGCGCCCCAGAATGCTGCCGAGCCCTATGGCTCCGAGGACATTTGCGGCGGCCCTGGCTGACATGCCTATGTCCGTGAGGTGGGGCACGATGTGTATCATGATCATGCCGAGCACGGTGATGCAGAGGCCGTACATAAAGAACAAGAGCCAGAACGCCCTCGTTCCGAGAGCCTCTTGAAGCGACAACTCCGGGCCCGTCGTACCCGGTGGCGCTGCATCGACTCCGCCCGAATCCCCTTCACCGGAAGAGGAGATCCCCTTCCCCTCGGGATCACGTATGAAGAGCACGCACGGCGCGATGCAGGTGAGACAGATGAGCAGGCCCAGGACGAAGAAGGCGGCCCGCCACCCGTGGCTCGAGACGAGAAGGGCGATCAGGGGAGGCATGGCCAGGGTCCCGACACCTACCCCGGCCAGGGTGATCCCCAGAGCGAGCCCCCGGTTTCCGTCGAACCACCGGCTGACCACGGCCACCGGAACGGGCAGCAGGCCCGGGTAGCTCAACCCGCCCAGGACGCCGACGAAGAGGTAGAGCTGAAGCGCGGACTGAACATAGGCCCCCAGCATGTAGCCCACGCCGAGCAGCCCCGTGCTCACGGCCATCACCAGGCGCGGGCCCCGCCGGTCTGCAAAGTGCCCGACAAAGGGCAGCACGATGACGTAGATCAGGCAGGCAACCCCCATGACGCCGGCCGTGAGTCGCCGGTTCCAGCCGAACTCGGCGAGCATGGGCTTGAAGAACACGCCGTAGCTGTAGAACGAGCCGGACGTAATGGCGATCACCCAGAAGGCGGCCGCAACCACGACCCATCCGTAGTCGAGGTTCCGTTCAGGAATTAAGTGACTGTCCCCAGATTGCCTCAACGTACGATCTTCCCTTCCCACAAATCACGCAAGAAGTTTCTCCACGGCATGATTCTTATCTGTCCGTGAACTCTCTCTGCCCTTTCATTGCAGACGACCAGGGCTTTGCGCGGCGAGTACTCCTCAACGAATGCGGTCAAAGATCGCAGTTCTCTTTTCTCGATACGACTCGACCCCTTGGTCTCAATGGCGATCTCACCACCACCCAACACGAAATCCACTTCCAGCCCCGATTTCGTGCGCCAGAAATTGATGTCATAGTCGAGTTCATTGTAAGAGCCGTAAGCCGCGATCTCCATGAACATGAAGTGTTCAAAGGCCCTCCCAAAGAATTCACCCTTGGGTTCCTCTATGGTTCGCTTCGTTATCGCACCCGCTACGCCAACATCGAACAAATAGAATTTGGAGGCCCGAGAGATGACTTGCCGATGCTGCCTCCTCTTGAAGGGGCCTACCATTCTCCCCATCAGCGTATCAACCAGGATCTGGTAGTACTCCTTTACGGTTTTGGAATCCACCCCACATTCCCGCGCTATGTTAGAGAAGTTCGTGAGTTCCCCGTGAGAATATGCCATCGCATCAAAGAACCTTGAGAACGCGGGTACATTCCGCGTCAATCCCTCGCTGAGGACCTCTTCCTTTAGATAATCCTGCACATACGCCCTCAAAGATTTCCTGCATTCCCTTCCATCCTGGAGGTAGTGCGTCGGGATCATTCCGTGGTTCAAAGCCCTCAGCAAATCCAGGTTCTCCACTTCAGCGGTGACAAGGGGAAACATCTCGTAACGCCACGCCCTCCCTCCCAACAGATTGGCCCTGCCCCTCTTCAGCTTCCTTGCGCTCGACCCGCACAAGATGAAGCGCAACCCCTTGTTCTCGATCAACCAGTGAACCTCGTCGAGGATTCTCGGAACCTTCTGCACTTCATCGAGGATCACCGGATGCCTCAACACCTCTTCATCCTTAGCCAAAAGCTGTTCCCGCAGGAGCGAGGGTCTCTTGGCGAACTCAAGGGCCAGGTCCGTGCGAAGAAAATCGTAGACAACACTATGGGGGAACGTGACCTTCAGATAGGTGGACTTCCCCGCTTTTCTTGGCCCCCAAAGGAAAGCAGATTGGTCTGGCGGCAGATCGATATCGAGGATTCTTCCAATAGAGTCCATTTTCGGATGTTTCTCCAAATTAGTTTAACTCTTTCGGAGTATGTTTCGAATTGGTCGTCGAGTCAAGCCCGGATTTTCCGCGTAGGCGGGGATCCCTCAACCCCTAGAGCCGGGAGATTGCTTCGCGTACGCTCGCAATATTCGCACCGTGGGGATATTGCGAGTCGCCAAAGGCGACGTGGCAATCCCCCAGCACATTGGTTTCCCTCTCCCTTTTTCGCTGTCATTCCCGCGAAGGCGGGAATCCCTCAGCCTCGCGGCCCTTCGGCCCGGACGTAATCCGCCCGATCTCGCTGATCAACGCCTCCGCGGCAGGCGGCAGCACCCGGTCGCGCAGGTAGGCGACCGTGGCGACAAGCTCGAGCTCGGGAACATCAAAATCCAGCTCCTGCAGAACGCCCGCCTGCAACTCGTCCTCCACGACCTCCCTCGGGCCGGCGGAGACGGAGTCAGTCATCCTGACGATCCTCTTCAGGGTGTCCCAGTCATTCGATTTGGCGAACCGGAAGTGGAGGGCCTCGTCGCTGTCCGGCTCGAACCCGTACAACTCCGCGTACATCCGTGTCCACACGGGCGGGGCCTCGATGCCGATGCGGGGGTAGAGGAGCAATTCCTTTGCAGGGAATCCCGGCTTCAAGGCAAGGGGATGCCCGGCTCGGCAGAAATACACGACCGGGGATACGTTGAACTCGATCGTTTGTACCTCCTCCCCATAGATCTCGGGGGGCGCACCCACGTGCAGGTCGATCTGCCGGTTGAGAAGCCGTTCCCGGAGCACGGACCAACCCTGCACCTCGACCTCGTAGCGCAGCTTCGGATGGGCCGTCACCAGATTCGAAAGAGCGGGAGCCATCACGCCGGTGGCCACGTACGGATCGCAGCCGACCATCAGCATCCCGGACTCGAACCCCTTGAGAAGATCCACCTCCCGCTTCATCTGATCGAGGTCGGCCAGGATCTTCCGCGCCCTTTCGATCACGATCTCGCCGAAGGGGGTCGGGACCACGGCCCTGGGGCGACGGTCGAGGAGCTGGGTGCCGAAGGCCTCCTCCAGGTTCTTGATGCTCTTGCTCAAGGCCGGCTGCGACAGGTGGACCGCCTCGGCGGCCCGCCGAAACCCGCCGTGATCTACCACTGCGAGAAGATGCTTGAGTCGATTGAATTCCACCATGATAACTATTATCTATCAAAATGATAAATATTATTCAATAGACTTATCACAATCCTATTGCTATTAATAGTGATCTATATAAGAGGGAAGAAAAGGAGGTCTCATCAATGAAATCCTTTCGAGGTAAGACGGCCATCGTAACCGGAGGAGGCTCCGGCATCGGCAAGGAACTGGCCCTGGCGCTGGCCGGCGAGGGCGCCAACGTGGTGATCACGGACCTCGTCGAGGAACGCATCGACGAGGTGAAGGGCCTGCTAGAGAGCAAGGGCGTGAAGGCGGGCGGGTACAAGGTGGACCACGCCAGCCTGGAGGAGTCCAAGGCCTTTGCCGAGCAGTTCACCAGGGAGTGGGGCGCGGTGGACGTGCTCTGCTGCAATGCGGGTGTGGGCCACGCGGCAAGAATCGAAGACACGACCCTGGAAGAGTGGCAGTGGGTCCTCGGCGTGAACCTCTGGGGCGTGATCTACATGATTCACCTCCTCGTGCCCGGCATGATCGAGCGCCGGCAGGGGTCGGTCCTGATCACGGCGAGCGGGGCCGGCATCATGCCCATGCCCGGCATGGCCCCGTACAACGTGACCAAGGCGGCCATGGTCAGCCTCGCGGAGACGCTGCGAATGGAACTCGTCAGCCACAACATCGGCGTGACCGCCCTGTGCCCCGGCGTAATCAACACGAACATCGTCCGGGACGGCGAGATCCGCTTCGCCGGCGGGGAGCAGGCAGAGGCCCTCAAGGCGCGGCTCGTCAATATCTACGCGACCAAGGGGACAGACCCCGCGGTGGTGGCCAGGGACGGGCTCAAGGCGATCAAGCGCGACATCGCGATCATGCCCACTCCGGCGAACGTTTGGATCCTTTACCTGCTTCACCGGATTTCCCCTGCCTTTTACAACTGGCTCGGAAAATATCTATGGAAAAAGGGGCGGGCCTTCTTCCTGCCCATTTCCTCGAACCACTGAACGGATGCCCGCACAGGCGGGAATCACTTAGCATGCTACCCGTCATTCCCGCGCAGGCGGGAAACCCTTGGCATCGAGAGGAAAGTGCAATGAACAAAATGGCCGTCATTCCCGCGAAGGCGGGAATCCAGTGGCTTCAGGCGCTCAGGGATCCCCGCCTTCGCGGGGATGACGGCAAATGGGGGTCTTTCGACACCCTCTCGAGGGAGAGGGTCAGAGCCTGTCCCCGCAAAGGCGGGGAGTGAGGGTGACGCCCACCCGCTGACGCTCGCAATATCCGACATTGATTGCATCAGCCTTATCATAAACCGAAACACCTATCACACAAGACTCTAGAGAAAACGGAGGCACATCATGGCAGAAATCACTGGAGGCGAGTTGCTCGCACGCTGTCTCGCCAATGAAGGCGTGAAGTTCATCTTCGGACTCCCCTGTCCCGAGATCGACCCGCTCCTTGCAGCGCTGGAGAAGAACGACATCCGGCTCGTCCCGATCCGACACGAGGCCGCGGCCGTGCACATGGCCGAGGGCGTGTACAGGACGAGCGGCCAGGTGGCGGCCGTGCTCGGCAATCCCGGACCCGGCTCGGCCAACCTCCTGCCCGGCGTGATCACGGCCCGGCACGAAGGCGTACCCGTGATCGTGATCACATCGCAGCACCGGCCCGAGATCGTCTACCCTTCCTCGCCCTCGACCTTCCAGGGCCAGGACCAGATCGATGTGTTCAAGCCGGTCGTCAAGTGGGGCGCGCCGATCTTCTCCTGGGGCCGCATCCCGGAGATCGTGCGCATGGCCTACCGGGAGATGTGGCTGGGCCGGCCCGGCCCGGTGCACCTCGACGTACCCATGCCGATCATGTACGAGACGGGCGACGAAGCCACGGCCCCGGTGTTCCCGCCCCGGCAATACCGCTGCGGCCGGCCCCAGCCCTCCGAGAAGCAGCTCCAGGAGGCGGCCGAACTACTCGCCTCGGCCGAGCGGCCCCTGGTCATCTCCGGCTCGGGCGTGGACCGCTCGGGCGCCAACGTCGCGCTCATGGAAATCGTGGAGATACTCAACTGCCCTGTCTTCAGCACCATGGCGGGCCGCTCCACCGTGCCCATCGACCACCCGAACCACATCGCGAGCTTCGGCAGCGGCGGCGACGTGGTCAAGCAGGAGGCGGACGTGGTCCTCGTGGCCGGCTCCAGGCTAGGCAACCTGGATCTGCCCTATGACAAGTACTGGGGGGAGTCGGCCAAGCACAAGTTCATCCAGATCGACATCGACCCCCGCAACATGGGCGTAACCCGCCCGATCACCCTGGGCATCGTTGCCGACCTGAGCCCCACCCTCGACGGGCTGGTCAAGGCCCTCAAGGCCATGAAGGTCAAACAGAAAGACGGCAAGGACCTGGCCCGCTACCGGAAGGCGTCCCAGGAATCATGGGACAGGGAGTTCAAGATGGTCGAGGACTGGCCCGGGCCCGGCATCCACCCGGCCCGAGCGATGCAGGCCATAAGCGAGACCTTTGGCAAGGACGCGATCTATCTCGTGGACGGCGGCATGACCTCCCTCTGGGCGCACTGGTTCCTGCCGGCCACCTGGCCCCGCTCCTACCACGGCATCCTGGAACTCGGCATGCTGGGGATCGGCGTCCCCTACGCGGTCGGCGCCAAGCTCGCCAACCCGGACCGGAAGGTCGTCTGCGTGACCGGTGACGGCGCCGCCGGCTTCAACTTCATGGAGATGCAGTCCGCCGCCAGGGAGAACCTGGACATCACGACCGTCGTCTTCGCAGAGGGCCAGTGGACCATGGAGGTCCCGAACGAGATGATGCTCTATGGCAAGACCTTCGGCACGGGCATGGGCGAGGTCCGCTGGGACAAGGTCGGAGAGGGCCTGGGCTGCACCGGCCAGTACGCGGAGAAGGCAGACGAGGTAGGCCCCGCACTCAAGGCCGCCAAGGAAACCACCGGCCCGACCGTGGTCTGCCTGAAAACCGACCTCGAAGCAAACCTGGGTGTGCCCGAAGACTACATGATGCGCTTCTTCGAAGTCTACCAGGGCCCCCAATAGTAGTAAGCTGTCATCCTCGCGCCATTTCCGTCATTCCCGCGAAAGCGGGAATCCAGTGGCACATTGGTTTCCCTCTCCCTCGAGGGTGAGGGTGACTCCATCGCCCACAGCCTCAAGGAGGAGCATCCCCATGAAAACCCTCGCCGACAAAGTCGCCGCCGTCACTGGCGCAGCCTCCGGCATCGGCCGCGCCCTGGCCACCAACCTCGCCGCCAAAGGGTGCCACCTGGCCATCTCGGACGTAAACGAACAGGGCCTGCAGGAAACCGCGAACCTCGTGGCCGACAAGAACGTGAAGGTCACCACCCACATCGTCGACGTCGCAAACCGCGAACGGGTCTACCAGTACGCCGATGACGTGGTGAAAGAACACGGCCGCGTCAACATCATCATCAACAATGCAGGGGTCGCGGTCGGCGATTCCATCGAAGAGGTCTCCTATGAAGACTTCGAGTGGATCGTGAACATCAACTTCTGGGGCGTCGTCTACGGCACCAAGGCCTTCCTCCCCTACCTGAAAAGGGAACCCGAAGGCCATGTCGTAAACATCTCCAGCATCAACGGCATCGTCCCGAATCCCCTCAACGGCCCCTACTGTTCCACAAAGTTCGCGGTGAAGGGCTTCACCGAGACCCTGCGCCAGGAGATGAAAGGGACCTCGGTCGGTGTGAGCGTAGTCCATCCCGGCGGCATCGGGACCGATATCGTCCGTAACGCACGCATCCGCAGACACATCAATCCGAACAAGACACCCGACGAACTGGCCACAGACTTTGACGAAAAGGCCGTCCGGAACACAGCCGACTTCGCGGCCCAGACGATCATCTCCGGGATCGAGAAGAACAAGCAACGGGTCCTCGTCGGCGGAGACGCAAAATTCATGGACAGGATGACACGGCTCTTTCCCGTGACCGCAACCAAATTCGTGCAGCGTCTGACACAGAAATGGTCAGAGTAGACCTGGCAATGCCCCAAACCACGGACATTGCGATGAGCAAAGCAACGCGGCAATCCCCCAGCACAGTAGCATTCCTTCTCCCTCTCGAGAGGGAGAGGGAAGAGTCTAAAGTTGAAATGTGCCGTCATTCCGCAAAGCCGGGGGACGGCAATCTCTTCACTTCCAACTCACACAGCCCTCTGCTATAAAGGAAACAAACAACCCCTTCTCCGCAAGAAAGGAGACCAGTCCATGGACTACTTCGACGTAAACCTCGACCTCACCGAAGAAGACCTGGCCCTCAAGGCGGCCGCGAACCAGTTCGCCAGGGAGGTCATCCGACCGACCGCCAAGGCGCTGGACGACTTGACCCCCGAAGAGGTGATCGCCGACGGCTCCCCCCTCTACCCCTTCCTGAAGAAGTCCTACGAACTGGGCTACCACAAGATGCTCATCCCCGAGGCGTTCGGCGGCATGGGCCTGAATCCCCTTCAGGTGCACATCGTCATGGAGGAACTGGCCTGGGGCAGCTTCGGCCTGGCCGTTCAGCTGGCCGTCTGCAGCTTCGTCCCTTACACAGCCGTTTTCACCGGAAACGAGGAGCTGATCAAGGAATTCACGATTCCCTTCTGCGAGTGCACCGACGGCAGCATCCGGTCCTGCTGGGGCGGCACCGAGCCGGACCACGGCTCCGACAACATCGGCATGGGGGAAGCCTTCTTCCACGAGCCGAACGTGCGGACCAACTGCCTGGCCAAGCGGGACGGTGACGAGTGGGTCATCAACGGCCAGAAGGCGGCGTGGGTCTCGGGCGGCACCATTTCCACCCACTGCCAGCTCCACGTGCAGACCGACCCCGAACTGGGCTTTGCCGGCTTCAGCATCTTCCTCCTCCCCATGGACCTGCCCGGCTGCTCCAAGGGAAAGCCGCTCAACAAGATCGGCCAGCGCGACCTCAATCAGGGAGAGCTCTTCTTCGAGGACGTGCGGGTCCCGGACAAGTACCGGATCATCGGGCCGGACATGTACGGCATGATGGAGGAAGGGATCCTCTCGCTCGCCAATGCCTGGATGGCCACCTGGGCGACCGGCCTGGCCCGGGCCGCCTATGAAGAGGCCCTGACCTACTGCAAGGAGCGGGTCCAGGGCGGCCGGCCCCTGGCAGAGCACTACTCCATCAAGCAGAGGATCTTCGAGATGTTCGCCCGCGTGGAGACCTGCCGGGCTCTGTCCAGGGCGGCGATCAACCTGAACCTGAACATCGCCCCGGGCTTCCCCGAATACTCCATGGCGGCCAAGATCACCGCCACCCAACTCTGCCTGGAGAACGCCAACGACGCGATCCAGCTCCTCGGCGGCAACGGCCTCTCCAAGGAGTACCTGCCCGAGAAGCTCTTCCGGGACGCACGGGCGACCCTGATCGAAGACGGCAACAACGAGATACTCGCACGACACGGCGGCCACACCCTGTTCGAATGCTACCCCCGCCCCCGCGACACCATCCCCCGCATCGGCGGCTAGGAGAACAAACGGCATTCCCTCTCCCTCGAGGGAGAGGGTCAGGGTGAGGGTGGCTTACACTGTCCGTCGTTTGCGCAAGAGCGGCAATCCCCCAGCACCTAAGGAGAGCGGAACCGACCACAACCACCGTCATTCCCGCGAAGGCAGGAATCCATTGGCTTCAGGAGCTTAGGGATCCCTGCCTTCGCAGGGATGACGGCTTTCGCGGGGAGTGAGGGTGGCATACACTGTCAGTCACTCTCGCACTATCTCTGTCATTCCCGCGAAAGCGGGAATCCCCCAGCACCACAAGGAAACCCAACATGACCCTGAAGCAACGCCTGATCACCAAAGCCCTCGAACTCGGCTTCGAAGACATCGGCTTCACCACGGCAGAGCCCCTTGACCTCTACCTCAAGGAGATCGGATCCCGCCCGGAAATGTACCAATGGGTAAAGGACCTGGGCCTGGACCTGCCGCAAGGCGCCACGCTTTCGAAGAACCACCCGTGGGCAAAGTCCATGGTGGTGCTGATTCTCAACTATTACAAGATGCAGTTCCCGCCTCAGCTCGTAGGAAAGTACGGCCGATGCTATCAGATAGACGACCGCATCGCTCAGAAGGACTGGGTCCTGAGCATCCTGAATTTCATCCAGTTCCTGAGCGACGAAGGGATTCGCTTGCACCAGGGAGAAGAGATCCCCGCCCGCATGTCCGCCGCCAGGGCCGGCTTGGTGACCTACGGCAAGAACTGTTTCGCCTACGCCCGCAAGTCCATGATGGGCGCCTCCTGGCTGGTGAGTATTCCCATTCTGATCGACGCGGAGATCGAGCCGGACGAGCCTTCCATCGAGGTCGGGTGCCCCTCCTGGTGCAAGAATGCCTGCATAGCGGCATGCCCCACCGGCGCCCTGTACAAGCCGAAGAAGATGAACCCTCTGAAGTGTATCCCGTACAATACGTACTACGCTACCGGGATCACCGCCATGGAACTGCGGGAGCCCATGGGGAGATGGATTTACGGCTGCGACCGGTGTCAGGCGGTCTGCCCGCGCAACGAGCCCTGGATGAACCAGGTTCTCCCGGAAAACCCGCCTCTCATGGAGAGGGCAGGAGACTTCCAGCCAGACGTACTGCTCACCATGTCTCAGGACCACTACGAGAACAAGGTGTGGCCGCTCATGTTCTACATCCCCAAGGAGAACATCGGAAAGTGGAAGATGAACGCCGCCCGTTCCCTTGGAAACTCGGGCGACACCGGCCACGTCCCAATCCTGGTTCAAACCCTCGCCGACAACCCGGATGAAACCGTCCGCGGCATGTGCGCCTGGTCCCTGGGCAGACTCGGCGGAACCAAAGCCAAAGCCGCCCTTGAAGCTCGTCTCCCCAACGAGAACGGCCTGGTAAAGGCAGAAATAAGTCTCGCACTGGAAAAGATTTAACTAGACTGCCGTCGTCCCTACGCTTTCTCCGTCATTCCTGCGCTCTTTCTGTCATTCCCGCGAAAGCGGGAATCCAGGGGCCCTTCCGTCATTCCTGCCCCTGCCTACTGCCTGCAGGGGCAGGCTCCGACAGGAATCCATTGGCTTCACGTGCTGAGGGATCCCTGCCTTCGCAGGGATGACAGCGAAGAGGCGTTTTTCGACACCCTCTCAAGGGAGAGGGCCGGAGCCTGTCCCCGCGAGAGGCGGGGACCCCCTCGACCCACTGATCTGTCATTCCCGCGAAGGCGGGAATCCCCCAGCACCATACCCCTGGCCTCACACCTCCCTCCAATGCTAAAGTGTAACGACCATCAAACCACCAGAGGAAACAAAAAATGCGCCTCTTACACACCATGGTCCGCGTCGCCAACCTGGACGAATCCATCAAATTCTACACCGAAGTCCTCGGCATGAAGCTCCTGCGCAAGAAAGACTACCCCGACGGCAAATTCACCCTCGCCTTCGTCGGCTACGGAAACGAATCCGAAGAGGCGGTCATCGAGCTGACCCACAACTGGGACGTAGACCACTACGAGCTGGGCAACGCCTACGGACACATCGCCCTGGAAGTGGACGACGTATACGAAGCCTGTGACAAGATCAAGGCCCGCGGCGGAAAGGTCGTCCGAGAAGCCGGCCCCATGAAAAGCGGCACCACCATCCTCGCCTTCGTCGAAGACCCGGACGGCTACAAGATCGAGCTCCTGGGCAAGAAGCGGGCGGACTGATCTTCACAAAATTGTTGACAGAAACCTGTCCCGTGCTATCATATTGATATCACACGGCACAAAGAGGAGGTTTCTCATGGGACAAATACTCGTGCGTGATCTGAATGACGAAGTCATCGAACGATTGAAAGACCGGGCCAGGAACGACGGCCGTTCTCTCCAATCAGAGGTAAAACTCATCTTGGAACAGGCAGCTCGAGCAGACATCCGGGCAGCACGCAAACTTGCCAACGACATTCGGAAGAGCTTCAAGGGAAGGAAACTCACTGACAGCGCCGACCTGATCCGTGAGGATCGTGATAGATGAGCGTCTTTGTTGTAGACGCCAGCGTTGCTGCAAAGTGGGTTTTTCCCGAATCCCACACAGAGAATTCTCTTCGGCTTCTCACGGACCGAAACCGCCTCCATGCACCCGACTTCCTTTTTGCAGAACTGGACAACGTTGTGTGCAAAAGGATCCGGCGAGGCGAGATCAATCGAATCGAGGGAACCAGGGTCAGGGAAGCATTACGACGGTTCCCCATCCAAACACATAGTTTCCTGCCCCTTCTCGATCCAGGGTATGAGATTGCAGTACGATCAGGGCGAAGCCTGTACGATTGCCTCTATGTTGCCCTTGCGGTTTTGCTTGACGGCCAGATGGTAACTGCGGACCGCCGGCTGCACGACGGATTGGTTACCGGACCGCTCTCGAAGAATGTCTTGTGGGTAGAGAAGCTGTAGGCAAGGTCGTCCGCGAATCCGGCCCCATGAAGAGCGGCACCACCATCCTCGCCTTCGCCGAAGACCCGGACGGCTACAAGATCGAGCTCCTGGGCAAGAAACGGGCCGATTGATCACTCTGAATCATTCTTATATTGACACAATCTCTTCAGCCGTCCTACTCTGGCTCCAGGGCCTCTTCCCCGGTTCCGTGTTCGCACTTGCATCTGAAATCGAACACGCGGGGTGGCGATCGGAGGGCACAAGACAAATGCGGCGACTCCTTGCACCCATAGCGCTTTACCTCTTTGTTCTCACCCTCTTCTTCCTGAAGGTGGTCCTGTCGACCCATCCGCTCATCGTAGTCTCCTTCGCCGCCTTTACGGTCCTCTACCTGCTCACATTGTTCTTTGGTGTAATTGACATCTCTACAAAGGTTACTGACGATCAAGATTCCAACGCGTTTCAAACAAGCACGATCCGGCTTCTTGAGACATGCCCCTTTCTTCTGCCTGCGTTCCTTACTGCATCAATGACCCTTGCTGCAACTCTCATTCTACCCCCACCAACAATAGAGCGAACAATCTACTTCTTGTCCTTCTTCTTGTTTTCTCTTCTTGCATATCTAGCCGAAATGGTCCTCGTCGTGGATACGATGAGGAGACGTTCAAGAATACCCGACAAACTGGATCAACAAAGACTACAGAAGGCCGAAACTGAACTTGTTCGAGAAGGAGGCGCACATTCCAGGAAAAAGCTGTTGCTCATTAACCCTGTAAACCAGAGCATGCCGGGGTATTCGGGGTCGATGAACAGCAGACTCCAGCCGCTGGGATTGGGAATCGTCGCAGCTCTCACGCCGAGTGAATTCTATGTGAAGTTGATCGACGAGAACCTGGAGAGTTTCCAATACGAGGAGGCTGATTTGGTCGGAATCAGTGCCCTCACCTCAACAGTAAACAGGGCCTATGAAATTGCCGCAGAATACAGGAAGAACAATGTTTCCGTGGTAATGGGTGGCATTCATGCCTCTATGATGCCGGATGAGGCCTTACACCATGTGGACAGTGTTGTCATCGGAGAGGCTGAGAGCGTCTGGCAGGATGTGACGACGGATTTTCTGGATGGGAATTTGAGGAAGAGATACACAGGTGTGCGTTTACCCCTCGAGAACATGGTTCCTCCCAAAAGGGAACTGTTCAGTAGTCTATATCCGGGGGCATCCGTTCAAACGTCCCGTGGATGTCCTCTGAATTGCGAATTCTGCTCGGTAACGGTCTTCAATGGTGGAGAATATCGGTTCCGGCCCATTGATGAAGTCTTGGATGAACTGGAGACTATTCCCAACCGAGATATATTCTTTGTTGACGACAATCTTGTGGGATATGGCAAGCATTCGAGGCAGAGGGCAAAGGATCTCTTTCGTGGCATGATTGAGCGACACCTAAACAAGCAATGGGTGTGTCAGGCTTCCGTGAACTTCGGAGCAGATGAGGAGTTACTTCTACTGGCAAGGGAAAGTGGTTGTTCGTTGGTTCTGTTGGGCTTGGAGTCGGATGACCGGCAGGAACTCATCGACATGAAGAAGGAGATAAACGTTCAATTCGATTATGATACGATTCTTCGCAATATCAATAGACATGGAATCGGGGTGTTCGGTGCATTCATTTTCGGTGTTGAGACAGAGACTGCGAAAAGCATATGGAGGAAAGCAAAATTCATCTGCAAGAAACGCATTGATGTGATTCAGACGACGGTTCTGACCCCATTGCCGGGAACAAACTTCTTCCGAGCGGCCCAGGAGGAAGACAGGCTGTTGTATACTGATTTCCCGAAGGACTGGGAAAGATACAACATGACGGAATATACATACAAGATCAAGGGAATCGGAAAGGAAGAATTTCCGAGTATCTTCATGAAAAGCGTGAAGAGGATCTTCTCAAAAAGGACCCTGTCGACTAAGCTCTTCAGAACGGCAATTCATACCCGGGATCTCCGGCTTGGAGTGATTTCTTACATAGCCAATCTGGAGGTTGGAAGGATATGGTACAAGATCTGTTCGATTGTTGAAGACAGATTGAATCGATGACGGGTCTTCCTGCAAGCGATAGTGGACGACGTCTACGAGGCCTTCGTCGAAGACCCGGACGGCTACAAGATCGAGCTCCTGGGCAAGAAGAGGGCCGACTGATTGCACTTCAATATTCTGAATGGGTTACAGCTCAATCACTCGCAGCACTTCGTGTCGCAGCCCCCGCCCCCAGTCCCACAGTCGCCGCCTCCGTGGCTTTCTTCGCTACAACCGCAGCCGCAGCCGGCCGACTGGGTGGCATTCTCGCTGATACCGACGACCTTGATATCAAACGTCAGTTTTTGTCCGGCCATGGGGTGGTTCAGGTCGACGGTCACCTGGGCATCGTCAACCTTGACGATAAGAGCGGGAAACTGCTTCCCGTCGGGGCTGGTCATTCCAATGGGCTGCCCCTCCTTGGGTTCCACCTGGGGAGGCAACTCCGACCGTTGAAATGTAAGCGTTCTTTCTTCATCCCTGTGACCGTATGCATCTTCCGGGTCGAGGGTGAAGACCTTTGTTTCATTCAAGGACATACCCGCCAGCGCAGACTCAAACCCCTTGATCATCTGCCCCTCACCCATCTTTAACTCCAGCGGCTTCTGTCCCTTGCTGGTGTCGAAAATATCACCATTTTCAAGGGTTCCGGTATAGTCTACACGGATAAATAAGCCGTCGGTGACTTTGTCCATTAGAATCTCCTTAAAGTTAACTAATAGTCCACTGATTCGTTCCATCCCAGCTCCAACCCCTAGAAAAAAGAACTTCCAACCCAGATCCGGAACGCAAACTCCGCGTCGGTTCCGTCCCCAAAACGTATGGCCGGCCCCAGTTCGAACAGGAGCCAGGGCGTAATCGTCTCCGTCGCCTTCACCTCCGCACCGAGCCGGGCCAGGAGGGGGAGCACAAAATAATCGTCGGCACCAGACACGATCATGCCCGTGAGGGGGATGGCTCCGCCGGTGATCAAGTTGACCTTCGGAGTAAGCTCGATCGTGACGGGAACACTCAACTCACACCGCAACCCGAAGACAAAGTGATCGCCCCGACCCTCCTCCAGGCTTCCGAGCAGCATTCCGGGCTTCACCTGAAAGGCGATGTCTGCCGTGCCGGTCTTCTTCAGATGCCATTTCAAGGGCACATTGACGGCCCCTCCGATCTCGACGTTCGTAAATCCCCCTGACCAGTCCCCGTACACCAACTCGCCCCCGATCGCCCAATCCGGCGTGCCGGAGTGCCAGTATTCATAGAACACACTGGGCCACCCCGCGCCCACCTGGTGAGCCGTTCCCACGGGCATCAGCTTTCCGCCCTGCAGAGACGGAGGCCCGGCAAAAGCCGTGCCGACCCACAGAACAAGAAACAGGACCGTAAGCCTCGTTTTCATCGCCAAATCTCCTTTCATATGGAAGTACCGTAGATGCTCAGACAATCTGTTGCGCAAGCACACCGAGGAAACCTGTCGCAGACAAAGGAGGGTGCCCGAAATCAAACGAAGTGTCAACCGGAAGGAGTTCGGATCTCCCTGTTTACGTACAATACGTTCAGACTCCCGTCTCCTTGGCATATTCCGGGAAAAGCCTTCGGACTTGCCCTGAGCCAACAAGCTGCGACAAGATTCGGTAGTTATTGCGGTTGAACCGTATCCGTCCCGCAATCAGTGCGGGATGGACCCTCAGCTTGGCAGCCAAAGAGAGAACATCGGGGGCCTTGGGAACTTCGGCAGCCTCCAATTGCGGCCAATAGCGCTTCGGAACCAGCGCTTCGGAAGCCACCTCATCCGCCTCGTTCTCCGCATGACCGAGGCCACCCTCCCCGAAACTGCAAGGATCCAGATCATCCACAATGAGTCGACATTCGTCAGACAGATGTCGCGCCAGATGAGCCAGTTCGTGCAGCAGGGTAAACCAGAAATTGTCGAGACGATCATGGCGCAGGGTCAAGCCGATGACGGCGTTGCCGTCGGGCAGCAGAAATGCGCCGCCGTCCAGGCAGGTTCTCGCAAGATGTGGGACGACGATCAGATGAATCCCGTGCTTCATCAGGAATTCGCGCGCAAGGAGAGGTCCGTTCTCGAAGAAACTCAACCTGGCAATCTCTCTCAACACCACCGGGATGAGACTCTTCTGTTCAAAGGGGGCTTCCAGCCGGGTCTTCCTGGCCAGGGCCGACACACGCATACACCAGGCTGAAACGGCATACCTGTCTGCTCTGTCATTGAGCCGGCCTGCAAGGCCCTGACGAAGCAAGGGCGAAGGCACCGCATCAAGGCCTCCTGCGGATTCGACAAACCGGAGCATCACCTCCTCGGCCCTTTCACGTACACCGTCAACCATGGGTAACCACCCTCGTTTCGCCATTTCCCGCACAGGGAAGCGGGACCAGTCCAGCTCAGGCGGCGTTTCCGGGAACTCTCCCCCCGGCTCCTTGAGCAACACCTCGGCGGGGATACCGAGCTCCTTGTGAACCTTCCGCATCATGGCCAGTGTAAGCGGACGTCTACCATTCAGGACCTCAGACACCTTGCTCTTCGTTCCCAGGAGAGGAATCAGATCCTTCTGTTTCAATCCCAGCTGCTCCATCCGGAACTTGATCGCATCCACGGGCCCGGGCCAGCTGATGGGAAAGTGCCGTTCTTCATACATTTCCACAAGGGCGGTCAACAATTCCAGCTCATCCATCTCCGCGGTGCCGGGCTTGGCATCCATAATCTCTTCAATGCGGGCCAGCGCCTTGCTGTAATCTTCTTCAGTCTTTATGAGGCGGGCAGCCATCTAAATCACCGTAGAATTCGATCAGTGTTTTTCGCTTGATTACATGCATATTCTAGTTTGTTCCCAACTATATGTCAAGCTATAAGTTCCCTTTTTGGGAACAATCGGCCGTTTGTACCCCACTTTCTGTTTGTGTTCATCCTCTCAGGAAATACGACCGGCAAACCCCTGACAACGGCAGAATAGACGGATCAGCAAAACTCGTACCATGAGATTGCGTTGACAGCCTTTGACCGCATCTGTCAAACACCCCCGGTATACTCATCCCGAAAAGCGAGGTAAGATTACCCGCAGCAAGATGACGGGCCGGCAACCCTTGAAGAAGTGGCGGAGGCTGTTCAAAAAGTGCCAGATGCAAGGCAGGCGAAACTTGTCCCCGCGAAGGCGGGGATCCAGTTCAACCCTGAGGCGTACTTCCTGTACGTTGAATGACGAGGGATGATGCCGAACACCGCAGATGGGACTTTTTCAACAGCCTCCAGGGGGAATCGATGAAGTTCGTTCATACCGCTGACTGGCAGATCGGCATGAAGGCGGCCCACGTCGGGGCCGTGGGGGGAAAGCTCCGAGAGGCCCGTCTCGAGGCCTCACGCAAGGTGATCCAAGCGGCCGAGGCCCAGGGCGCGGAGTTCATCCTCCTGGCCGGGGACACCTTCGAAGACAACGGCGTGGACAGGGTCCTCGTCCAGAAAACCGCGGATATCCTTGGGAAATCGGCCGTACCGGTATACATCATCCCGGGCAATCACGATCCCCTGGTCCCGGGGTCGGTCTGGGACCACCCGGTCTGGGGGGAGCAGCAGAAGATACGGGTCCTCAAGGCCCCGGAACCCCTCGAAATCCCCGGAGGCACCCTCTACCCCTGCCCGGTCCTGGAGAAGCACTCGAGAAAGGACCCCACCGCCTGGATCGACGCGACCCGGACAGACGGACTCAAGATCGGGATGGCCCACGGCACCGTGGAGGGCATGCCCCAGGTAGCGCCCGATCATCCCATCCCCAGAGACGCGGCCCTCCGAACCGGCCTGGACTACCTCGCCCTCGGCCACTGGCACTCCACAGCTTCTTACGAGGACCCGCCCGGGACGATCCGCATGGCATATTCCGGCACCCACGAGACCACGAGATTCGGCGAGCGGGACAGCGGCAACGTCCTCGTCGTGGAAATCACCGGGCCCGGCGCCCCTCCAACAATCACCCCCCTGAGAACAGGCAGCCTCGCCTGGCTCACCCTTGACGAGGAAATCGGCCGGGAAGGGGCCCTCGCAAGGGTTCGCTCTCTTGTAGAACAGGCGGAGAACCCGGACGAGACCTTGATCGAGGTCCGCCTCTCCGGACTCCTGCCCGGCTCGGTCGGCCCCGAACTGGGCCGCCTGAAGGAAGTGCTCGAATCGCGCTTCCTGTACCACCGGCTGGACACCGACGGCCTGCGCCCCGCCCCCGAGGACGAAACCTGGCTCGAAGGGCTCCCGCAGGGCGTCTTACGGGAGGCGGCCCTACAGCTCCGGGAACTGGCAGCCTCCGAACAAACCGCCTCCTCGACCCCCGAAGCCTCCCCGAGGATCGCCGCACAGGCCCTCATGGAACTCTACGCACTCGTACAGGGGGCTGAGTCATGATTCTGCGATCCATCGGGGTGCAGGGCTGGCGGTGCTTCGCCGACCCCATGACGGTCGGCCCCTTTGGGGACGCAATCAACGTCATCCACGCGCCCAACGCCGTGGGCAAGTCCACCCTCTTTGAAGCCCTCCTCCGAGGCTTCTTCGACGGCCACCGGGTAGGCGGCCGTGAAGTGGAGTCCCTCCGCCCGTGGGGCCGCGACCTTTCCCCGGAGGTGACCCTGGAATTCTCCGAGGCCGGAATTGAATACCGGCTCAAGAAGCGGTTCCTGGACAACGCCTCCTCCGAAGTCTTCCGAAAAGAAGAGAACAAGTTCGTCCGCCTTTCCGAAGGTGAAAAAGCGGACGAGTTCGTGCGCAACCTCTTCTCTGCGGGCACCCCCGGCCGGGGCCTCTCCAAGCCGGCCCACTGGGGACTGGCCCAGGTTCTTCTGGTCCCGCAGGGCGAGCTCGAGGTCCCGGAGCTTACCGGCAACCTCGTCGAAGACATCCAGGAGTCGCTCGGCGTGCAGGTGTCCGGCCCGGGCATGGGCGGCCTGGAGGAGAAGATCGAGGCCTCCTTCCTCCGCTTCTTCACCCCCGGCGGCAAGCTCAAGACAGGCAAGGACGCGCCCAGGGTCCTCGAACTCAAAGACCGCGTGCAGGAACTGGAAGAGGAACAGCGCGGCATCCTCGAAGAACTGGAAGTCTTTGACCAGGCAAGCCGGCGGGTCGAGGACCTCAGGGCCGAAAGGGCACAGGCAAAACGGGACGCGGAAAGCCTCGACCAGGAACTGGCCAAGGCAAGACAACAGGGCCAGTCCTACACCACACTGGTCACGGACCGGGACCTCAAGCAGGAACAGATGAAGGCCGCCTCGGCCCGGCACGGACAACTCAAGCAGCACATCGAAGGGATCGAGACCGCCCGAAAGGAACTCGCCCACACCCGGGAGGAACTCGAGCGGCTCGGAAAGGACACCTCCGAAAGGGTGAAGGAACTCTCCAGGTTGAACGCCCAGGCGGAACAGGCCAAGTCCGACCTGGAGGAAGTGCGAAAGGGAAGAGAAGGCGTGGACAAGGCGGAAAAGCAAGCCGAGGATGCCGAGCGGTTCGTGCAGGCCGGAAAGCGCCTTACCGAACTCCAGGGCCTGCTCAAGAGAATCCGGGAGGCCATCCAAGACCTGGAAGCCGGGAAAAAGGAACTCGCCGCAACCGTAGCACCGGACGCCAAGGCCCTGAAAGCCATACGCAAGGCCCTCACCGCCCGTGACGAGGCCCAGATCCGCCTCGACGCAGCGCTCATCACCCTGGAGATCGTACCCCTGGTACCCGGAAGCGTGGAGATTCTCGCCGCCGAGGTAACCGGCCACCAGGAGATCACCCCCGGCACGCCGGTTATCGTCAAAGGCGCACCCGAAGTGGTCGTGGACCTGGCCGGAGTGGCCCGCATCCGCGCCCGCGGCCCCGCAGGCACGGTGGAGGAACTCCGGGAAGAGGTGAGCAAAGAAACAAGAAACCTCGAGGCCCTCACAGCAGGCTTCGGCACCACCGACATGGACCAACTCGAGGCAAAGAGCGAGCACTACCACGGCATCCAGCAAAAGGTCTCCGACGCACAGACCCGGCTCGATACCCTCCTCTCCAACACCACTGCAGAGAAAATCGAGCAGGAGTCGCGCAAGACAGAGCAAATCATCGAGGAGATCTCACGAGCCTACCCCGACTGGACCAACACCCCTCCGGATGCCGACTCTCTGCGCACCACCGCCCGGGAGATCAAACAGGCCTTCCTATCCCGCATAGACGAAGCGGAACTAAAGAACGAGAAAGCGGCACAGGCCTTTCAGGCCGCAAACGTAAAGATCGCCAAGGTTCAGGCAGAGCACGACCTGCGGGACCGCGAAGTGAAATCCATCTCGGAAAAACTCGACCACATGCAGCAAGACGGCATGGACGACCAGCAGAGGTCAGCAAAGCTGGGCGAGATCTCCCTCGAGTGGGATGCAGCCAGGAGCGCATCCGAAAAGCTGGAGACAGAACTCGGCCGCTTTCAGGACGACCCCCGCCTCCTCGCCGAAAAACTCGAAAAACAACGAAACGCGATCCAGGACCAGGCCTCGAACGCCCTGGAGCTGCTCAAGAAGGAAGAGGGCCGGCTCGAGCAACTGGCAACCTCAGGCCCCTACTCCGCCCTTTCCCACGTAGAGGAACAAATCGCGGAACTCAAGACTCAGATCGACTCTGAGGAACTCCGGATCAACGCAATCCGGCTCCTCCGCGACACTGTCCATCACTGCAAGGTAAAGATCCTCTCAGACCTAAGGAAGCCCGTGGAAGAATCCGCCACCCGCATGCTTCAACGGATCGCCGGCACCCGCCTCGGCACGGTCCAGCTAGCCGACAGCTTCCATCCCCAGGCCGTGACCCCTCGCATGGCATCATCGGAGGTTACGCTGCTCGACCTCTCCGGCGGAGAGACCGAACAAGTCCACCTCGCCGTCCGTCTCGCCCTCGCAGAGGTCCTGGCAGGCGACGACCACAGGTTCCTCGTCCTGGACGACATCCTCACCGCCACCGACACCGGCCGCCTGGCCAGAGTCCTCTCCATCCTCGAAGAGGCCGCCCAGCGCCTCCAACTTTTCATCCTCACCTGCCACCCGGAACGCTACCGTGGCCTGGCCGAGGCGGAGTTCTATGATTTGGAGGAGCTCCTAAGTGGGTCGTGAGAGTGTTCCTCCCTGAAGCTATTCTGTGGTAAGGTGAGCCACAAGGAGGTGGATGACATGACCGTACAAGAGACAATCGCGCGACTGAATTCTGAAAAACAGCTTTTGCAACAGTTTTCGGTCAAGGCGTTGTACTTGTTCGGCTCGGTCGTACGGGGCGAGGACCGTCCGGGGAGCGATATCGACGTCTTGGTCGAGTTCGAACCCGACGCTCGGGTGGGTCTGTTCACCTTCTCGCGCCTCCAGCGCCGCCTTTCGGAGATTCTCGGCAGACCGGTGGACCTCGTAACTCCCGATGCGCTTCACAAAGCTCTGAAGGATCGGATCCTGGAGGAAGCCGTCCATGCCGTCTAGGGACTGGAAATTCCGCATTGAGGACATACTGGAAGCCGTCACAGCGGCTCGGGGCTACACCGCCGGCATGGATCGATATGCGCACCATGCGGAACTTCATCGTACACGAATATTTCGGAGTCAGTGAACGGGTCATCTGGGACACTGTCCAAGACGATCTACCTGCAATCGTCGAACCATTACGCCGGCTTCTTGTATCAGAAGGTGACTGAAGACATTTGGAAGAGGCTGCACAACGCCCCCAGCTCTTCATCCTCACCTGCCACCCGGAACGATGCCGCGGCCTGTCCGAGGCTGAGTTCTTTGATCTGGAGGGGATTTTGAGTGGGTAGCATGTATGGGTAGTGCGTAATGTATCGTCGCAGTTTTCCAGAATTCGTGGATCTGACCCTCGTCCCTCTATCCCGCCGCAGCCAGATTCTGTGTTTCTTTGTCCAGCGCCCGAATCATTGCCTGAATCGTGTCAACCGCTCTTTCCTCAAAATAGGGCTCTCCACATTGCTGACAGATCCAAGCCGGAACTTCGTCAACGGTCAGATGAATCCCTCCCCGGTCAACATGAAAGGGCATCTTTCCACGTTCCATCGCACCGCCACAGTGCATACATTTCATTCCCTTCTCCTCTCCCTGAAGCCTTCTTCCCAATTCCCCGGATATCACGCTTCTCCCATTGGAGTCAAGAAGATGATTTTATAGAAACAAACGTAACTTTGCAGAGGTCCTGGGAGGAGACAACCGCAGGTTCCTCGTCCTGGACGACATCCTCACCGCCACCGACACCGGCCGCCTGGCACGCATCCTCTCCATCCTGGAAGAGGCCGCCCAACGCCTCCAACTCTTCATCCTCACCTGCCACCCGGAACGATACCGTGGAATGGCCGCGACGGACTTCTACGATTTGGAGGGGATTCTGAGTGGGTCGTGAGTTCTTTTGATCCGCAAAGGCCCACAACGGTCTCAGGTCCGCTGTCTGGTGGTTGGTTGATTCAGAGCTGTCACATAACAACTCTCTCTACTTGTTAACCTGCCGGAGGAAAGTTCGAAATGTCGGATTGGGTGGCCAAAAAGAATTGCTTGTTAACCAGGACGGGTCTCAGGGAAGAGAGAAAGAGAGTATGGCGGGTCTTCTGGATGCGATGGATGGGGTTGCTTCCGATTCGCCGGGAACGCTCTTCGAAACAGAGAGAGGGCAGTTGCGGGGGAGAAGCGTAAACCTTTGCAGGACTGCAACAAAAAGCAAAACCTCAAGAACCGAAATTCTCAGGGTTTGCGTTAACCGATAACCCGCCCAAGTTAGCGGGATTTTAGACTGGCTCCCCATCGTGGACGACTTTCGAACTTTTCTGGTCTCCTCTCCTGAGATTCTTGCCAATCTGAAGACGCTGTCTAGGTTGGAGGGCACTTGTCAGGGATAGAACTGGGCCACCAGATCTCGGATGTACACGCCCGAAGCCACCAAGCCAGCAACATTTCCTCCAGATCCTTCCTTTTATCGTCGTAGCACATCAACACCCTGATGTCCTCGCTCTCTACGTCATGGACCTGGTCTGGTGACACCTCAAACCAAAGAATCTGTTCTTTAGTGCCTTTCTCTTCGCCTAGGACGAGGCAGAGATTCCTGGTGTTCTGCAGTAAGGCTTTGATTCTATTGTGAGATTATGATGTCGAGGAAGGAAGAGAGACAGGGATAGACCAAGCGGCGTGGAATCGGGTGGCATTCAAGCGGCGCAAAAGACCCTATTTTTTGCCACAATCTCAGCTGGGAAAGAGGACAAAATA
>RCNC010000339.1_pt1 | contig 29564 bp, 23 predicted proteins | sample 2041301 | NCBI WGS metagenome assembly RCNC01 (sample SAMN09708231, study PRJNA481090) | Marine sediment metagenome, whole genome shotgun sequencing project. | biome: marine sediment; feature: ocean; material: sediment; isolation source: Sewage treatment plant 13A marine sediment (STP13A) ... | reverse complement strand
GGTCTGGCCATCGGCCGGCGGGGCGGGCACATCGTTCGTCCGGAAGTCGGTATCCTGATATTCCCTGAAGGAAATGATGTTCTGCAGTTCGGGATCGCCTATACGCCGGAGGCTCCGGCGAGACCAAGTACCTGGGAAAACGTCAGGGAGACCCCGCACTAGGGGGTAATGGCCTCTTTCCGGATTTCCACCACCTGATCCGCCGCCACGTTTTCCTGGACGGTCACCCGGCCGGACGGCCATTTCACCTCGACGCGGTCGGCCGTCTCATGCGTGCCCAATCCAAAGTGGGGAGCCAGGTCGCCGTCACCATCAAAATCCACCCAGCTGGCGCAGCCAGTGCTGGCGTGGTCGGTAGTGACACCATCGATTTCCAGGCAGTCGAAAGCCAGTTCGGATCCCGGCGGGCTGGAGGTTTCGGAGCATCCCGAAAATACCTGGGCCAGAACAAGGCAACATGCGGCAGCGAAAGGTGCAGTCTTCATCTTGATTTCCTTGACCTGTCAGGGCAGGTCGAACAGTTCCAGGTCCTCTTCGAACATCGGGCCGGTGGCCGTGAACACGAAATTATCCGGGTCGACAGCCGACTGGGCCAGATCGTTGATTTCGTCCCGTGAGACGAGGAAAATTTCCCGGAGGGGATCAAGGGGGATCTCTCCCAGTCGGGCCATCCATTGCAGATAATCCAGACCGGATTCGGCATCGCTCAGGTTTCCGATGGTCGTCCCGGTCAGTTGCAGCCTGGCCCGGGCGATTTCGTCATCCGTGAATCCCGTACCGACCAGCCTGCCCAACTCTCCCCTCACCAGGGGAAACACGATCTGGGGTTGGCCCGGTTGGCAGGTGATGGAAGCTTCCCACAACATGCCGCCTGCCACGGGATGAATCCTTGTCGTTACGCCATAGGTCAGGCCTTCTTTTTCCCGCAACCGGCTGGTCAGGACCTGGTCGAGGGCGGTCTTCAGAGTCAGAGCCGCGGTCACCGGACGCCGCCCCTGCCTGGCCAGGCGCGGGGGAAACGAAAAGGTCAAAACGACATCGCCCCGGGTCAGGTCGGCAACGATTTTTCCCCGGATCCCCTGGACTTTCACATCCGGGGGATCTGCCTGTTTACGGGCCTTCCAGGTGTCGTGTTGCCCGAAGGTCTGGTCCAGTTGTGTCCTGACCTCGTCGGCGGGGACCCCGCCGGCGGTCATTAGCTGGAGATTTCCCGTTTTCTGGAAAGTGTTCTTGTGCAGATTCGAGAGGTCCTTGTAGTTGACCTTCGCGAAGGCTTCGGGGTCGGGGGCCCACTGCCCCAGGGAAGGGTGCTTGGGGCCCAGGATTTGTTCCCGGCGCCAGGTCATGGCCATGTTGACCTTTCTTTCAAGTATATCCTGGAGATATTGGTCGCCCCACCGGGTGACGGAGTACCAGCGGAGACTGTTGAAATCCCGGCTCGAAATCCTCTTCTGGACGGTCTCGAGGATTTTGGCCATCTGGTCGGCGGGACCGGCGGCATGGAGGCCGGCGGTATTCCAGCTCAAGCGGAAATTTAGGTCGTGAGGCAAGGGCCGGGGTGGCAGGTCCCGGTCGGGATCCCGTCTCTGTCTGTCGTCAAAATCGACCACCAGGTTGAAGATCTGGGTGATCCCGGGTTTCTTGCCGGGACGCATGTCCTTGATGCCCTCGAAGGTGCGGATGCCGGCCAGGGTAAAGTTGCGTGAGTCGGCCGTCAGAAGGTTGACGACGGGAGTACCGTTGGAGAGGGTGAGGCGCTCCATCTTGATGAGCCCTGCCTTGCCGTACTCCTTGAGCACGGGCTCGACTTGCTGGCTGGTCAGGTTGTCCAGTGCGGAGTCCGCATTCCCGCCAGAAGGCTTGGGTTTGCTTTTTGCCATGGTGATGGTGGCTTGTCTTTCGGAGTCGCGTCCGTGGCTGACTCCGACGATCACCTGGTCATGATTGAACCATCGTTCCATGAATTGCAGAAAATCATCCGGTTGGGCGCCCTCGAGAATTTCGTGGATCCTCTCTTTGGTCATGAATTCATTGCCGTTGACCAGGGCGGTCCCGCGCCCCGTGGACCGGCCGGGATTGAGCGAGCGGCTATCCAAATGGTCAATGGCTTGGGCCAGCCTCTTGGCGAACACATCCGGGGCCATGAGCTCATTGACGAAATTGGAAATATTGTCCCATTTGTTTCCCAAGAAGCTGAGGCTCTGCTGCTCCGGGTCGAATTCAGGATAAATGGTGCCCCAGCGGTCCTCGGGGTTGGTGGAAGGCCGATAGTAGGAACTCCTGCCGACCAACATGAAAATGGTCTCGCCCGGGACACTCGAGGCCCGAAGATAAAGGCCCGACTCCTGCATGAGCATGGGCAGGACGTCGGCCCAGGCCGAATCCAGGTCCTCCTGCAGGGATACCCTGAAGGCCAGGCAGGTAATGAGGCCCGTATGGTCATCGGAATCGAGGACCAACTGACCGGCGGAGAGCGGGGGAAAAGGAGGGGTCTCGGCGTAAACGGTTGGCACTTTTTGGTCCGAGAGGAAAATCCGCTCAATTTCCGCCAAAGCCTGTTCGGGGTCCAGGGGCCCCATGACCACGAGAGCTGACCGTTCGGGGCGGATGAATGTATTCTGGAATTCGAGGAATTCATCGATCCCGATGCGGGATACCGATTCAGCGGTTCCTCCGACCGAGCGGCTGAAGGGGTGTCCGGGATAGCAGGCGTGGAAAACCTTTTCGGTGAATACCTGAATGGGCGAAAGGCGCTGGCGCATGGCCAACTCCTCCAAAACGACGCTCCTTTCCCTGGCGAAACTCACCGGGTCGGTGACCACGCCGCGCTGCCGGTCGGCTTCGAGTTCCAGGATCCGAGGCAGAAACACCGGCAGGCATTCGGTGTCGAACTGCATGTAGGCCGAGCCCGTATAGGCGTTGCGGTAGGTGGAGTAGAGGGTCTGCTGCCGGATCAATTCACCGCCTGGATAGTTGAGACTGCTTTCGGTCAGGAGATGTTCGGAGAGATGGGCCAGGCCGGCGAGACTGTCGGGCTCCAGCGCGCTGCCGGCGGCGTAGAACATTCCGACCCGGGTCAGGGCGGCGTCGGGAAGCGACTTGATCAGGACCTGCATCCCGCTGGGCAGGGTGGTCTGGATCTGGACCGGATCGACGGCCAAGGTATCGGGTTCATCTTCCTGGGAAAGAGCCGGGGAGCCTACCAGAAGGAGAGATATCAAAAGAGCGGCAAAAAATCTGGCCATGACGATCTCCCCCTGATCGAACCAGCAAATAAGCCCGCCTAAAACCATGAATTGCATGAATTCCCGCGGGAAAGAAACTATAATGGCATCCAGTTCCCACCCTAACCCTGTTGGGCCATCATACCGGAGGATGCCCATGGATATCGATATGAATCTTTTTCACCGTCTGTTCCGTGCCCATCCCTGGCACGGGATCTCCATCGGTGAAGATGCGCCCGAGGTTGTGAACGCCTACATCGAGATCGTGCCCAGTGACACGGTGAAGTACGAGCTCGACAAACCGACCGGGCATTTGAAGGTGGACCGGCCGCAGAAATTTTCCAACGTCTATCCAACCCTGTACGGGCTGATTCCCCAGACCTACTGCGGCGACTCCATTGCGGATTTCTGCATGAAGCAGGCTTCGCGCACGGGCATCGTGGGGGACGGCGACCCGCTGGACATCTGTGTGCTGGCGGAAAAATCGATCACCCACGGGGACATCCTGCTGCCGGTGACGCCGGTTGGCGGCCTGCGCATGATCGACGACAACGAAGCCGACGACAAGATCATCGCCGTGATGCGGGGCGATGCCATCTACGGGCACATGCGAGATATCCACGAGTGTCCGCCTGCGCAGATCGACCGTTTGAAGCACTACTTCCTGACCTACAAGGACGCGCCGGGGGCTCAGAAACGCGAAGCCGAGATCACCCACGTTTACGGGCGCGAAGAAGCCCAGGAAGTGATCGAGCGGAGCCGGCAGGATTACGCCGCCTCCTTCGGGGATCTGAAAAAGCTTTTTGAAAGCCTTCGGACCGGCTGAGATCCGGAGAAATATGGGGCCCCCGGGGGCCCTTCTGCCCACGGGACCCACCGGTTCCGACCCACCCTTCCGGTATTGAAAACCCCACTGCATGATAGGTCTACGTGGTCTCCAAGATGACGGCGCCGCCGCCGGATCATATCCCGCGCGTCCGCTTCGGCGGGCGCGCTATTTTCATATCGGCGGTGGCCATACTGCGGCCCCGTGGTACAATTTCCGCCGGTTCAATGGCATAGTCCACAACCCCAGAGGCACCCGTGGCTGAACAGGCGCGCGTCCGCAAATATTTCTTCCTCCACATGAGGCCCAACCGCCTGCCCGCGGCGACGTTGCGCTATCCCCACACCTTCGGTCTCGGCGGCATGTCCGCGGTGCTGATCGTCCTGATGATCCTGACCGGCGCCCTGATGATGTCCGCTTACGAACCGACCCCCGACCGAGCCTACGATTCGATCCTCGGCATGCAGACCGAGACGCTTTTCGGATCCCTGGTCCGGGGCCTCCATTTCTGGAGCGCCAACCTGTTGATCGCCGTGGCGCTGCTCCACCTGTTGCGGGTCTTCTTCACCGGAGCGCGGGAGGGAGCCCGCCGATTCAACTGGGTGATCGGGCTGGTGCTGCTGGCCTGCGTGCTGGCGGCGAACTTCACCGGCTACCTTCTGCCCTGGGACCAGCTGTCCTACTGGGCGGTGACCATCTGCACGGGGATGCTCGGGTATGTCCCGGGGGTCGGCGGCTGGCTGCAGGCCGCGGCGCGGGGTGGGCCGGAAGTCGGGTCGGCCACGCTCATCATCTTCTACACGATCCACACCACTGTGGTCCCGGCGGCTCTGGTGGTGCTGGCGGGATTCCACTTCTGGCGGGTGCGCAAGGCGCGGGGGGTGGTGGTGCCGCTGAAGGTGGGCGAATCGCTCCCGGCGGAAACGGAGTTCGCCCGGGGCTGGCCCGATCTCATCCTACGCGAAGTCGCGGTGGGGGCCGTTCTGGTGGCGGTGGTGCTGGCCCTGGCCGTGTTTTTCATGCCGGATCTGGGGGAGCAGGCCAATCCGGGGATGAGCCCCAACCCGGCCAAGGCGCCCTGGTATTTCGTGGGGTTCCAGGAGCTGCAAATTCATTTCCACCCCGTGTTTTCGATCCTGGTCATGCCACTGGCGGCGGTGGTGATGCTGATCTGGTGGCCCTACCGGCGGCGCGAGGCGGCAGGTGCAGGGGTCTGGTTCGGTTCGACCGCCGGCAGGAAAACCGCCCTGATGGCTACGGTGACTGCCCTGGTGGCCACCCCGCTGGCCGTGGTGGCCGGCGAAAATCTCCGGGGGGCCGAAGGCTGGCTGCCCGGTCTGCCGCCGGTGATCGCGCAGGGGTTGATTCCCTTTGGAATCCTGACCGCCGCCGTGGTGGGCTTCCGCTGGATCACGAAGAAATTTTTCGGGGCGATGCGCGAAGATGCCGACCAGGCTGTCTTCGTGCTGCTGCTGGTGGGATTCGCGGTGCTGACGGCCACGGCGGTCTGGTTCCGGGGCGAAGGCATGGCCCTGGGGTGGCCGTGGTAGGCCGGATTCGAATGGAGAAGATCACTTGAGCGACCTGGACTACAGGAACGATTCCAGAAAAGACTCCAGGAACGATCCCAGGAACGAAACCCGGGAGGAACCGGGCACGACCAGGCGCGGATTTTTGACCCGAGCCTGGGTGGTTCTGGGTGCGATCGCCACCCTGCAGTTCGTGTGGATAGGGTTCGACCTCCTGCGGCCCCGCAACCGCCGCCGGAGTGCGGGCGCCGAGGACGCAATCCACATCGCCGGCCCGGTCGAAAGATTCGAGCCCGGCTCGGTCACCGCCTTTCCCGCAGGCCGCTTCTATCTGTCCCGACTGGCCGACGGCGGCTTTCTGGCCCTGGGCCGGACCTGCACCCATCTGGGCTGCACGGTTCCCTGGATCGAGGCCGATCAACAGTTCGCCTGTCCCTGTCACGCTTCGGTGTTCGACATCACTGGGGAAGTGTTGAGCCCGCCGGCGGACCGGGCCCTGGACATGTACGCCGTGCGCATCGAAAACGGCATCGTGAAGGTGGACCTCAGCCGGGCCATCAAGCGGCAGGAGTTCGAACCCACGCAGGTCACCATGCCATGAACCGCTCCCTGGAAAGATGGCAATTCATCGGTCTGGCGGCGGTCGCGTCTATCGTCCTGCTGATCCCCTTTCATGTTCTGCGGAATGGCCGAGGGCCGGCGCCCCCGGTGGCCAAGGCGCCACCCACTTTCGTCGGCCGGAACGAATGCCGCACCTGCCATGAACCCGAATTCCAGTCCTGGCTGAACAGCGACCACGACAAGGCGATGGACGTGGCCGCGGACAGCACGGTGCTGGGCGATTTCGACGATGCCGTTTTCACCAGCAAGGGCGTGACCTCACGATTTTTCCGGCGCGACGGCAAATACTTCGTCCACACCGCCGGTCCGGGCGGCCTGATGGCCGATTTCGAGATCACCCACACCTTCGGCCACGAGCCCCTTCAGCAGTACCTGGTGCCCTTTCCCGGTGGACGGCTCCAGTGTCTGACCATTGCCTGGGACGTCGACGAGGGCCGCTGGTTCGATCTGTATGCCGACGCGGAGATTCCCGTGGACGACTGGCTGAGCTGGACCGGCGGCGGCCAGAACTGGAACGGCATGTGCGCCGAGTGCCATTCCACCGACTTGAAGAAGAATTACGATCCCGAGACAAAGACCTTCGACACGACCTGGTTCGAGATCGATGTCAGCTGCGAGTCCTGCCACGGACCGGGATCGGATCATGTGGAGTGGGCGAACATCCAGCCCATGGCGCGGCCCGACGTGGAGGATTACGGCTTGGCCGTCCCGACGGGAAACCTGGAGACGGTCGAACTGGTCAATCTGTGCGCCCCCTGCCACTCCCGCCGGGTGACGCTGGGGGAATACGACCACACCAAGGCCCACCTGATGGAAAACCAGGCCCCGACGACCCTCGACGAACGCCTCTACCATGCCGATGGCCAGATCCTGGACGAGGTCTACGTCTACGGCTCATTCGTGCAAAGCAAGATGTTCGCCAACGACGTCAGCTGTCGGGACTGCCATGATTCCCACAGCCTGAAGCTCAAGTTCGAGGGCAACGACCTGTGCCTGCAGTGTCATCTGGCCGAGACCTACGACAGCTACGATCACCACTTCCACAAGAAGGTCCACGAGGGCAAACCCAGCGACGGGGCCCTGTGTGTAAAATGCCACATGCCCGAGAAGGCCTACATGGTGATCGATGAGCGGGCCGACCACAGCATCCGTGTGCCGCGGCCCGACCTGAGCCAGATAACAGGCAGCCCCAACGCCTGCAACTCCACCGATTGTCACGGCGACAAGCCCGTCGCCTGGTCGGTGGAGCATTTCGAAAAGTGGTATGGCCTGGCTCGGAAACCCCACTTCGGCACGACCTTGGCCGCTGGTCGGGCCGGGACGCCCGAAGCGCGGGACGACTTGATCCGTCTGGCGGGGGACATGCTCTATCCCGCCATGGTGCGGGCCACGGCGCTGTCGCTGCTACCTTACTATCCCTCCCCTGAAAGCACGGCGGCGTTCGCTCGGGCGCTGGCCGACGAAGACGCCCTGGTCCGCTATACAGCCGTCAGTAGTATCTCGGCGGCCACGGGACAGGAATTTGTGGAACTTGTGGCGCCTCTGCTGGTTGACCCGGTGAAATCGGTGCGCATCATGGCCGCGTCGGCCATCGCCGACGCCCCGGCCGACCTGCTCAAACCCTACCAGCAGGAGGCCCTGGCCGCAGGTCTGGCGGAATATGAGGAAGCGATGGCCTATTCCCTCGACTTCTCTTTTGCGGGCTACAACCTGGGCAATCTGTACGCCCGCCTTGGCGAGTCCGACAAGGCCGAGGTATTTTACAAGACAGCTATCGATATCGATGGTCTCTTTGTCCCGGCCAGGGCCAACCTGGCCATCCTGCTGAATTCGCTCGGTCGTAATGAAGAAGCCGAGACCCAATTGCGGGCGGCGGTTGCGGCCGAGCCCGAGGCGTATGATCTTGCTTACTCCCTTGGGCTGTTGCTGGGGGAGATGGGAAAATACGAAGAGGCCGAAAAATACCTGGCCAGGGCGGTCACGGGCATGCCGGATCATCCCCGGGCGGCCTATAATCTGCGGCAGGTCAGGGATTATCTGAACGCCCGATCAAGGGAAGGAAATAAATAGTGAAGATCTTGAAATCCTGGTTAGTGCTCATCGCGCTTATTCTTCCGGCCATTGCGCTGGCCGCTGAAGAAGACACCGTCGCCCACCGCCTGTTCCACATCGAGCGCAACAAGAACGCTAACATCGTGGTCTATGACGCCATGGTTCTGCCCGACACCACCCTGCCCAAGAAGGACCCCGTTGTCGTCTACTGGTTGAAGCTGGCCGAGGGCGGGGAGCGCAAGAACCTGAAGAGAATTGAAAAGAAAATGGCCTACGGTTTCAAGGTCAAAGACAGGGAAGGCGACCGACTGGTCATGGACATGAAGGCCGACATCAAACGTCCGGTGGTGGTCTACAAGCTCGACGGCATCTACAAGGCGTTCGTGAAGATCCAGGACGCCCAGGTAATCCTGGACAAGGTCTATATCTTTGCCGAGGAAGGCGGGATGCTGCCGACGGTCAAATATATCGAACTGTTCGGGACCAATCCCGCCACGGGCGAAGAGGTCTACGAAAAATTCGAACCTTGATCCAGGCTATCCCGGACTGATGGTGGACTCTTTGCCCGCGCGTCTCCGAAAAAATCCGGGCCCCAGGGAGCCCCGTGCCCATCTTCACAGTTTATTTTTTTTGAATATTGCTTGTCCACTGAAGGGGGCTGTGGTATAAGTTCATTATATATAACTGCTTGCGTCGCCGCCCCCTGATTCAACTCCCCGGAGGCCCCGCCTATGTCCGGCCAGAATGAAAACAAGATCTATGACCCCAACCCCGAGGTGGCCGCCACATCCCACATCGGCAGCATGGAGGAGTACCAGCGGCTCTACCGCCTGTCCCTGGACGATCCGGAAACGTTCTGGGGCAAGCAGGCCGAGAACCTCTCGTGGTTCCACCCGCCGCGCATGGTCTTCGACCACGACTACGAAAACGTCGACTTCAGCTGGTATCTGGGCGGGCGACTGAACGCCTGCTTCAATTGCGTGGACCGGCATCTCGAAGACAAGGGCGACCAGGACGCCATCATCTGGGTGAAGGACGAGCCCGGCGAATACGAGCACATCACCTACCGACAGCTGAAGCACGCGGTGGCGCGGGTGGCCAACGTGCTGAAGGCCCATGGGGTGCGCAAGGGAGACCGTGTCGCCATATACATGCCCATGATTCCCGAACTGGCCTACACCATGCTGGCCTGCGCGCGATTGGGGGCGATCCATTCGATCATCTTCGGCGGGTTCAGCGCCGACGCCATCCGCGACCGTGTGCTCGACGCCGAATGCAAGCTGGTGGTGACGGCCAACGAGGGACTGCGCGGGGGCAAGAAGATCAAGCTGAAGAAGACCGTGGATCGGGCCGTCGAAGGCCTGGACATGGTCGAAACCGTGCTGGTGGCCCGCCGTATCGACTCAGAGACGAACATGAAACCCGGCCGCGATTTCTGGCTGGACGAGGAATGCCGCAAGCAACGTTCGACCTGCACGATCGAATGGATGGGCTCGGAGGATCCGCTGTTCATCCTCTACACCTCGGGGTCTACAGGCCAACCCAAGGGCGTGATGCACTCGACCGGCGGCTACATGGTCTACGCGGCGATGACCCACAAGATGGTCTTCAACTACCAGCCGAAGGACATCTACTTCTGCGCCGCGGACATCGGTTGGATCACCGGGCACAGCTACATCATCTACGGGCCCCTGGCCAACGGGGCGACCACGGTCATGTTCGAGTCGATCCCCACCTATCCCGACGCGGGCCGCTACTGGCAGATCGTGGACGACCTGAAAGTGAACATCTTCTACACGGCGCCAACGGCGATCCGGGCCATCGCCCGCGAAGGCGACAAGTTCCTGGAGAATTCCTCGCGCGATTCGCTCAAGGTTCTCGGCACCGTCGGCGAGCCGATCAATCCCGAGACATGGATATGGTACCTGGAGAAGGTCGGCAAGAACCATTGCTGCATCGTCGACACCTGGTGGCAGACCGAGACCGGCGGGATCATGATCACGCCGCTGCCGGGCGTCACCCCTCTCAAGCCGGGGTCGGCCACGCTGCCGTTCTTCGGCGTCAAGCCGGTGCTGGTGGACGAGGAGGGCAAGATCATCGAGGGCAACGGAGTTTCGGGCAACCTCTGCATCGAAAAGACCTGGCCGGGCCAGGCGCGCACGGTGTGGGGCGATCACCATCGTTTCTACGAGACCTATTTTTCTCAGTACCCGGGCCTGTATTTCACGGGCGACGGCTGCCGACGCGACGAGGACGGCTACTATTGGATCACCGGCCGCGTCGACGATGTGATCAACGTCAGCGGGCACCGCATGGGCACGGCCGAAGTCGAGTCGGCCCTGGTGGCCCATGAAGCGGTGGCCGAAGCCGCCGTGGTCGGTTTCCCGCACGAGATCAAGGGGCAGGGCATCTTCGCCTACGTCATCCTCGGGGTGGACGCCAACGGCGCTACGCCGGGCGAGTTGACCGGCGCCCTGAAGGAGCAGGTGCGGCACGTGATCGGCCCCATCGCCACTCCCGACCAGATCATGATCGTGCCCGGCCTGCCCAAGACGCGCAGCGGCAAGATCATGCGGCGCATCCTGCGCAACATCGCCGCCGCCGAGTACACCGATCTGGGCGACATCACGACCCTGGCCGATCCTTCGGTGGTGGAAAAACTGATCGAGGGACACAAGGAACTGATGGGCTGAGGCTCGGCTGATATTAAATAGGATTGAGACAGGGGGCCCCACGAATCACACCGGGGCCCCTTTTTTGGTTTAGAATCGGTAAAGGGCACCGATCGTCACCGAATCCAATTCATCGTTTTCAACGGTATATCCGATCCCGGCATTGAATTTCTGAAGGCGATACGAACCAAAAAATTCGAATCGGGTAAGTTTGACGCCGGCCCTGAAGCCCAGAAAGGGGCTGTCCTGGACATGGCTGACCCCGCCTCCCCTGGCGACGCCGCCACCTATCCCGATCCCTGTGCCGATTCCTCCGTAAATGAAACTCCCGGTAAGAACATAGATCGAGGGTTGGAGCATCCCCGAGGAAAAACCGTACCTGGGCAGAAAATCCAGGGCGAATTCGAAATTGATCACCGGTGGGCCGAAGGAGAATGCCAGGAAGATGCCCACGGTCGGAGAATCAAAACCATCGACCTCGGCAACATCAGTCACGACCTGATGGTAGTGAAGCCCCACGGCCGTCCTGGCTTCCGCTTCGGAGGAGCAGGTGGCGAGCACTATCAATGTCGCCGATAGAATATTCAGGATGGTGGAAGATTTCATCGGGTCGTCTCATGGTTCATGGTCCCAGCATTGTATCCACCGACGCTCCAATTATCAACGGCGGGTGGGGGGAAAGTTCTGGCCTTCCCATTTCAGCTGTTTAATAGTGGGAATAATCCCATCCGCCTGATCAATCCCAAGGAGGGAAAACCCATGAGAACAATCATCCGGTCAACACTTCTCTGCGGCGTTCTGCTGTTATTGGCGCTGACCGCCACCGCCGTTGCGAAAGAGGGTGACCCCATGGCCGAAGGCGGGGAACGGCACCTGAACGACCACGGGTTCTTGCCTTCGATTTACGTGGGCGATCCCTTCGTTTCCTCCATTTTCCAGAACCATACCGGAGGTGGGATAGCCTCGAACCTCCAAACCCCCTTCCTGGATCTCGATGGGAACGAATTGTTCGTGCTGGAGGGCAATTTGTTTTTTGCGGCCCTGGGCCTGGGTTATCAGCAGAAACTGGGCTCGAAGTGGGCCGTGGGGGCTGAAATTTCGGCCCTGGTGCGGTCCGGCACCAATGCTGAGTCCTTCCTGGTCGAGGGGGCGGACGTGGACCGACAGGGGGGGTTGTGGGTCAAGTATCTACTCAGAAGAACGGAAAAATCCCAGTTGTCCCTGGGATTGGACTGGAGCTATTCAAAAACCATCTATTTCACGCCTCGGGACTTTGCACAGCACATCGCCGACGGGGGAGATCTGGAAGATGCCCCCATCGTCATCAACAACAAGGTCTGGACCGCAAGGATCATCGGAAACTGGGCCCTCGCCTTTTCGCCGATGTTCGCCATGAGGATCAACGCGGAGCTCGGACTCTACGAGGAACCGGGAACCTCCGGGGTTTCCAAGGGCAGTCATCGCCTGGGCATCCTGGGAGAGATGGATCTCAAACATACCAAGGGTGCCGTGCCGCTGGGCATCACCCTGGGCTACACCCAGAATCTTCCGGATGACGACCCCTTCACCGGGCTATCGGGCGTCCTTTTTGGTCTCTGGTACACCGGCAAGCAGGATTTCACGGTGGGGGTGGAGACGGGGTTCATGAAAATGCCGGTGGTCAACCAGGTCACGGACAAGGTGGACACCTTTTTCGGGATCTTCACCATTCGCTACTACTTCTAGGGACAGGCAAACAGAAAGGGCCCGGTCCGAGGACCGGGCCCTTTCTTTTCCCGTTCGGGGATTTCTAGAAAGCGTACCACCAGGAACCGGTGAACCGCTGGCCTTTGAGATCCGTGTTTCCAGTGGTCATGGCCACGGGTACGTTGGTGGTGAAGTTGATGAATTCCAGACCCCAGCCGAAGTTCTTGGTCACAGCGTACTTCATGTTGATGAAGATGGTCTGGTTCTTCAGGTAGGGGCCGCCGAGCTCAACAATGGCAGCGCCGCCTTCATCCATTCCATCGAAGCCCAGGTCTTCATCCTTGGGGTCATCCACGCCGTAGCCGGCGTTGAAACTGACTTTCGGGGAGGCGGTGAACTTGAGGCTCGCAAATCCGCCCACACTGCTGATTTCCTTGCCGCCGCCAGGGTAGGCGGGGTTGTAGTCCAGGCCATAGTGGACGTATTCGCGGCCGATACCCTGGCCGGTGTAGACCTCACCGTTGAGGAGGAACTTCTTACCCAGGGGGACCTTCAGTTCGAACGCGACCAGGTGGGAGGAAAAATCAGAAGTATCGGCCACCGCTCCTGTTGCCGCCGAGCTGGTCAGGGCCACGTCGCTCGCCGAACGGAAACCCCCACCGATGGCTACCACGCTGCCTTCGCCCAGCAGATCGCTGAAGCCGATGCGCCCCAGCACCCAGGGCATCTTTTCCTGCTGCTCCTGGGAGTTGGACACCCGGTGCTTCATGGCGCTGACCAAAAACTCGATGTTGTTGGGCTTGTAGCGCAGGGTGAACTGGGGAACTCGCCACCACAGGTTACCAGACCAGCTCTGCACACCGAAGTCGAGGGTGCCGGGATTCTGCTGGGCGACGGGAACCCAGTCCTGGCCGCCACGGATGGATAGCCCGTTGCTCTTCTTGGCTTCGGCGTAACCGAGGCGCATGCGGGGCAGCAGGTTGTTGCCGGCGTTGGAGCCGTAGAAATCAATCTCGAGAACGCCGCTGTAGGTCCAGTCGCCCTGGGTGGAACTGGCCTTGAAGCCGAACCTGCTGTCCCGGGGATTGAAGCTGAACTGCTCGGTATCGTCGTCTTTCAGGTAACCCATGAAATCGATGGCCTGCTGGCCGGTGTCATACTGCATGTCCAGTTTGGCCTTACCCCAGATTTTCACGTCCACCCCGCTGGAGACATCGGGTTCATCGGCCGAGGCCAGGACGATACCGGGAATCATGAGTGCGAACATCAAGCAGATAAGAATTCTGATTCCTGTGGTCCGGCTACTCTTCAGCATTCTTTGACCTCCGTTAGTCTATCAGGGGATTGGGTCAGACTCGGTTCCGCACAACCTCATCAGGGGTATGATCCGGTAGATTGTCACACCTGAAAAGGAAACAATCAGGGAGAGGAGACGGGGACGAGTGCAGGGGCAATTTCGAAACCATTTGGATATTCTGGCCTCAGTCCCAGAAAATTACAAGCCTTTGTCAAAATTACTTATCCTGTTGAATTTTAACAATTTCCGGCTTGTTAATCTCGGCGATGATCACCGTGGCGATGCTGCCGGCCACCAGGCAGGAGAGAAAAAGAACGATCCAGATCCAGGGGTTGTCAAAAAGCCATTTTCGCATGGGGAATCCTCTATTTTCACAACCAGGGGGCCGATCAGGGCCCCCTGAAGCGTACCTTGACGTTCTGCACGGTGCCGGAGATCGAATCGGTGACCGCGAAATGGAAATCCTCGGACACCTGGTAGCTGGTCCGGGGCATCATGGCGAACAGGGTCAGTTGCCGGTCGCTGAGCGATTCGAGTTCGACCCGGCCCTGGGGGATAATGTATTCCACACCCTGGTGGTCGGCCAGAGCGTCTTCCGCGGGGGTCACGAAGTACACCCGGAGCGCGTTGGACTTGTTCTGCAGGTGAAGGGTGTAGAGGTTGCGGATCACCCCTTCTTCGATGGTGTAGGGCATGCCCTGCGACCGTGTCACCGTGACCTGGAAGGACTCGCGGTGGACGGCGCGGGCGACGAACAGGGCGCCCATGGCCAGGATCAGCACCGAATAGACGAAGAACCGCGGCCGAAACAGCTTCGATTTTCCGGTTTCGAACCCGCGCGAGGAATCGAAACGCACCAGGCCCCGGGGCTTGCCGATCTTGTCCATGATGTCGTCGCAGGCGTCGATGCAGTTGGTGCAGCCGATGCATTCCATCTGCAGCCCGTTGCGGATGTCGATCCCGGTGGGGCATACGTCCACGCACCGCCGGCAGTCGATGCAGTCGCCCCCCTTGTCGATGCCCTTGTGGCGAGGCTCACCGCGCTCCTTGTCATAGCCGATGATCACCGTGTCGTAGTCGACCAGCGTCGCCTGCAGCCGTCCGTAGGGACAGATGATCAGACAGGTCTGCTCGCGGAACCAGCTGTAGTCGAAGTAGAGGACGCCGGTCCAGAAGAGGCTCCAGAGCAGGGCGGTCACGTTACCGGGGAAAAACGGGATCTGGTGCAGCATTTCCCGGGTGGGAATGAAGTAGCACATGAAGGCGATGGCGAAATTCCAGCTCAGGAAAATGAAGATCCCGTGCTTGAAGATCTTGCGCCAGGTCTTGTCGAAGCCGCCCTTCTGGTTTCGGCGGATTCGATCGAGCCGGCGGCCTTCGATGAGGCGCTCAATGGGCCGGAACACTCCCTCCATGAACACGGTCTGGGGGCAGGCGAACCCGCACCACACCCGTCCGAAGAGGGAGGTCAGAACAAACAGGGCGATGCCCGCGCCGATCAGCACGAAAAAGAAGAGGTGGAAATCCTGGTTGGTAAACGTGGCCCCGAGCAGGTAGGCGGCGCGGTTGGGGATGTCAAGCAGGATCATGGGGTGGCCGCCGATGGTGATCCAGGGCGCCACCACGTACACGATGATCAGCAGGGCATACATGAGATACTTGCGGGTGGTCCAGCGCCCCTTGACGTCGGCCACCTGGAGCATGTTGCGCGAGCCGTCCTCATTGATGGTGTAGACGGTGTTGAGGTCGGGCTGCCTCTTCTTGCGTTCGGCCTCCCTGGTGTCCTTCTCCGTCATTCCCTGTCTCCTCAAGCCCGAGAGTTCGTCGGGGCTTTAAAAAAAAGGCGGCCGCCGGTTTGGCGACCGCCATCTGGTTCCGCGGCCGTCAGAAGGTGCACGGATCGCCTTCGGGGGCCTTGCCCACCAGGTTGTTGTCCTTGATGGTCAAAATGTAGGCCAGGACGTTGTGGACCCGTGTGGGCCCCAGCTGGTTCTGCCAGGCCGGCATCCCCTTGGCGGCGACGCCATCGTTGATCGTCTTGAGCATCTGCATGGGCTCGCAGCCGTGGACCCAGTAGCTGTCGGTGAGGTTGGGGCCCACCGAACCGCGCCCATCGTCGAGATGGCACTGCACGCAGTGCTTGACGAAGATCTCGCGTCCCTCGACCACGTTGGTTTCGTTCTGGCTCATCATGACGAAGAACTCGTTGTCGATGCCGGCGGCCAGGGCCCGTTCCAGCTGGGCCTCCTGGGCGACCTGCATGTCGCGGGCGAACCGCTCGCGGGGGAGTTCGCCGACGCCCAGGGTGTGGAAGAAGATCCAGTAGAACAGGGCAAAGACCATGGAGCTCCACATGAGCCACATCCACCAGTTGGGCAGGCGGTTGTCGAATTCCTGAATACCGTCGAATTCATGCTCCATGACCGTGTTCTGCTGATACTCGGTCCGGTTGTCGCGTGCGTTGTTCTGGTTCTCGGTCATGGATGGGCCCTCCCATCGGCCAGGCTTTGGTTGTCCGGGCCGCCATCGGTGGCAGTGTCATCGGCGAGCGGCAGCGCCGCGATTTCATCGACCTTGTCCTTATCGCGCAGTCCGAAAAAGACGTAGGCCAGAACGCCGAGAAATAGCATCACGAAAATCATCAGTCCGACCATCGGCCAGATCAGGTATTCACTGTTGGCGAAATACTCCTGAAACATCAGCCGGGCCTCCTATTTCCCCAGGGCGGTTTCGGCCGCCGAAGCCGATACCGGCTGCGGCCCCCTGCCCAGGCGCTGGAGGTAGGCGATCACCGCGGCCATCTTGCTGTCGGGCATGATCTCCACGTCCTTGTCGGCCAGGTCGTCGGCGACCAGCTGGCCCTGGCCGTTGAAACGCTGCTCAGCCAGGGCGATGTCCTCGTCCGTATACGGCGTGCCGAGCTTCCGCAGGGCGCGCATGCGGCCCATCACCACGGCGGGATCGACGGTGCCGGTCTTGAAATGCGGGTACGTGGGCATGTTGGAGGCGGGCGAGGTCGACCGCGGATCCATCAGGTGCAGGTAGTGCCACAGATTGTCGTACTTGCCGCCCACGCGTGCCAGATCGGGGCCGGTGCGCTTGCTTCCCCACTGGAAGGGATGGTCCAGCAGCGACTCTTCCATGCGCGAGTACTCGCCGTAGCGGAGCACTTCGTGGCGGAAAGGCCGGATCATCTGGCTGTGGCAGGTGTAGCAACCCTCCTCGATGTAGATGTCGCGACCCGCCAGCTCGAGGGGGCTGTAGGGTTTCTGGACCCACTTGGCGGTTTCGGCCAGGGAGGGGTCCTCGGCGATCATCTCTTCGGTGATTTCCAGAGGCACGTGGTTGCTCTCGATGATGGTGGGAATGATCTCCACCGCACCACCGATGAGGATGGCCACCAACGCCAGGATGGTGAAGACCAGGGCGTGCCGCTCGATCAATCCGTACCAGTGCCCCCACCGTCTCTGGTGGAGGCCGTAGGAGATGATGGTAGCCACCGAGACCACGATCAGCAGGGCCAGCAGGACGGGGCTCAGCATCGAGCCCGCCAGGCCGAACCAGACCGCCAGCACCAGGATGGCCAGGATGAAGAGCATGGGCGCGCTGGTCAAAAGCGCCCAGGCGCTTTCGCGGTCGCCGTCCGGACGGCGGGCGGGGACCTGCACGCTGACCGTCGCGGGCTTACCCTGCTTGGCCGTCATGATCATGTTGAATACCAGCAGGAAGGTGCTCAGCAGGTACAGCGTGCCGCCGAGCAGGCGGGTGTGGTACATCGCCACGCTGTTGGTGATCGCCTCGATGAAGTCGGGATACTTGAGGAAGCCCTCGGCGTCCAGGGCGCGCCAGAACAGGCCCTGGCTCACGCCGCTGACCCACATGGAGACCACGTACATCAGGATGCCGATGGTCGCGATCCAGAAATGGAGCTCAGCCAGCTTCTGGGAGTAGAGCTTGGTGCCGTACAGGCGCGGCCACATCCAGTAGAGGATGCCGAAGGTCATGAAGCCGTTCCAGCCCAGCGCGCCGCCGTGCACGTGGCCGATGATCCAGTCGGTGTAGTGGCCCAGTGCGCTGACGCTCTTGATCGAAAGCAGCGGGCCCTCGAAGGTACTCATCCCGTAGAAGGTCACCGCGACCACGAAGAACTTGATGACCGGGTCGGTGCGCAACTTGTCCCAGGCACCGCGCAGGGTCAGCAGACCGTTGAGCATGCCGCCCCAGCTGGGGGCCCACAGCATCACGCTGAAGATCATGCCGAGGGTTTGCGCCCAGTCAGGCAGTGCGGTGTAGAGCAGGTGATGGGGTCCGGCCCAGATATAGAGGAAGATCAGGGACCAGAAATGCACCACCGAAAGCCGGTAGGAATAAACGGGCCTCTGGGCGGCCTTGACCAGGAAGTAGTACATCAGCCCCAGCGGCGGCGTGGTCAGAAAGAAGGCCACCGCGTTGTGGCCGTACCACCACTGGACCAGGGCGTCCTGGACGCCGCCGAAAATCGGGTAACTGTGAGTCAGGCTGGTCGGCAGGGCCAGATTGTTGACGATGTACAGGACCGCGATCGTGACGATGGTCGAAATGTAGAACCAGATCGCCACGTACATGTTCTTTTCGTTCCGGATCGCGAGCGTCCAGAAGAAGTTAGCGGCGAAGATGACCCACACCACGACCACCAGCAGGTCGATGGGCCAGATCAGCTCGGCGTACTCCTTGCCCTGGGTCAGGCCCAGGGGATAGGTGATGGCGGCCGAGACGATGACCAGCTGCCAGCCCCAGAAGTTGGCCCAGCTCAACAGGTCGCTGGCCATGCGGACCTTCAGCAGGCGCTGAGTGGAGTAGTAGATCCCGGCGAACATCCCGTTACCGACGAAGGCGAAAATGGCGGCGTTGGTGTGCAGGGGGCGGAGTCGGCCGAAGCTCAGCCATTCGACTCCGAAGTTGGCCTGCCAGAACGACAGCTGTGCGGCGGCGATGACCCCGACGAGCAGGGCGACCACGCCCCACACGACCGTGATGATCGAAAAGGCGCGGACGATCGCATCGTCGAAGATCACCGTTTTCATCTGGGTGTTATTCGATACTGTGGCTTCCATGTGGAGCACTTCCTCCTTCGCTCACTCGCTGGATTCAGGCCGCTCGGCAGCAGATTGGCCGCTATTTAAACCCAATTTGTCCAATTTATCATCCGGTAATTCCGGGTCAACCTGATTCATGCCGTCGTCGTCCTCCAGAGGGAGCAGGCTGAGACGATCCCCGTGTTCAAAATCCCCGTCGAAAAGGCGGGTGAAGAAGAACACCAAACCGGCGGCGACCAGAGTCAGGCTGATGAAGACCAGGACGATGATTATATCCATTCGGGCTTCCCTTGGGACAGGCGGACGGCCGTCAAAGTGACCACCGATATTGAGCTTATGGGCATCAGGATGGCGGCGACCACGGGGGTTACCAGACCCGCCAGGCACAGCCCGACGGCCAGGAGGTTGTACAGCACCGCGATGATCAGGTTATCCCGGACCACCCGGCGCAGCTGACGTGCGGCGGTCAGCGAACGGCGGATGGCGGCGATGCCGTCGCCGAGAAAAAAGAAGTCCGCCTTGCCGGGAAGAACCGGCCGATCCACCGCCGGGGTGGCAGCGCAAAAGGCTACCTCGAAACTGGGAGAATCGTTCAACCCGTCGCCCACCATGAGGGTATCGCGGCGGTCCAGCTGACGGACCCGGGCGGCCTTGGCTTCGGGGGTCAGGCCGCCGATGGCGCGGTCGGTCGGCACGTCCAGCGAACGGGCCGCGAGATCGACCTTGGCCTGGGTGTCGCCGCTCAGCAGGAAGATCTCGTATCCCTTGTCCCTGAGGCGGGCCACTTCGCCGGCGGCGTCGGCCTTGAATTCCTCGTGGAGGTCGAAAGAGGCGATCCGGCGGTGGTCCACGGAAAAGACGGTCGCCTTGAGGGACGATTGCCCATCCAGGGCGAAAGATGCCCGTCCCAACCGCCACACGCCCTCGGGCAGATCCAGTTCGAGCCCCGCCCCGGGAATCTCGGCGAGCTCTTCACCGGCGGCCCCGAAGTCCCGGGCGCCGGTTTCGGGATACTTTGCCAGGGCTGCCGCCAGGCAGGCGCTCACCGGATGGTTGCTCCGGGCTGTCATGTGGCGCAGGACAGTGCGCTGGTCGGCATCCAGGTGGCCCAGGGCGTTCCGGGATTCATCGTCGAGTGCCAGGTGCCCCATGGTCAGGGTGCCGGTCTTGTCGAGCAGGATCCGCCGGACCGACAGGGCTTTTTCCATGAAGCTCTGCTTGCGGATAAACACCCCGCGGCGGCGCAGCGCGAAGTGGATCAATTCCTCGGCCAGCGGCGTGGCCAGGCCCAGGGCGCAGGGGCAGGTCACCACCAGGATGGCGATGGTCACCTTCAGGGCCATGGTCAGGTCACGGCCGGCCCACAGGGCGAAACCCAGGACGGCGGCGGTCAGCACTCCGCTCACGTACCAGGTGCTGATGGTGTGCCACCACCGGGGGCGGAATTCCTCGTCACCGGTCGTGGTCGACCGCAGCAGATCCTGCAGGCGGCTGTTGGCGAACTCTTCGGCGGCCGTCACGGTGAAGCCGTGGTGGGAAGCGTTGAAGGCCCCGGCGGGAATCCGGTCCCCGGGCTGATAGGCGATCTGGTCCGATTCGCCCGTGATCCAGTCGAGCGAGACTTCCGAGGCGCGCCTCATCAGGATGCCCTCGACGGGCACCAGGTCGCCGGGCGCCACCCAGAGTTCGTCGCCCTGGAGGATTTCGGCGGCCGCGACGGTTTCCAGGTTTCCGTCCCGAACCCTTTTGGCCGACAGGTTCTCCGCGCCCGAGGACTCCAGCAGCGAGTTGCGGTTCCGCGCCAGGATATTCTCCTGGGCCCAGCGCCCGATCAGCATCAGCGCGATGAAGATGGTCAGGCTGTCGAAGTAGGCGTGATCGGGCCCGCCGGTCAGGAAACCATAGGTCGAACCGGCGTAGGCGAGGACCATGCCCAGGGAGATGGGAACGTCCAGGTGCAGAACGCCGCGCCTCAGCCCGGCAATCGCGCCCTTCAGGAAGATGCCGCCGCCCGCCAGCAGGGAAACCGTGGCCATGCCCAGGCTCAGCCAGCCGAAAAACATGTAGAGCGCGCCTTCGCCCAGTCCGAAGTAGAAGCTCAGGCTGAACATCATCACGTTCATGGCCATGGCGATGGATATGGCCATGCGCATCAGCAGCGCCCGCGACTGTCGGCCTCCGCCCTTGCGCCGGGGGCCCAGCCGGTAGCCGAATTTTTCGACCTCGGCCAGGAATTCCTTCAGGTCGCCCCGGACCGGATCCCAGCTCAGCTCGACGGTGCCCAGGGTGGGGTTGATCCGCAGCTGGATGCCGGCCTCGCGCCGCTTGAACAGCTCCTCGATCAGCCACACGCAGGCGGCGCAATGCACGCCCTGGATGTCGAGATCCAGGTGCAGCGGGTCATTCGCCGGGGTGCCGGCGGCTTCGCGTTCGGCCAGCATGCGGTCGAGCCAGTCGAAACTTTCGGTGCGCAGGACGGGGGCGGGAGCGTGGGCGTCGGGCTTCAGGTCGTAGAAGCGGCAGAGATCCTCCTGGTGGATCATCTCGTACACACCCTTGCAGCCCCGGCAGCAGAAGGGACCGTCGGCCTTGTTCCAGAACCGTCCCAGCTCGTTGCCGCAGTGGATACAGGCCCCCTCTTCGGCAGACCGGCGCCAATCGGAGGGCCATTCTTCGGGATAGTTCTGGGGCAAGGTCGAGGTAGTCATCGGTTGGCCATTCATTCGCAAAGGCAATGGTGAGGATGCCTCGAAAGATATTGGCCTGACGGGGCTCAATCAAGAGTAATCGAAGTGGGTTTCACAGGGGTTTAGTGGGGAAATGGCCCGTCTAAAACCCCCCAGGTGCCTGACATTCAAAATCACCCGTTTCCGTTTCGAGGACGATCCGGAAATACTGCGATACCGGTTCGCCGTCCAGGCTTTCCATGGACCCCAGTGATAGATCAATCTCCTGATAGATATCCGGAGTGGTGACCCAGAGGTCGCAATCACGCCAGGATTGACCAGGGAGAAGGTCTTCCACCGAGGGACGGACATACTTGAAGAGATTGTATATTGCGGGCCTGGGCAGAACGAAGCTGCACTGGGTTTGGTCCAGCGCGACCGCTTGCACTCGTCCCGGACCCAGTTGCCTGGTGGAGTCGTCGAAGACCCGGTCGCGAAGAACGGGATCCTCGATCCCCACGATAAACCGCAGAGCTATATCCCTGAAATTGTCCGGCCCTAAAATCATCAGGTCACGGGGCACAGCCACATCCACGGAGATATTCCACAAGCCGGAATCAGGCTCGATCTCCAGGCCTGAAACACCAGACGTCGGGCCCCAGGTCGGCAACTGGATGTTGTCGTTTCCGCCGCCGTCATGGATCAGGTTGAAGGGGTCGCATTCATAATCGACCTGATAAGCCCAGCCCATCATGCGCCGGACCATGCTTGCCCAGCGTTCGCGGCTGTCGTCGAGGCCGTGAAGCAGGATTTTCATTCGGTAGAGATTGGCAGCGATCTCGAAATAATCTTCGCCGCCTTGACCGGGGTCCAATTCCACCTGGATAATCCCGGTGACCTTATGCACCAGCATGTAAGCCGGTTGGATGAACTCGAGGTCGTCGTTGCCGAGTCCGTCGAGGGTGACCCGCATGACGGTGGTGTCACCAAAGCAGGGATGAGCCTCGATGGTGCCCGGATCGGTGTCGGCCAGACATTCGAGGGTCTCGTCGAACTGGGAGGGCGTGGAGGTTTTCGGCTGGATCTCGATACACTGCAGACAGGGTGGATATCCCACGTCGAAGCTCAGGGCCGCGGGGGTGCCGTCCCTGCGGCCGTGTTCGTCGATGGCCTGCATGTTGATGGTGAATGTGGTGCGGGGGCCGGTCAGGAAACCCAGCGTGTCCGCACTCCAACAGGTGTTGCAGGTGGCACCCCAGGTAGGGGTCGGGCCCACGGCGCTGGCCAGGGTCTGGAAAGAATATTGTCCACCGAACAGGTTGTCGCGGACGCCTTTCAGGTAACCCGAAATCCCCACGGGATGGTCCGGGTTCAGGAGGTGGTCTCTCGCGTCATCGCGTCCGAGTGCCTTGACCACGACATAGGACCTGTCGGGGATGCGGTCTCCACCCTGGAAGGGGTGATGCACCTTGAGGGGGTCGTTGAGCAGGAAATAGTACGGGTAGACCTCGGGGTCTTCGGGATGGGCCCAGTCGGTCTGCCCGTCCAGAATGATGGTTTCCGGGTCGTAGTTGATCACCAGTTCTTTCAATTGCAAAAATTCGCGAATTTCCTGGTCGCCCACATCGAGGGTGTTCAATTTGAATTGCAAAGATCCACTGGGAATAAGTTCATGGAACGGGTCGGGTCCACTGCCGTCATTGTGGAAGTCGAGACTGGTTACCGAGCCGAAGTAAGAGACGCTGTCGCCAGTGTCTTCGTTGAAAAATCGCGGGCTCCAGCAGTCTTCCAGATCGGGAATGCAGTCCTGCAGAAGGAGATCGTATTTGTATCCCAGCAACCCGTCATCATAGGGATAGACGTGGTCGAGGGAGGCCCGCATCTGGGGGTCCATGTCGATGGTGGCGGGTGCTTCACCTTGCCAGTGGAGCCGGAAGGGTTCCGCGAAGCCCAGGGTGTCACCGTCGGCGAGGGTGACCGGGTTCAGTCCGTCGAGATCGGTCTTCCATAACGATTGGATGCGAGGCCAGGGATAGTGGTCCACGGCCATGACCCGAATGGTGCAGCTACCTGAAATGAACTCGGGGAAATCGGCTTCCGCATCCCATTGAACGCTGTGCCCTGTTCCCGAAGGAACGAAGGTATCGGCGGCACCTGTAACGGCGGCACAGTGGATGGGCCAGGTTACGCCACCATCAGGAGAAAAATACAAACTGACCCAGGTGGCGTCACCTTCGTCATTCACCAGATCATAAGTGATGTCGACGATGAAGGTATTCGGCCTCTGGGCGGCCTGGATGTTGGAGACCACCGGCGCGGTATCGGCCAAAGCCGTCAGCGGAATCAGCAGAGTTCCGAGGACCACCCATGTCATGACCATTTGAGTATTTAAATTTCTTGCTTTCATTGGCCCCATCCCCTTGTTGCAGGCCCATATTATTTGATCAAAGTCATTCGGCGTGATCCGGAGAATCGATCGGTTACCAACCGGTAGAGATAAACTCCGGCGGCGACCTCGGCGCCTCCTTCGTCCCGCCCGTTCCACTCGGACTCGTGCCTGCCTGAAACCAGCAGTTCGTCGGCCACCAGGACCCTGACCAGGCGGCCCTGTAAATCGTAGATCCTCAGATCCACAGCCGTGGGGTGGGCCAGTTCAAAGCGGATCTTGGTCAGAGGGTTGAAGGGATTGGGGAAGCAGTCGCCCAGGCGGTCGACCGCCGGCAGATCCGGCAGGTTTTCGACTCCCGTGACCCAGCGGGTGTTGAGACTGAACAAAGGCGAATCACCGGACCCGGTCAGGGCCAAGGCTCCTCCGGCGGCACACAGGGTGCAGGTCAGAAGGACAATTCCGAAAAGTCTACCTGCGGTCATGGTATTTTCTCCCTGCGGGGTGGGGATTTGAGGGCGGCAATTTCCAAAAAATCCATATTCAAGCTGTTATTATTCATCATTATAGAGGATGTGACGTTGCATTGTCAATTGGGGTCGTTTCACCGGCCGGCCGGGCGGCCGCCTTTGCGGGGATCACTGGCTGCGGTGATCTGCCCATCGGTGACGATTATCGCCTGCACCACACCCACGAAATTCTGGTAGTCGACCAAGTGGTGACCCCGCGCTTTCAGGCCTTCCAGGGTGGTGTCATCGGTCCAACCGGTTTCCACGCGAACCTCGTCAGGTAGCCACTGGTGATGCATACGCGGGCGCGCCACCGCCTGGCCGGCATCGTCCCCGAAAACAAGGGCGCTGAGCAGCACCTGCAAGGTGCCGGTGATGATGCGCGGCCCGCCCGAGGACCCGGCGATGGCGACGGGTCTTCCACTTTCCAAAACGATGGTCGGACTCATGGACGAAAGGGGCCTTTTGCCGGGCTCGGGCCGGTTGCGGTCCGACTGGATCAGCCCGTAGGCGTTGGCTTCGGAGCTGGTGGTGAAGTCGTCCATCTCGTCGTTGAGCAGGAAGCCGAAGCCGGGCACTTCCACGCAGGATCCCCAGTAGAGGTTGATGGTTTCGGAGCAACCGACGGCCATGCCGCTTGCGTCGAGCACCGACACGTGGCTGGTCCCGGCGTCACGGGGAAGCTGGGGGGCGCTGCCGTATTCCTCAGCGGGACGGGTGTGGTCCAGGTCGACGCGCGCGGCCAGCGAGTCGAGATAGGACGGCGCCGTCAGCTGGGCCACGGGCACGGGCGAGAAGGCGTCGTCGGCCAGCCAGCGGGCGCGGTCGGCAAAGGCGTGCTTGAACGATTCGATCAGTAGGTGCCGCCACTCGGGGGAGTTGATGGCCTGTGAGTCGGTCAATCCACCCAGGCGCTCCAGCAACCCGAAGACCTGCTGGGTGGCGATCCCTCCGCTCGAGGGCGGCGGCATCGAAAGGATGCGCCAGGGGCCGACCTCGCCCGTCAGGGCGGGGCGTTCTCTGACGGTGAAGTTTGCCAGGTCGTCGCGGGTCATGGGGCCGCCGTCCTGGGCCATCACCGCCAGGATGGCCTCGGCGATGGGGCCGTCATAGAAGCCGGCCGCGCCCTCGCCCGCGATGAGTTCGAGGGCCCAGGCCTGGGGCTCGTTCACGATCAGGTCGCCCACGGCAATGTGGCCTTCGCGTGCGAATCGTTTCCAGGCGGCGTCCAGGTTCGGCCGGAGTTCGGGATGATCCCGCCAGGCCTCGCTCATGGTTTCCACGGCGCCCACGTGAAAGGCGTCGGCTGCGAATCCTTCGCGGGCGGCCCTGATGGCGGGCACCAGCACGGTGGCGCGATCCAGAGTGCCGTAGTGTTCGAGGGCGTAGAGCAGCCCCGCCACGGTGCCGGGCACGCCGCAGGCCTTGGGGCCGAGCTCAGTTGCACCTTCGGGTAGGTTTTCGAAATAGTCGGGACCCACGGCGGCCGGGCTGGTCTCGCGGTAGTCCAGGGCGATCGCGCGGCCGTCGGGATCTTTCGCCGAAGGCGGCAGACTGATGACCATGAACCCGCCCCCGCCGATCCCGCAACTGAACGGCCGCACCACCGAAAGGCAGAATGAAGAGGCCACGGCGGCGTCGACGGCGTTGCCCCCGGCGGCCAGCATCTGTTCGCCGGCTTCGGAGGCCAGGACGTGGTCGCAGGCCACGGCCCAGCGGGTGAAGGTGGCGGCGTGGTCGGTTTGGGGCTGGGGGGTGTGGGAGCAGCTGGTCATGATCGGGAGGATCAGGAGACCAAAAACTACCGCGCTTTTGAGGGTCGATCTGGACATGGGCACTCCGTGAAAAAATCCCTGATGTTGATGCAGGTACCCTATCACTAGATGGTTGGGGCGCACCAGTTATCATTGCCCCTGCCCAACCACTTTGGGGCTGAAACGGGTAATTATTTGAGAACCCGGTTCCTGCTGATCCGTTGTGCAATCGCACTTTGTTTGTCGCTGGCCGGCAAGGGCCTCGAGGTCGGCACGTTCAGTCATTCCCGAAGCATGATCATGATGAATTGATTCGGCCTGGCCTTTACCCAGTGGGCTTCAGCATTCCCACGGTCATCCCCTCGCCCCGCTCATGCCAAAACCGATGGCAGGTCCCGCACAACGTCACCAGATTTTCGGGGTGGTTTGTTCCTCCGCGGGATCGCGGTACCAGGTGATGTACTTCCAAAAATCGAGTTCTGCCGCACCCCGGGGCCCGACAACGATGGCCATCCCGCGCCAAAACTCCTCTGCGTACGCGTGGTGGGATGGTGGCGACATTACGGCCGCCCGACTTGCAAACCGCAGCGTCACACCGCATGCGTTCGCTGTCGGCGGGACTCAGTTCGCGTTCCCCGGTTTCGGTGGCAACGGTCATTTTCCCAGCGATTTCATGGACATGGATCTGGACCGGCGGCCGGGTGGTGAGGGCCCCCCGGGGGGTCTTTTTCGCTTCGCTCAATTCCACCAGGGCGGCCAGGGCTTCCAGCATCAATTCGGCGCGATCGGTCGGCCCCGCCCCTATTTTATGCAATCGCTCGACCAGTGCCGCGCGCCGCGCTTCCTGCTCAGGGGTGAGGTCCAGCTGGAATCGGACAGGCAGTTCGTGGGCCGCGACAACCGGTGGGGTTGCCGGCATCAATTCCCCTTGTCCCGGATCCACCCGGGCTGCCCGCTTCGCTTTCTTCACCTCGAGTACGAGTTCCTTCCGGGATCCCTTGGCGGCTTCGAGCCAACGGTCCTGGGTTTCGGCGGTGGCGACCGACACGATCTCTCGAGCCTTGGTGTAACCCAGTTCGCCGGAGGTCAACGCTTGGCGCACCGCCGGCAACCGGTCCAGCTGCCGGGCGAGCCGGATGAAATCGCCGGTCCGCGACTTGGAGAAGCCCAGTCCTTTCATGGCGTACTGGTTGATGGTGGCATGTCCCAGATCCCGGTAGAGATGACGATTCATGACCTCTGCGAACCACAGAACGGAACACTTGTGGGCCTGATTCATGGCTTTCAGGGAGCGGCGCAAGGAAGAGTGGACCTTGGCGGGGGATTGGTCAGGGGCAAAGGGAATGGCGGTCATGATATTCCTCCATAGAATAAGTGAATGGGAGGTAAAATCAATATACGAACAAAAGACGAAAACAACAAGGAAAAAGTGGCGTAAATTTATTTTTTTCAATTGTTTGTAGATTTGAAATAATCAACCAAACCAGAGACAAAACGCCCCTCGTGGGCCCCCGATAACCCCCCTCACCAAACCGGAATGAATCCCCACTTGATGGCCTCGATCCACCCGAAAAGCTTCCCGGCCCGGAACAGGAACTCGAGTCCCACGATGATCACCAGGATCGCCGCGACCAGGTTGAATTTTCGCTGCACCGAAGGCGCAAGGCGCCCGGCTCCCAGCCCCACGGCGATCAGCACGGGCATGGTGCCCAGGCCAAACATCACCATGGTGTGGGCGCCGTGCAGGGGGGTCGGTGCAGTCAGGGCGGCCATGGCCACGGCGTACACCGGGCCGCAGGGCAAAAAGCCGTTGGCGACGCCCAGCATGTAGCGGCCCGCCATGCTGCGGGTGCCGACCAGGGACATGAACTTCTCGGCGGTGAAACGGCCCAGGCGGCTGCTCTCGACGATCCGGGTGGTGGGCAGCCAGCCTTTCAAGCCCAAACCCAGGAGGATCATCAGCACGCCCGAGATCGAAAACAGCACACCCCTAACCGTATTGGAAGGCCCGGCAGCCTGGGCGGCGGTGGCCAGCAGGGCGAACAGCAGACCGATGAGGGCGTAGGCATTCACACGCCCGAAGTGGTAGATCAGCAACGCGGGCAGAAGATTGCGGATCCGGTGGTCGGTCCGGCCCTGAGCCAGGGAGAAGGTGCTGATCAACGGGCCGCACATGCCGATGCAGTGGCCCAGGCTGGTGGTCACCCCGATGCCGAAGGCGGCCCAGACCGTGAGCATGGTGGTCATCTCGGGTGTGGATCCGCAGCAGCTTTCCATGACGCTCCCGGACGCGCGGCGTCCATCTTCAACAGGGTGACGGGTGGTTCACCAAAATAGGGCAACCACGGGCGGCATTCAACCAAGCGAAACGGTGGGAATGCCCCGGGGCGGAGATTGACGCCGCCAGGGCCGCGAACTACACTCCAGGCCGCTTCAATCCCCGGATCCCCTGATATCGCGAAAGGGCGCGGCGTGTCCGACACAGGCAAAAAGATCATCCTGCTGACCGTGGCCGTCGTCCTGGCCCTGGCCGCCGGCGAAGTCGTGCTGCGGGCCATAGGGTACGGCACCATCACGCCCGAGATGAACTTCGGGGTCAACACCCAGCTCGCCCTGGATCAGGGCCGCTTCCTGCCCGATGCGGATCTTTTCTGGAAATTGCCCAGCCACCCGAGCGATCGGGATCTGCGGGCCGTCCAGCCCGATGTCCCGGTGCCGACCAAGGGCCAGCGCCGCCGGATCCTCGTGATGGGCGATTCCTGCTCGCGGATCTCGACGGCCATCCCGCCCTATGCGGTTCTGCTGGAGGATTCCCTGCGCGGGTTCGGGGTGGAGGTTTTCAATGCATCGGTGCCGGGCTACACGAGCTGGCAGGGACGGGCCTGGCTGGCCAAACAGTTGCTGGCCATTCAGCCGGACGTGACGGTGGTCTACTTCGGTTGGAACGATCACTGGCGAGCCACGGGAATCACCGACCGTGATTACGCGGATCGGCTGAAGGACTCAGGGCTGCGGCTGGCCCTTCTGCTACAGAAGATGCCGGACCCGCCGCCGCTGCGCATTTCGGCCGACGAGTACCGGGACAACCTCGAGGCCATCACCGAGGACCTGGCAGCGGCCGGATCCAGGGTGATCCTGGTGGCCGCGCCCTCGAATCTGACCCAGGAGGCGCGGGCCCGCATATTGCAGACGCGCTACCTGATCCGCGGCGATGATGCCGTGGCCGTGCATCGTGAGTACCTGGCCAAGGTCCGCGAGGTGGTCGAC
>RCNC010005576.1_pt1 | contig 29598 bp, 23 predicted proteins | sample 2041301 | NCBI WGS metagenome assembly RCNC01 (sample SAMN09708231, study PRJNA481090) | Marine sediment metagenome, whole genome shotgun sequencing project. | biome: marine sediment; feature: ocean; material: sediment; isolation source: Sewage treatment plant 13A marine sediment (STP13A) ... | reverse complement strand
TAATCCATGCCTGACGCCAGGTATCAGAGAGTGTTGTTAAAATTGAGTGGCGAAGCCCTCATGGGAGACCAGGCGTTCGGTATCAGCCAGGATATGTTGGCCTATGTCGCGGAGGAAATTCAGTCCATATATGAACTGGGTGTCGAACTTGCCGTAGTTGTTGGTGGGGGCAATATTTTCAGGGGCGTTGCTGCAAGCTCTTACGGCATGGAACGAACCTCGGCAGACCACATGGGGATGCTGGCGACAATAATGAACAGTCTTGCCCTCCAGGACGCACTGGAAAGAAAAGGCATACAGACCCGTGTTCAGACAGCTATCTCCATGCGTGAGGTAGCCGAGCCGTACATCCGGAGAAGGGCTGCTCGACATCTGGAAAGAGGTCGCGTTGTTATTTTTGCAGCCGGCACAGGCAATCCGTATTTTACGACCGATACGGCCGCAGTTCTGAGAGCCCAGGAGATCCATGCTGAGGTCCTTTTCAAGGCAACAAAAGTGGACGGACTCTATGATGCGGACCCTGTTGACAACCCGGATGCTAAACGTTTCGACGATATTTCCTACATGGAAGTCATTGAAAAGCAGCTGAAGGTTATGGATATGACAGCCATCTCGCTGGCGATGGACAACCATCTTCCCCTGGTGGTGTTCAACCTCAAGGAGAAAGGGAATATCAAACGTGTTGGCTGTGGTGAGGCCATTGGCACTTATATTCACAACTAGTGCCCACCCACAAATGGTTCTTTTGCATGATTTCGGCGTTGGACGCCATGATTTGAATCCTCAAAATAGCTTGCTATATCTACGGTTCAAATCTGACGCCCGCCTTGAACTCAAGCAAAATCCCTCATCTGTGGATGGACCCTAACCAAAAAGGATAAAACCGATGCTGGATGACATTTATCAGGAAACGCGTGGGCGGATGGGGAAAACCATCGCTGCATTGATAAACGAATTGAAACGCGTCCGGACAGGCCGGGCTTCCTTGTCCTTGCTGGATGGTATTCGGGTGGATTATTACGGAACACTGACGCCCCTGAACCAGATGGCCACACTGTCCGTTCCGGAGAGTCGCCTGATCACCATTCAACCCTGGGATGTGTCGGTAATCAAAGAAATCGAAAAGGCCTTATTGAAGTCAGATCTGGGTCTTACCCCTTCGAGTGATGGTAAGATCATCCGGATATCGATTCCACCCCTCACCGAGGAGAGACGCATAGAACTGGTCAAAGTGGTTCACAAGATGTGTGAAGACCACAAGATAGCCCTGCGCAACATTCGACGTGATTCAAATGAATTTATCAAGGGTTTCAAGAAGGAAGGTGATATATCAGAAGATGAATCCTTCAAGGGCCAGGATCAGATTCAAGAAATAACGGATGACCACATCAAACAGGTAGACGTTATTTACAAAGAAAAAGAGAAAGAAATTCTTGAATTCTAATATGACCCATTCCGGTTCAGGTGATCCTGATCTCTCAAAACTTCCCTCTCATATTGCCATCATCATGGATGGAAACGGACGTTGGGCCAAACAGCGTTTGATGAATCGCATCTTAGGACATGAGAAGGGGGCCGATGCCGTCAGAATGATTGTTCGTACTTGCCGCGAAATCGGCATCGAGATCCTGACTCTTTACGCTTTTTCGACGGAGAACTGGCAACGACCCAAATCAGAAGTTGCTGCTTTGATGGATCTTCTCAAGCGGTTTTTGACGTCCGAATCAAGGGAAATGCACGAAAACAACATCCGCTTAAATACTATCGGACAAACCCATCGAATTCCAAAGGGTGTTCGCAATGTACTGCAGCAGAATATGGAAATGACGGCATCAAACACGGGGCTGACGCTGAATCTGGCACTCAGTTATGGTGGCAGAACCGAGATCGTTGAAATGGTGAAACAGATTGCAGGCAGTGTAAAAAGGGGCCAGTTGGATCCTGCCGCCATTACCCCCGAGATCGTTTCCGATAACCTGTACACCCGGGGAATGTGTGACCCGGACCTGCTCATCAGGACCGGCGGTGACATGCGTATCAGTAATTTTCTGCTGTGGCAGATCGCTTATGCAGAAATTTTTGTTACGGATACCCTCTGGCCGGAATTTTCACAAGAAGAATTCATGGCCATATTGGGTGATTTTCAGGGACGCGAACGCAGGTTCGGCCGGATCAGTCAGACGTAAATCCTTACACCAAACACTCTTGTTAAAGCCATGCATTTAAAACGCTGGATTACAGGCCTGGTCTTATTACCTTTTTTGATTTACATTATCATCAAGGGAGGCGTTCTCTTTTCGGCATTTATCGGGCTTTTTGCACTGCTGGGTTTCTGGGAGTATACCCGCGTGGTTTTCAGTGACAGTCGTGAGACCGCCAGGAGTTTCATTGTTCTGACTGGTTACCTGTCCATCCCGGTGATCATGTGGGCAGCTCACTACCATGCCGCAGACCTCATGTTCCACATAATCGCCTTCTACTTTATCATAACCGCGTTTTTATCGATCCTGTTGTATAAAAAAGATCGCTTTGTCTATGAAATCTCCAAAAAGACGGTGCTTGGTGTTGTCTATATACCGGTGTTGTTCTCTTATCTGATCCTGATTCGGGATGGTGAACAAATGGAAGGGGCATACTGGGTGTTTTTAACGTTGGCAATTGTGTTTGCAGGAGATATCGGAGCGCTTTATGCCGGGACATTTTTTGGGAAACACAAACTGAATCCGGCGGTGAGCCCCAAAAAAACCATCGAAGGATCTCTTGGCGGCATCGCTGTCAATATCATCATCGGTATGTGTTTAAAATTGCTGCTCTTGCCTGAATTGTCCTGGGGAATCAGTTTTCTTTTTTTTATTTCGCTGGGCATCATGGGGCAGATGGGGGATCTGTTTGAATCAGGACTCAAGCGTATGGCCGGGGTTAAGGATTCCGGTGGGATTTTCCCCGGTCATGGCGGAATACTGGATCGAGCCGATGCAACCCTGTTTGCAGCACCTGTTGCCTATCTGTTTAAGGTGTATTTGTTTTAAAAGCGATAAGCCATAAGCTTTAAGCAATAAGCAGCTTAAAGCTTATGGCTTATCGCTTATCGCTCATAGGATATATATGAAAAATCTTACCATTTTAGGTTCCACCGGCTCCATTGGCACCAATGCCCTCAAGGTTGTCGCACAATTTCCGGAACGTTTTACTGCAAAGGTTTTGACTGCCGGGCAGAATATTTCTAAACTGGTCGAGCAGATTAAACAGTTTCAACCTGAATTGGTAGCCGTATTCGACGAGGCCGGGGCAGCGGATCTGGAACGAGCGTTGCCAAAGGATACGGGTGTTGAAATTGTCTATGGTTCGTCCGGCTATCAAACAGCGGCTGCTTATGAAACATCCGACATGGTCCTGACGGCGGTTGTGGGTGCTGCCGGCTTGATGCCGACGATCTCGGCCATAGAAGCAGGTAAGAATATCGCCCTGGCCAACAAGGAAACACTGGTCATGGCAGGTGAACTGATCATGCAGCTGGCCCAGAAAAACGGGGTGGACATTATCCCTGTGGACAGCGAGCATAGCGCCATATTTCAGTGCTTGATGGGACAGCGAACATCCGATCTGGACGTACTGTTGATAACGGCTTCAGGTGGCCCTTTTATGGACACGCCGGTACAGTCATTTCCGGATGTCAGCCCCGAAGCGGCGCTGAATCACCCGAACTGGCAGATGGGACGCAAAATTACCATCGATTCCGCCACGCTCATGAACAAGGGACTTGAGGTTATTGAGGCCAAGCATCTTTTTCAGGTAGAGATGGACAGGATCCGGGTTGTTGTGCACCCCCAAAGCATTATTCATTCAATGGTTTCCTTTCAGGATGGCTCTGTTCTCGCGCAACTCGGGATACCCGATATGAAAGGTGCCATCGCACTTGCCTTGTCTTTTCCTGAACGACTGCCCCTGGGACAGCCATTGCCCGATTTTGCAGAGATCGGTTGTTTTACCTTCAAAGAGCCGGATATGGAAAAATTTTCCTGCCTGGGATTGGCCATGAAAGCGGGCAGGAAGGGTGGCACCCTGCCGACTGTGTTGAATGCAGCCAACGAGGTGGCTGTGCATGCATTTTTGGAACACCGGCTGTCTTTTGACCAGATCCCGCTGGTCATTGAAAAATCATTGGCAAAACATACCAATCAGCCGGCACCATCCCTGGCGGATATTTTGACTGCTGATCAGTGGGCCAGAAAGGCGGCGTCCCGGTTGATCGAAAGCGGATCAGACAAAGCTTGATATCTTCAATACATCTGCCGAGGTTGACGGACTTGAACTTCATTCTTATTATTTAATCTCGAAGCACGAATATCGAAATTCATATTTAGGATTTAATATAACTGTAAATGTATGACAGCATTTAATCGGCTCCGGGAACGAATGAACTCGAGCAAGAATTTTTTTTAGAGAGTCAATATATGGGAACCAGTATACTTGCATTTATTGTCGTGCTGGGTGTCTTGATTTTTTTTCATGAGTTGGGACACTTTTTATTTGCACGAATGTTCGGTGTCGGGGTCGAAAAATTTTCTCTTGGTTTTGGCCCTCGAATATTCGGCTGGAGGGCCGGTCTTACAGATTACCGTGTATCTGCCATTCCCCTGGGGGGATATGTGAAGATGGTAGGGGAAGATCCTTCTGTGGAGATGGATCCCGAAGACATTCCCTTTTCATTTACCCATAAACATGTTTTGAAAAAGCTTCTGATCGTGGCTGCCGGGCCTTTATTCAATGTTTTGCTGGCGATTTTAATATTTCTCTGTATTTACCTTTTTTCAGGTACCTATATCCTTCGGCCTACAATCGGAGAAGTTCAGGAGAATATGCCGGCGTATGAAAGCGGGCTGCAAAAAGGAGACGTCATCAAGGCCATCGATGGACAGGCGATTTCCACCTGGGAAGAGATGGCGAAAGGCATTACAGCTAGCAATGGCCAGCCCATTGTATTTTCAGTTCAGCGGCTGGATGAAGTGATCACCTTTGAAATTAAACCCATTGCCAGAAAAACAAAGAATCTGTTCGGCGAAGACATCGATCGATACTTCATCGGTGTGGCATCGGCAGGAGACGTGGAGAATCGGAAGCTTGGCCTGGGCGAATCCGTGATCGAAAGCGTCCGGCAAACCTACAGCATTGCAGAGCTGACCGTCGTCAGTATCGCCAAGCTTATCAAGGGAACTATCTCCACCAAAACCATCGGTGGCCCCATTATGATTGCAGAGTTAGCGGGTCAGCAGGCCAAGGAAGGCGTATTGAATTTTGTTTTTTTGATCGCTCTTCTCAGTATCAATCTGGCAATCATCAACTTCCTGCCCATCCCGGTACTGGATGGCGGGCACATCCTCTTTTTCCTCATAGAAATCATCATCGGCAGGCCGGTGAAAATGCGTACGCGAGAGATCGCGCAGCAGGCCGGTATTTTTGTTTTAATCACCCTGATGATATTTGTTTTTTACAACGACATTTCACGGATTTTCACCAGCTAATAAAACCGACAGTTTTAAGTTTTAAGTGTTAGGTTTTAGGTAAACCAGTCATGTTCGACTTTAATTATTTGTCAGCCAAGAGCTAAGAGCAACCAATGATAGTGTTCCGAAACCACTCCGGCAAATAACGTCAAACAGCCGCTCGAACTTGCGACCAAGCGTTCGTAAGGAAGACCAGCGCAAAAAAGTTAAGATACGATTGGTTGGTTAATAGTGCCTGATTACTATAAATCCAATCCAACCATCTGGCCTTCCTAACGATCGCTAACTCGGTTGAAGAACCTCGCAGCACAAATAAAATCGCACCGCGATTTTATTTGGGTATTTCATTTTGCCTCTGTTTTTGATATTCCGGTTAACGATTTACAGCATCCCGGGTAAACCACCACCCGTGAAACAGGTGGCTTTCATTTGGTATAAAAAGCGACAAGGTCGCGTCTTATAAAATCGCCAGCGATTTTATTAAGGAAGGCTATCCATGCCCCACAGACTAGAAATTACGCTCACACCCGAGATGCCCGACGCTGAGGGTGAAGGGATTCGCAAAAAGGCCGAGGATTACTTTGGTATCCGGCTTCAGCAGGTAAGGGTGGTCCACATCCTTACCATCGATGCGGAACTGTCAGCGGAGCAGCTCAGAACCATCCAGGCAGATATCTTTACCAATCCGGTCACACAGGTCTCGTCCTATGACCCTCTGCCCATGGCATTTGACTGGATCATCTGGGTGGGGTACCGGCCGGGTGTCAAAGACAATCCCGGGAGCACCGCCATTGAAGCCATCGGGGATGTTCTGGGTGTCGCTCTTGGTGAAAACGAGGCGGTCTATACGTCCAGGCGATACTGCATTCAATGCAAGGGACTGCACCCGGAGGAAGCTGATAAAATTGCAGGAGAACTCCTGGCAAACGATCTTATCCAACAAAGAAAAATTTATTCAAAAGATGTTTGGGACCCTGCCATGGGTGTCGGCATGATAACCCCGAGAGTCATCCTGAATCATACCCCAACGGTTTCTGACATTCCCATCGACAGTGATGCAACACTCATGCGTTTGAGTGATGAACGGAATCTGGCACTCAACCCAAATGATATTCCCACCATCCGAGCCTATTTTCTTGAGAAGACAATTCAAGAAGAACGTCGTAAAAAAGGGCTCCAAAGCCCTACTGACCTGGAGATTGAATACATCTCTCAGGCCCGCAGTGATCACTGCAACCACAATACTTTCCAGGGTCTGTTTCACTACACTGACCTGCCGACCGGTGAGACAGATATCGTGCATCGAAGCACCGACACTTCAGCTCAAGGCACAGAAACCCTGGGTTGTATCGGTGCTCTGGGACAATGCCGGTGCCGGAAAGTTTGACCATGAGCACCATTATGTCATTACTGGAGAAACACACAATTCTCCCTCCAACATGGAGGCTTACGGCGGGGCCATTACAGGCATTGTCGGTATCTACCGGGATCCCATGGGAACGGGTAAAGGGTCAAAGCTGATAATGGGCAGCTACGGATTCTGTGTGGGGCCTCGAAATTATGATGGTGACCTTAAACCCCGACTCCATCCAAGGCGACTTCTGGACGGTGTGATCGAGGGGGTTCGGGACGGGGGCAACAAAAGCGGTATCCCCACGACCTACGGGCAGCTTATGTTTCACCCGGGATATATCGGGAAATGCCTGGTTTTTGTAACGGCATTGGGGATCATGCCTGCCATGGTACAGGGCAAGCCTTCTCATGAAAAGGATATCAATCCAGGTGACCTTGTGGTCATGAGCGGTGGAAGGGTCGGTAAGGATGGTATCCATGGTGTCACCGCGGCATCTGAAACATTTTCCGAAAACACACCGGCCGGGCATGTGCAGATCGGCGATCCCTATACCCAGAAAAAAATGCACGACTTCCTGCTGGAAGCCCGGGATGAAGATCTTATGCGGTTTATTACCGACAATGGCGGTGGGGGGCTCTCTTCATCGGTGGGTGAAACCGCCCGGTTTTCTAATGGATGTGAAATTCAGCTTGAGAAAGTACCCTTGAAATATGAGGGGATGGACCAGTGGGAGATCTGGATATCGGAATCGCAGGAGCGAATGACGGTGGCAATACCACCGGAGCATATCGATCGTTATCTCGAACTGTCAGCCCTGCATGCAGTTGAGAGCACTATTATCGGCACCTACACCGATTCGGGCAAGCTTCATATCACCTATGATGGAAAAACCTGCGCTTATGTGGATATGGATCTGATGAAGTCGGGTTTTCCCCAGTGGGAGTTTGACGCTGAATGGACGTCACCGCCGCTTCGCGGGCTCGCCGAACCGGTCCTGAACGCACCAGCTGATTTCAACCGGCTTTTGCTGGATATACTGTCCCGTCCCAACATTGCTTCAAAGGAATGGATAACCCGGCAATACGATCATGAGGTTCAGGGAACGAGCGTCATCAAACCCCTGGTAGGTGCTGAAAGGGATATGAACAGCGATGCAAGTGTTATCCGGCCGGTGCTGACATCCGAGAAGGGGCTGGTCTTTTCCCAGGCACTTCTCCCATTCTATTCTGCCATCGATGCTTTTCATATGACCACCTGCACCATCGACGAAGCCGTCCGCCGCCTGGTGGCTGTAGGTGCCGGGCTGGATCATATCGGCGGGGTAGACAATTTCTGCTGGCCCAGCATCCAGTATGACCCTCAGAAAAATCCTGACGGAAAATTCAAGGCGGCCCAACTGGTTCGATCCTGCCGGGCCCTGCGTGACATGTGTTTGGCATACGAGATACCACTGCTTTCCGGCAAGGACAGCATGTATGTGGATGGTCATTTGACGGGACGTTATGGTGAATCCCACAAGGTATCAGCATTGGAGACACTGCAGTTTTCAGCCACCGGCATCATCCAGAACGTGCACACGTGTGTTACCATGGAAAGCAAGGTGCCTGGGGATCTTGTCTATGTGGTGGGTGTTACCCGTAATGAAATGGGGGCGTCGGAATATTATGAGCATCTGGGATACATCGGCTGCAATATCCCCAAGGTGATTCCCCGGGAATTTCTCAAGCTTTACCATGCCCTGGCCAATGCCATAGATCGGGAACTGGTGGCCTCCGCCCATGGTGTCTATCGCGGCGGTCTGGGGGTGCATATGGCCATGGTGGCCATGGGCGGGAGCCTGGGGATGGACCTGTGTCTGGAATCGGTTCCTGCCAAAGGGTGCGGACGTAACGATACCGTGCTCTTCTCCGAATCAGCCGGGCGGTTTATCATCACGCTGGACCCGGACAACAAGGCTTCTTTCGAGGCGATCTTCAAGGATCTGCCCTGCGCCTGTATCGGTAGCGTTACCAAAACACCTGAACTGAAGATAGCGGGTATGGATGGTAAACCCGTGGTTGCCACCTCTATTTCCAAACTTAAAAAAGCCTGGAAAGCATCCTTTGGAGCTCTCATATGAAAGCGGTTAATGTACTGGTTCTGACCGGATATGGATTGAATTGCGACAACGAAACAGCCTACGCTTTTGAACTGGCCGGAGCCTCGGCACAACGGGTGCACATCAATGCCTTGATCGCCGGTGCTGTGAGCCTGTCTGATTTTCAAATTCTTGTTTTCGGTGGTGGGTTCAGCTGGGGAGATGACCATGGTGCGGGTGTGATTCAAGCCGTGCGGATGAAAACAAGCATCGGTAGGGAACTCTTCGGCTTTATCGAAAAGGGAAACCTGGTCATGGGGATCTGCAATGGATTCCAGACGCTGGTCAATCTCGGGCTTCTTCCGGGGTTTGACCTTACCGGCCGGCAACCTGAAAATGCCCAGCGGTCCGTGGCCGTGACTTTCAATGACTGTGGCAATTTTCGGGACCAGTGGGTGAACATGCGCGTCAATACCGAATCTCCCTGTGTCTACACACGCGGTTTGACAGATCTGGAACTACCTGTCCGACATGGAGAAGGTAAATTTTTTACCGATATTGAAACCCTGAAGCGCTTGACGGACAACCAGCAGGTGGCCCTTAGGTATGCCCTGCCGGACGGGCGTCAAGCAGACCAGGCGTTTCCCTGCAACCCCAACGGGTCCATTGATGACATTGCCGGGATCTGTGATCCCACCGGTCGGATATTTGGACTCATGCCTCACCCGGAAGCCTACAACCACTGGACCAATCACCCGGACTGGCCGCTCATGAAGGAAAAACGCAAGCGAAAGGGTGAGCCGCTACCGTCCGGTCTGACCCCGGGGTTGAAAATGTTGGCCAATGGGGTGGAGTATTTTAAGCAATAAGCCATAAGCTTTAAGCAATTAGCTGCTTATGGCCTATTGCCTACGGCTAACTTCTCAATAAATGAAAATAGCATCCGTTTGACTTCATTTATCAGATAGTTAAGGCTCTGGTAAGATTCGAGCTGAATATATTTGAGATGATATGCAAGCAGCAGTTGATACTCTGCTTCGTTGGCTGAACCGGTAGAAATAATTAAAAATCTGGCGAGTTCTTTATCTCCAATCCTCCCACAACCTTCAGCGATGTTCGATGATATTGATACAGCTGCTCTTCGTATTTGTGATGTGAGTCCAAACAGCTTACGGCTTATAGTTCACTCCCAACTCCCCTTTGACCCATCGCTACTCCTGACAATCCTGGGGCGTCCGTTGATGTTGACGTGAATTCCCAGATATCGATTTTGACCGCCACTCAGATAAACATGCCCACCGAATCCGTTGGGCAGACCCATGGGATCGTAGCGCATGCGGGGTATGCCACCGGCAAAGGAAACATCATGGAGATCGATATCGGCCGGAATGCGGTCTTTCCGAACAATTTTTTCATCGACTTCCCGGGTCCAGAAAGTTTTCTGGTCCAAGCCATTGTCGACGAAAATGATATAGTTGCCTTCCAGTTGATGGTTTTTGTCCGGGTCAAAAGAGACGATGACTTTCCTGTTTGCCTTGACGGCATAGAGCCTGGCCTGATGTAGTGAGTGATACAATTCGGTGGTGGCGATACGCAGCTTGCGGTTGGTTTGCCAGCCCTTGAAATTGGGGATCGTCAGAGCCATCAAAATACCTATAATCGAAATGACCGTGAGCAACTCGATCAATGTAAAACCGTCGTCTGATCCCATGCTTGTTCACTCCTTTTCTGCTATAGCGTTATTCAGAATAGCGTTCCGAACCACAACAGCGAGCGCTAAGCCCGTGACTTAAATCAACCGTCAAACGGAACATCTATATGGAAACAATTCTAACCAGCCGAGACCATTTGTCTTTTTAACATCCTGCCCTAGCATACCTGATCTGTCTCAACACGATCAACCCTGCAGTTATACGCAATAAATACTAACGAAAAATAGGTATATTGGGGCCTGTCAGTTTTGCATTCCCCAGCGTGTCTATAAAAGTTCTTAATGACGAAATAAAAAAACTTAATAGTTATGCGATTTTGTCTTCTATGGTTCAGTGTCTTCCGATTTATAGTATTCGAGCGGAATGACGAGTCTTTAAAACTTATTAAATTCAAAAATTACAATAGATTAGAGATTTAACGACTGGGAAGGCAATCTGGGCGGATACCGACCACGTTATAGATATGAAAAGTGGCACACAAATTGTATAGTTTAGTGGCAAGGAGAAAACACCATGCAAAAATCGTCCGGCTTTACTTTAATGGAATTGATGATTGTGATCGCAATTATTGCCGTGATATCGGCTGTCAGCATTCCGAACCTCATTGGCTGGTTTCCGCAACACAGACTTTCCGTGGCCACCAGAGAGATGGTTTCGACGTTTCAAATGGCACGTCTGAAGGCCATAAAAACCAGTGCCGATATTGTGGTTGCCATCAATGTGGGTGCCGATACGTACACGGTTTTTCAAGACGATTCACTTGATTGGGTTCTTGATGCTGGAGAACGAGAGTGGACCACCAGGCCGCTGCCACCGGGGATCGATATAACAGCCGCTGCTTTTGGAGGCGGGGCCAGTGTCCGCTTCGATAGACGTGGATTTCCACAGGATGTTGCCGGCAATTCCACCAATGGCACGGTTACTTTCGATAACGGACGTGGAACGATTCATTCCGTAGTGGCCGTAATACTTGATATATCAGGCAATGCGAGATTGCCCTAACACCAACCCGTAGCCTGTTTGACCGAGGGGAAAAAATGACCACCGAGCGATTCATAATACCATCGAGGATGTTGGCCGAAAGAGGCCGGTGCCGCTTACGTGTGCCCAAACCACCGGAAGGACGATTTTCCAGGCATGACTCAGGGTTCACGCTGGTGGAAGTACTGATCGCCATGGGTATCGTGGGCTTTGTGCTGGGTGCCATCTACTCCGCCTACCTGGGCCAGTTGAGAACATTCAACACCCAGGAGCAGCTCGTGGACATGCAGCAGAATGTTCGCGTAGCCCGCTATTTTCTGGAGCGGGAACTTCGACTGGCCGGTCTGGATCCCACGAACAACGCCGGGGCGGCTATCACCGTGGCCAATGCCGATACCATAACTTTCAGCATGGACTTTACCGGAGGAGAAGGGGACGGCCTGGACAACGATGGTGACGGTGCGACTGATGACGGGAGCGATGGTGTAAACAACGACGGCGATGGTCTGACGGATGAACCGGATGAAGCCGAATGGTACAATGGCAGCACTGCCGATGCCAACGAGCAGGTCACCTACTCTCTGAGCAACGATGCCAATGCCAATGGTATCAATGAAGGCCTACCAACCGAAAACGATGATGGTTCCACCTGTAACCTGATGCGCAACGGGCAGGTTGTAGCCGCAAATATCGATGCGCTCAACTTTGTGTATCTGGGTGTCAACCCGGCCGACAATTCATGTGACGAAGATTGCCTGCTGGTGGCACCGGTGGCCAATCCAGAAGATATTCGTTCTATTCAGATTGCCCTGATCGCCCGTTCGGGTGCCACGGTTCGCACCTTGAGCACAGACTATACCGACACAACCACTTACTCCAACCAGCCGCCGGCCAATCAAATTATTCTACCGGCTCAAAACGATAATTTTCGGCGGGTTCGTTTGTTGACCAACGTGCGCTGCCGGAATCTTGGACTGTAGCAATGGAGAGAGGCACAATGACACACACGACTGACCAGACAAGGCGAAACAAAAATAAAGCAGATCACGGTTTTACGGTGATTGAAGTATTGATGGCCATATCAATATTTGCCATAGGAATTCTCGGTGTCGCGGCGATGAAAGGGAATGCGTCAGCCCGGGGTGTGACCGATATTGCCACCTGGGCCGCCGACCGTGTGGAAAAACTCATGGTTTTGCCTTATGACGACAACGGCCTCTTACCCGGTGTCTATTCTATCGGCGCCGGGAACCTTACCATGACAACGGACGGAATTGACAACGATTTTGACGGCCTCATCGACGAGTTCGGAGAGACCGGACCGGTGACCATCGGGTGGACCATTGTTGAGGATTCTCCGGTGAACAATACCAAGACCCTGACCATAACCGTTCAGCACAATGGACCCTATGTGAATAAGAATGTCAGTATGGTCCGTGTGATTCCCAATATCGTTTAGGGCAAACCAAGTGAGGCAACCATGACAGATATCCTTTTAAAAAATAAAAACGAGACAGGTTCGGTGACCATCATCGCCGCCCTCATGATTCTCGTCATCCTGACGCTTATCGGCATATCTGCCACCAGCACAACCGTCGTGGAGTTGCAGATCGCCGCAAACGATCAATTCCACAAGATTGCTTTTTACAATGCCGACAGTGGGCTTTACGGATCACCCAAAGTCGTTTCCGCCGTAGTCAATGACAGTGCGCCGGTACCGGTGGGTGGTGGTACCATAGCAACAGGGGTGGCATACGTAGCACCCACGACCAGCATGATTTTTTACCGACAGGTCATGGGTTATGCTGCCTACGATGGTGGTTTAGAGGATATCAGCTTTACACCGGCCGGTATCAACACGAATGTGGATGTTCGCAGGGCGGTTCCGCCGAGTTTGCCAGCGGTGCCGAAGGTATCGGCACCGGCTCCACCGGCGGCATCGCTCTATTCTATGACATGCGTTCCAACGCCCAGGGACCTCCGGCAAACAACCCTTCGATAGCACGGCTGGGAGCCGAATATCGCAAGGTTGTGGGTCTGGCCGGGGGCTTGTGAAGACGAGGGCTCCCGGCGACCAATTTATCTGCCGGACGGCTTCGAATGATGGGCTGGTTCGGTATGTACGACAGGCTTTGTAAGGATGTATTAAACGGATTATAGCATCGAGGTGATTACCATGAAAAAGCGATGTGTTATAACGATATTGGCAATAGTTGTGATGTTTACCGGCATGATGGGTCAGATTCCGAAGACATGGGCCCAGGTGCCTCAGGCGGATTTTTATACGGCCTACCCGCCGTTTCTGGCGTCTAGTGTGCCACCACTGGTGATGCTTGTTATGGGGCGCAACCACAAGCTCTATTATGAAGCCTATAACGACGCCTCCGACCTGGACGGGGATGGAACGCTGGACATCACCTACAAGCCCGACGACATCGATTATTATGGTTATTTCGATTCCTATAAATACTATGAATACGACAACAACCGTTTCGAGCCTGTGGACTTCACTGCCGACAAGAAAGCACCTGCCGGAGATTACTGGAGTGGTGATTTTCTCAACTATGTGACCATGACCCGTATGGATGCCATGCGAAAGGTTCTCTACGGCGGGTACCGCTCGGATGATACAGACAGTGATACCGTGCTGGAACGGGTTTTTATACCCCAGGATGCCCATTCGTGGGGGAAAGAGTACGAGAGCAACGAGCGGGACGGCTACGACATCGCGGACTACACACCCCTGTCCCAGCCCCAGGGGGCCAGTCGCCATCTGCTGGTTTCCACGACCCTTTCGGATGCTGGCGATCCGCTTCTGAGAGTCCTGGAAGACAGTGTTCTACGTGTCTGGGAGTGGGTGGCCATCGAAAGACCGGTGGCCGGGCCAGAGGGCAACGACGGTACGGGGCGTCGGAGCATTCTTGACAATGACGTCGGGGCAACCGCCGAAGTGGATGTAACGGACGGGGGCGCTGGTGGAACCGCCAGAGACAGCTCCGCGGCCGGAACGGTAACGATATCCGACAATTTTGACAGCGGTATCGGCGGCATATGGACCTGGGCGGATCACGACAGCAATGCCGGTACCAGCAGTGTGTCCAACGGCGGTGAACTTGTGATCGATGCCGGTGGTGCCGACATATGGACCGGTTCCGACGAGTTTGCCGTCCAGTACCTGGATGATATCAACGGCAACTTCGATATCAAGGTCCGGGTCACCCAGCAGGAGAACCAGAATAATTGGGGCAAGTGCGGCATCATGGTCCGAAATGACATGGCAGCCAACGGCAGCTCCAGCGGGTACGTGGCTATGGCCACCACGCCGGGCAACGGGTTCAGCTTTCAGTACGACAGCAACAACAATGGTTTCCTGGATTCCCATGTGACCAATACCCCGGTAACCTTGCCGAAATGGATCCGACTGCAAAAAGAAGGAACCACTTTTATTGGATATCGCAGCAACGACGGCATTAACTGGACCGTGCATGCCACCCGTACCATCTCATCGGCCGCGACGGTTCAGGATGTGGGGCTTTTTGTTACCTCCCACAACGACGGAACCCTGAGCGAATGCCACTTCGACGATTTTGAGATGATCCAGAGCCTGGGGTCAGATCCCTCTCTGGCCTTTGATGATACCACTGCTACGGAGTGGTCTGTGGCCGACGAGCCGGACTTCCTTGACCCGGTCTGGATACAGTTTGACTTTCATCAGCCCAAACGTATTTTGAAATATACATTCACCACCTCCAGTGGGAGCGAATTCCGCGACCCTGACGAATGGGTGCTGCTGGCTACTAACGATGTGGCCACCGCCGCTTTATCCACAACCGATCCGGCCGACTGGACCGTTGTGGATACGGTGGGTTTCGGGAACCTGCCGGCGGCCCGCGATACCAAAATGGGGTTTGTGTGCGACAACCCGCCACCGGAAGGCACGACTTATTTATATTACCGATTTTTGATCACAGACAGTAAGAATAACATCATCCCTGGTATATCTATCGCCGAAATCGAAATGATGGAAACCACGGAGCAGATACCTGCTGTCGCCACACTGAACGATTATAATGTGCGGATTCAGGTGTGTGTGCCCGGCCTGCTGGAAAGCAACAGCAAGCTTTACCCCGATGGAAACTACAAGCCCATCGGTCTGCTGCAGCGTCACGGCGAGTGGCTGGTCAGTGGATCTTATACCAACAATTTGTCCGGTGGTGTGCTGCGTAAAAAAATCGGCCCCATCACCGATGAAATCGACCCGGATGACGGCACATTTACGAACACGGACGGTATCATCAAGACCATCGACACCTTTCGCGTGGTGGACTTCGATTATGGCAGTTACAGCTACAACTCCAACTGCGGATGGATTGCTACCCGCCCCATCGCCGAGGGCGAGTGCCGTATGTGGGGTAATCCCATCGCCGAAATGATGTATGAAACCCTGCGTTATTTTTCAGGTGTTGGTACGGCAACCGGTGCTTTTACCTATGCCGACGCCAATGACAACAGTGCCGGGACAGGCCTGCCGCTTTCCAAGGCTTCATGGAACGATCCTTTTGACACGGCCGATGATGGGTCTGATTACTGTTCCAAGCCCTTTATGCTTGTGCTCAGCGATATCTACCCGACCTTTGACTCAGATTATCTACCCGGCAGTCCCTATGGCGGACTCTCCAGCGAAACCATCGGTGACGCTGGTAGCGCCCTGGATGTGGATGCCCTGGCGGACGATATTTTCCTGGAGGAAGAATCAGCCGGTAACCGTTTTATCGGTGAGCAGGGGGCCAACGTGGACGGGGCCTGTACAGAAAAATACGTCGACGGCTTCGGTGACGTGCGGGGTCTGTGCCCGGAGGAGCCCACCAAACAGGGCAGCTATTATGCGGCTTCGGTGGCCTGGTACGGCAGAAACGAGGATATGCACGCGGTGGAAGGCGACCAGAAGGTCCGGACCTATGCCGTGGGCCTGGCTTCGCCCCTGCCAAAGATCAATATTGAACTCATGGGCCAGACCATTACCATGGTGCCCTTTGCCAAGTCCGTCGGGGGGTTCAGCATCAGTGCCACCGAGGGTGATTTTCAGCCCACCAACACCATCGTCGATTTTTTTGTGGAAGAGCTACGTCCCACCTACGGCAAGTTCCGCATCAACTACGAGGACGTGGAACAGGGCGCCGACCACGACATGGACGCCATCGTCACCTATGAATACCAGCTGGTGGATGTCAATGGATTCCCGGTCAACAATCTGGCCAGCGCCACGGCCCTGGATATCACCCTGCTGTCGGACTATGCTGCCGGCAGCATCATCCAGCACATGGGATATATCATCTCAGGCACCACCAATGATGGCACCTATCTGGAGGTAAGGGATTCTGACACCCTGCCCGAGAGCAACGATCCGGATTATTTTCTGGACACGCCTCCGGGGGTCTGGGCCACGGATGTGGCACCGGCCTGGAACGACGGTCAGGCACTACCATTGAGCACCACCCGACGCTTCGTGGTGGATCCAGCGGGCGGCACTCTGGTTGCCGGTTTGTTAAAAAACCCCCTCTGGTTTGCGGCTAAATATGGAGGCTATGATGACAAGAATGGTAATGGCAAACCCGATGGCAACGAGTGGGACAAAGACGGTGACGGTGAACCTGACACCTATTATTATGTTGTCAACCCGCTCAGGCTGGAAGAGCAGCTCAACAAGTCCTTTGCCGATATTCTTGAAAAAGCGGCTTCGGGAACGGCGGCATCGGTTCTGGCCACCAACAGCGAAGGTGAGGGTAACCTGATGCAGGCTTATTTTCAGCCAAAGCAGACGACCCTGAGTGATGAGCTGACCTGGATGGGCTATCTACAGTCTCTCTGGGTCGATCCCTGCGGCAACCTGCGGGAAGACAGTGATGGGGATCTGCAGTTGGACCGGCAGAACCTTGCTACCGGTAACAACGCTGTACAGGCGGACAAGATTGTCGAATTTATAACGGACGTCAATGGGGACACCAAAATCATCCGCTACACGTCCCATTACCTTTACAACCCGGACAATGGTGACAGCTGTGTCTGCATATTGGACCAGCTTTCTCCGGCCCAGGCGTGTACGACCGCTTACGAGGAACTGGACATTGAGGAAATCCTTCCGCTTTTCGAGGCCGGCGAGTTGTTGTCTGAACGGGATGCATCGACCCGCAGAATATTTACCTTTCTTGACGGGGATGGTACCGACAATGATGGCGATCTATTTATCGATGAGTCGGGCGAGAACGAAACGTTCAAGCCTGTTGGTCAGGTCCGGAACACCAACCCGGGTGTTTTCGGGGACGATCCCTTTGATGACAGTGATGAGATGATCCGATTTCATACCAACAATCTGGGCCGGTTGCGGCCGTTTTTGGGTGTGAACGATGATTCCTGCGACGATTGCAACAATTATCTGAATGCGGCAGACGACAGCCAGCGGGCAAGCGTTCTTATCGACTATATCCGGGGCAGGGATGACGGGGAGATCGGTGGATACTCTGCTGACGGGCTGCGGCCACGGATGCTGGATAACGGGAACGTCTGGAAGCTTGGAGACGTTGTCAATTCGACACCTGTCAACGTCGCCAAGTCACCCGAAAATTTTCATATCATTTATGGTGACGAGTCTTATCAGACCTATTACAACAGTGTGCGGGATCGAGAAACTGTTGTGTACATGGGTTCCAACGATGGTATGCTGCATGCCTTTACATCCTGGCAATATGACAGCGACAACGGGCTATATACCGATCCTTACCCGTCGGATGCTGCGGGGAGCAGCACATACATCCCCAATGAACGCATCGGTGACGAGATCTGGGCCTATATTCCCCAGACCTTACTGCCGCATCTCAAATGGTTGGCGAATCCTGAATACGCACATACGTATTACGTGGATTTAAAACCCAAAATTTTCGATGCCAAGATTGACGTGAATGATGACAGCGTAGCCGAGTGGCGGACCCTGTTGATTGGCGGTCTGAATTTTGGTGGAAAACACATCTGGGTTGATGATGACTTCGACGGCAGTGCCGGCAACGAAATCCGTCATTTCTATCCGACCTATTTTTGTATGGACATTACCGAACCGAGGGCCCCAAGACTCTTGTGGGAGCGCTCTTTTCCCGGACTGGGTTTGACCACTTCTGTTCCGGCGGTCGTGAAGGTCGGGAGTTCATGGTTTGCCATTATCGGATCCGGGCCGAACGATGATGACGGAAAGGATGATATTGATAATGGTCTAAGTGACCAGAACGGTCATGTTTTCGTGCTGGACGTCCTGACAGGTGCGCCGCAGACTTCTGGAACGGATGACTGGTTGTTTGAAACCACGGAGTCGAACGCCTATCTGAATTCACCGGCCAGCGTAGATTATGGCTTGACGAATAGTGTGGACGGTATCTATATCGGTTCAACCTATCACGATGGCACAGCATGGCGTGGAAATGTCTACAAGATCAACACCTGGAGTGGCGGCAGTCCATCTGCTATTCCGGCAAACTGGACCAGTTCTATATTGTTTGACGGCAGCGACGGCGGCCCGATAACCTCGGGTATCTCACTGAGCATCGATAGTCTGGGCAATGTGTGGTCCTATTTCGGGACGGGACGCTATATCAGCTTCGATGATAAGATCGATGAGCAGCAACAGTTCTTTTTCGGTATCAAGGATCCTTTCTTTAACCAGAATCACGATCAGCTGGCACCGTTTGATTTCTTCGAGAACTCGGGTAATCCGTTGACACTTACCAAAAACGATCTTTTTGACAGCAACGATATCACGGTAACCACATCCCGAAATGTCTATACCGGCAACTGTCCGCCGACGTGTACACCCTACGGGGTGACCGGTTCATGGGATGAGCTTGTTGACGATGTCAGGGATACGGACGGGTGGTTTATCGACCTTGATATCACGACCGGGTTTCCATCGGAACGGGTGGTTTCCAAGTCTTCGGTTCTGGGTGGAATTGTCTTTTTTCCTGGCTATACACCCAATGAGGACATCTGCGGATTTGGAGGAGACAGCAGTTTTTATGGTCTCTATTTCGAAACCGGTACGGCATACCCTCGGGTAGCCCTGCCGGGCGGGAGCGTGGGACCTGCCAGTATCGACGGACAGACCCAGACCGCTGTGAGTATACGCATCGATTTGGGTAGTGGTGCGCCCCCTCCGGCAACCGGTTTTCATGTAGGACAACAGGAGGGTGCCAAGGCATTTCTGCAGATGAGTACCGGGCAGGTGATCGAGCTCGATGTGGATACAGCTTTTAGAATCAAGAGTGGTCTGACGTTCTGGCGTGAAAGAACTGATTAATGAATCAACAGGGTAAACGTCCAATGGGCTGCCTTTCGGTCAAACCGGACGGTAGTTCATTGTGTTAACCCCAAGGTTGCATAAACAACTACAGCTTCACCCTCGACGCCTTGGCTCTGAAGCCCTCCGGCTTTTGCAACGTTGGGGTTGATTCTGCCCTTAATGATAGGAGGATGCATCGTGACCAATAGAATCGTAACCATGCTCCTGATATTGCTGGTGCTGCCGGTGCTTGTTTCAGCAGAGATTTATAAATACCGGGATCAAAATGGCGTGCTACGTTTTACAGACAATCTTTTGGAAGTGCCCGTTGCTCAGCGGGAAAACATGGAGCAATACCAGGAGGTCAAGACAAGGGCGGAGACGGCAGAGCAAAGACCTGCCGATGGGTCTGAAAAAGGGGGTGTCCAGGATGCCAGGGATGCCGAAAAGAAACTCACAGATGAAAAGGGGGTTCTTGACAAGGAATACAGTCAGCTGACGGAAATGCGCGAAAGCATTGAATCGGAACCCCAACCCGACAACCCGGAAGAGATGACCGCTCATAAAAAAAGGATCCAGGATTACAACATCCAGTTGAAAATCTACGAGGTCAAAGTGAAAGCGTTTCGGGAAAAGCTGGAAGCATACAATAAAGGCGATAAGGAATAGCAGCTTTTAATCCATTATTAAAAACCGGGTCCTTTGGGTCAGGCCAGAGACATTTGGCTCAGCCGTAATGAGTCGGAGAAAGAATCCAGGAGTCAGAATACAGAATCTTTATAATGATGATTTTATAAAAATGTTCGATGTTCATTCGTTCTCCAGCATTAAAACAATTTAGCGCTATACGAAATTCTGTATTCTGACTTCTATCTCCTGAATTCTCTAATTCATATACTTGGACCCTGGAACCCTCGTATCCTTGAACCCTTAGTATTGGGAACTTGAGCAAATTCTATACCAGCACGCAGGTTTTTAGAAACCCGAAATAAGGATTACCCAATCGCCATGCCCTTTGATGCCGGCCACCCTCTCTCGGATGAAAATATTTTTCAGGTTCTTACCAGGCAGCAACTGATTTCAGCTTCCAAAGCAAGCGAAATCCTCAAAAGAAAGACCTCCTTAAAAGAGAAACTTTCCAAACAGCGAAAAAAGAACGCTGACCCGGACCTGCCGTCGGCACGTATTGAAACACCTGTTACCATGATCGATGTGATCGATGCGCTGAATATGAAGCAGGAAAACCGTCCGGAGCTTGCCCTTGACGAAGAGGCGATCTATCTTGCCCTGGCTCGGGAATGGAAAATTCCTTTTAAAAAAGTCGACCCTGTAAAGCTGGATCTGAATGTGGTTACGACCACGATTCCCCGAAACTTTGCTTTAAAGCACCTGGTGCTTCCCATTGCGATCAATGAGGGACGCTTGACCATTGCCACCGCCAACCCTTTCAATACCGAAGTAATAGAGGACATCGCCAGAGCCAGCAAACTGGAAGTCAGTGTGGTGGTCAGCACCAGGACCGACATCCTGAAACTCATCCATGAATTTTTTGGTTTCAAACGTTCCATCGCCGCTGCGGAAAACCAGTTCAATACACCTATTGTGGACCTGGGGAACCTGGAGCAGTATGTACAGCTGAAATCCGTGGATGAACTTCCATCCAATGATTCACATATCGTTAATGCCGTGAGCCATCTCTTTACCTATGCATTTGATCAGCGCGCCAGTGATATTCACATCGAACCGAAACGAGACACCAGCATGGTCAGGATGCGCATCGACGGTGTTCTGCACACGGTGCACAAGATACCTAAAAAAGTGCATCCGGCTATTGTCAGCCGGATCAAGAACCTTTCCCGGATTGACATGGCCGAAAAGCGGCGACCCCAGGATGGCCGGATCAAGACCGAAAAAGAGGGTGTGGAGGTTGAAATCCGTGTGTCCATGATCCCCACGGCTTTTGGAGAAAAGGTGGTCATGCGGATCATGGACCCGGATATTTTGTTCCAGGATCTCGACGAACTGGGGTTTACCCCCACAGACCTGATCCGTTACAACCAGTTTGTCAGTATGCCCAACGGCATCGTGCTGGTGTGCGGACCTACCGGGAGCGGCAAGTCTACAACCCTGTACTCCACGCTGCGAAGTATCTATACGCCTGAAATAAACATTACCACCATTGAAGACCCCATTGAAATGGTTCATGAGGATTTTAACCAGATATCTGTCAACCCGGTGGTGGGTGTTACCTTTGGTTCAATATTGAGGAATATTCTGCGGCAGGACCCGGATGTCATCATGGTGGGGGAACTGCGCGACCTGGAAACGGCTGAGAATGCGATTCAGGCAGCCTTGACAGGGCACCTGGTCCTTTCGACACTACATACCAATGACGCGCCTGCGTCCATCACCCGGTTGATCGATCTCGGGGTGCCGCCCTTTCTGATTCAGGCGACCTTAAGGGGTATCGTTTCCCAGCGCCTGGTACGAAAGATTTGCAACCGATGCAAAGAAGCTGTGCCGATCGATACAACCGAGTTGAAGCAGATGGGTCTCAATCTCGGGACACAGGAAACAATCACGGTTTACCGTGGCAAGGGGTGCCAGCACTGCCGTGGAACCGGTTACAAGGGCCGTACCGGCATTCATGAAGTCCTGCCCTTTTCCGAGTCTATCCGGAAGCTGACAACAGAAGTGACCGACCTGACAGCCATCCGGGATAAAGCCACGGAAGAGGGCATGGTGAGCCTGCGGGAAAACGCCGTCAACAAGCTCCTGACAGGGGTTACCACCTATCAGGAGGTTATGCGGGTAACTTGGGAACAATAACAAAAAAAGCTCACACCCCTTGTGCGGGGTGTGAGCTTTTTTTGTATAATAGTACTTTTTTGTTCAGACCTGAACAAAAAAGTTTCTGGTTAATCGGTGGGTGGTGTGTGGACCAGGGAGCCCGGCGCAGCAGCCTGATTTGTCTGGGTGACCAGCACGGTAGAAGTTTCCTGCTCGGTGAGCAGAACGATGAGCCGGCCATACTCGACCGGAGTGAGGATCACCGATTTTTTGCCTTTCATCTCCACGTCATCTTTTTCCTGGTAGAAAATATTGTAAATCTGACCTTCCTGGATGTTGTCAGTCTTGCCCTTGTCGATGAATGCCGTTGTCAGGTCGCCAATGAGCTCGGCATGCTCTTCCGAAATGATGATTTTCCCGATTAAATTGGGAACACTTTCTGTAATGGGAATATTGGGTGACCGTCTTTGGTAAGGCAGAATAAAATCGTTGATGGCAATGGCGCGAAAGGATTTGAGGACTTTTGCGATGACAAAATCTTCTTCCAGTCGGGTGACTTCAACGATACCGAGGATGTAATACTGGCTTCCCAGCTGCAGGTTCCGTTTGCGGTCTCTCGTGGGATCCAGTTTCCGGTAGATCGTGTACTTGCCGCCCTGCATTATGGGAAGGGCGTCTTTGTCTGCATAGCTGATATAGACCGTGTCTCCCTCATTGATCAGAACCACATTGTCCTTGACCTTGAAAATGATCCCGAGAGGATTAACGGGTTCTTTGCGGATGAAACCAACGGTGTCCATGGACGGGTACGAATAATAGACGGTCTTTTCTTCAGGCACGGGCTCTGTTTCCAGTTCAACGGCACTTTCCTGGACAACGATTTCAGGTTCCGGGATTTGAAAGGTGAACGTGTCTTTACCGTTCACCGGGATAGATCCAGTGGGGATTGGGAATCTGTTCGTTTTCCTGCCACAATTCAGGCCAATACCACGGCGAGTCAAAAAATTTGTCCGACAAATCCCAGAGCGTGTCTCCTCGCTGGATCGTGTAATAAAATCCAGCTTCGTGTTCTATGGTTTCTTCGACGGCATCCGCTGTTGTCACGCTGAAAGAAAGGGCGAGGGCTATAGCAGCGGATACGGTCAAGCACTTGAATACCTGCATAAGGCGTTTGCCGTTCATCACACGTCTCCATTTATGTTATCGGTTGACATTTGCATTCGACAGACTACTTAAATACCCCATTTTTAGGTGTTTTGTCAAGCATTTCAATAAAAAAGCCCTTATGCGTAAACGCATAAGGGCTTTGATGTATTGTTCGTAACAGATGGGTAGATTAAGGGCTTACATCATACCGCCCATACCGCCCATGCCACCCATGCCACCCATACCCGGGGCACCGGCCGGCATGGCAGGTTCTTTATCATCTGGTTTTTCGGCGATCATGGCTTCGGTTGTGAGCATCAGACCGGCAACACTGGCTGCATTCTGCAGGGCAAACCGGCAGACCTTGGTGGGATCGATAACACCCGCTGCAATAAGGTCTTCGTATTTGTCGGTTTCTGCATTGTAACCGGAAGAACCTTCCAAGTTCTTGACCTTGTCTATAACGACCGAACCTTCAAAACCGGCGTTGTTGGCAATCTGTCGGAGCGGCTCTTCGATGGCGCGCATCACGACCCTTACGCCCAGTTTCTGATCGGCCTTGATCTTGATTTTCCCCAGAGCTTCAAGACAACGGACCAGTGCGACACCGCCACCAGGAACGATACCCTCTTCAACTGCGGCACGGGTTGCATTCAAGGCATCTTCAACACGTGCTTTCTTTTCTTTCATTTCTGTTTCGGTGGCTGCGCCAACGTTGATGACTGCAACACCGCCGATCAGTTTGGCAAGACGCTCCTGAAGTTTTTCACGATCATAGTCAGATGAGGTCTCATCGATCTGTGCACGGATTTGCTTGACACGACCTTCCAGGGAAGCCCGGGAGCCAGCTCCGTCGACAACGGTGGTGTTGTCTTTGTCGATGGTGATTCGTTTGGCCTTGCCCAGATCCTTGATGGTCAAGTTTTCTAGTTTGATACCGAGGTCTTCGGAGACGACCTGGCCGCCGGTAAGAATGGCGATATCTTCCAGCATGGCCTTTCGTCTGTCGCCGAAACCAGGCGCCTTGACAGCGGCAACCTGCAGCGTGCCACGCAGTTTATTGACAACCAGGGTTGCCAGTGCTTCGCCGTCTACATCCTCGGCAATGATCATGAGGGGTTTACCCATTTTGGCAACTTGCTCGAGTACTGGAAGAAGATCTTTCATGTTGCTGATCTTTTTCTCATTGATCAGAATGTAAGGATCCTCCAGGGAGGCAACCATTTTTTCTGGATCGGTGACAAAATAGGGTGAAAGGTAGCCGCGGTCAAACTGCATGCCTTCCACGACTTCCAGGGTGGTTTCCATGCTTTTGGCTTCTTCTACGGTGATGACGCCTTCTTTGCCGACCTTGTTCATGGCCTCGGCAATGATGTTTCCAATGGTTTCATCGTTATTTGCAGAAATGGTGCCGACCTGAGCAATTTCCCGCTGATCTTTGGTGGGCTTGCTCATCTGGTGAAGTTCCTTGACGGCAACTTCCACGGCCTTGTCGATACCACGCTTGATGGCCATGGGGTTATTGCCGGCCGCAACAATTTTCTGGCCTTCTTCGTAGATAGCGCGGGCCAAAACAGTGGCAGTGGTCGTTCCATCACCAGCCATGTCACTGGTTTTACTGGCAACTTCTTTGACCATCTGTGCGCCCATGTTTTCGAATTTGTCTTCGAGTTCAATCTCTTTGGCAACGGTTACGCCATCTTTGGTAACGGTGGGAGAACCCCAGGATTTGTCCAAGACGACGTTCCGGCCTTTGGGGCCGAGCGTTACAACAACTGCATCCGCCAATGCTCTTACACCGTTGAGCATTGCTTCGCGGGCTTTCATATCATACTTTATTACTTTTCCAGCCATCGTTTATATCCTCCGTGTATCAGTAATTTAAATTATTCAATTATGCCAAGAACATCGTCTTCACGCATGATCAGATATTCGTCGCCTTCGATTTTAACTTCGGTACCTGAATATTTGCCGAACAGGATCCGGTTGCCCTTTTTAACTTCCAGGGGAATCCGTTTCCCATCGTCACCGACTTTTCCATTCCCAACGGCAGTTACTTTGCCTTCGGCAGGTTTTTCTTTAGCGGTATCCGGAATGATGATGCCGCCCTTGGTGGTTGTTTCCTCTGCAACACGTTGTACCAGAATTCGGTCCTGTAATGGTCTCAGTTTCATTCTTCTTTCTCTCCTTTTATTAGTGTTCGTGAGTAAATAAAACCTAATGATTAAAATAGTTGCTTAAATTGGTTGGGTTCAATTTTGTTACTCAAAAGTAAGCACACAATCCAGTTTGTAAAGAGCTGTTTTTAAGGTTTTTTGGTACTGTTGACCCCTTTTTTGGGGGTGGTATTTTTTTTAGATGATGCCGGGGTCTTCTTCGCAGGCTCTGCAGCTTTTTCAGACTTGGTAGAATCAACGTTCTCCTTTTTTTTCTCGGAACCGGCAGCAGTCTCTTTGGTCTGATTTTTATAATCAGTCACATACCATCCTGTACCTTTGAGGTGGAAACTGCTTCGGGAAACAAGTTTCTGAAGCTTTCCGGTGCAGTGTTTGCATTTGGTCAGGGGTTTATCTGAAAATTTTTGAAGGGCCTCTTCAACTGTGCCGCATTTTTGACATTGGTACTCGTAAATGGGCATATGGTTCCTCCTGAAAAAGGTGTTGTAAACAGTTACTTAGAACAAATTCAATTCTAATATAGTGAGTGTTTTTGCGTTGTCAAGAGAGTGGATTTTAATATGGGTGATTTAGTTTTTGGGTGGGGTGTGTTCAGCAATATGAAAACGGAATATCGGAAACGATACGACGCTTTAGCATGAAGCGGTCAGCGGTTTAGCGCTTAAATTTGAATTCCCCGCTGCTTGCAGCGAGGGATGAATTCAAATTATAGATTTAAGATCCATATTGTTGCGAAAGTGCGATGCTGAAATCTGAAAGATTTCAGGAAAAATTCCGTAATACCCTATAGGTTCTGCCGTTTGGCAGTGCTTCGCATGCTGCAGGGATAGGAATTTTAGCCTTTCGCATCGGAGCGACACCGTCGCGTTATATAAAATCGTGCTACGATTTTATTGCTTAGAGCTAATTTCATCCCCATCGATGGGTTCGCGCCATTGGATATAGAATTTGAACACCTCTGTGAGACCATCAATGCGGACCGGGCGGAGAATGTCGTGGGTCAGTTCATGAACCCTTGATTCTTCAGCCATTCTTTCCTCTAACTTCGCATTGAAACTCTGCAGAAATTTGCTGAAGCGGACGATATGAATAAGCTCATGGGTGAGTATGTAGAGTGTAAAGGGGAGAAGTTTCAGTTCTGTAAATTTAGCTAATGTCCCCAGAATTTCATGATCCTGTAGACAGATCTTGTAAAAGTCATAGGATGAGGATCCTAGGGATGCTTCTTGTGGTTGGCCTTCATAACGCACAACCTGGGCAAATGGGCCTGTAACAATCTCGTCCAATGAAAGATCGATACGAGTCTTGACATCAAATTTTGGTCGAAGCCATTCAGAGGCAGACATCTTGTAGTGCTCGCTGACAAGTTCCTCTGCCATGGCAACTGACTCGTTGACCACATGGATGTGGTCTATTGAAAAAAGGGGGTTTTTTTTCAATAGTGGGTTCTCAGCCTTTTAGGGTTATCATCCGGGTTTGGTTGCAGATGACGCACAAAACGTTCCAGATCAGACAGTATTATCACGACTGCTAAATTGGATCAACATGATCCTGTCAACCCGTAATTTAAAAAAAATGCGCAGGTTTGTGAAAAAGTATAGACATATCCAATACAGAACTGTTATAGCATAAAATTACATTCACAAAGTCAGTTAAGATTAGGAGGTGATCAATTGGGTAGTGTTATCAAAAAACGCCGCAAAAAAATGCGCAAACACAAGCATCGAAAACTGTTGGCGAAAACACGTCATCAGCGAAGAAAGGGTAAATAAAGATCTAAGCATTGTGCTGTAAGCTCAGCGTCTTCTATGGCTTATGGCTAACAGTGATGATCTGTTCCCCTGATATCAGGCATCCAAGCCTCCGAGCAGAATATTTTAGCAACCCCGAGTAACAAAAAATAGCTGTTTGAGGGCAATTGTATATTTACTGCTTCTAAATAAAAAGCACCGGGATCAATCTCAATCCCGGTGCTTTTTTTATTTATAGAGTCATGCCTGCGATAAAAATCGCGTGCCAGTTATTAAGGGATGTCTGAATATCCTTTTAGATATTTGAAGAACTCCGAATTCGTGGACAGAACCACTTCACTGTCTTTGCCCAGGGCTTCGCCATAAAGCTCGAGGGTCTTGGTAAAGGAGTAGAACTCAGGATCTCTTCCAAACGCTTCCGCAAAAATCCTGGTGGACTCCGCATCAGCGGTACCCTTGAGTTCCTGGGCTGTTCTATATGCTTCCGAGGTGATTTTTTTCAGGTCTCTTTCCTTTTCACCCAGTATTTTTCTGGCCTCGCCTTTTCCTTCTGAGCGGAATTTTTCAGCGATTTGTTTCCGTTCGGCAATCATCCGTCCGTAAACCGACTTTCTGACCTGCTCCACGTAGTTAATTCGTTTTAATTTGACATCCACCAGTTCAATGCCAAATGATGTCAACTTGGGCTGGGCTTGCTCCAGGATACTTTTGGTAATATTTGCCCTGCCCACATCAACGGCGTAGGTGGTCTGCTGTTCCCTGGCGTCCAGGCCGACTTCAAGGGTGTCCATTTCGCGGTTGGTGTTTCGAACGGCCTCGATGAGGCTGTTGGAGGTGATAGCGTTTCGGACGGCCGGATCGATAATGTCATTCAGTTTTCCAACGGCGTTGAAGCGGTTGTTGACCGTCTGGAAAAAGCTGATCGGCTCGACGATTTTCCACCTGGCAAAGGTATCAACCCAGATGAAGGTCTTGTCGAGGGTAGGGATCTGGCCAGGGTCCCCATCCCAACTGAGAAGATTCTTGGGGAAAACATTGGCCTTCTGGATGAAGGGTAGCTTGAATTTCAACCCGGGATCCATTTTTGGACTACCGACGATTCTTCCAAATTGTGTAATGATCACCTGCTCGGTTTCATCCACAATATAGGCGCCATTATAGACAAATATTACGATGATTGCTGCAATAATTATGAGAATGCCTTTTGATTTCATTTGGTAACACCTTCTTTTGAGCCTATATTGAGTAAGGGCAGTAGATTTTTCTGGTCTGAATCGATAATGTATTTTTTGCCGAGTTTGGGAAAAAGGTCTTTCAGGGTTTCGAGGTATAGCCTTCGTTTGGTGACATCCTTGGCTTTAGTATACTCATTGTAGAAGGCAATAAATCGGGTGGAGTCTCCCTCGGCCCGGTTGATCCTGTCCAAAGCATAGCCTTCGGCCGCCTTGATGGTACGGTCCGCTTCACCTCTTGCTGCGGGTATGGCCTTGTTGTAATCTTCCTTGGCCTGGTAGATGGTCTGCTCTTTCTCCTGGGTGGCCTGGTTGACCTCGTTGAAGGAAGGCTGGACCGGTCCGGGGACATTGGTTCTCTTCATCTCTATGGTCACGATGTCGACACCTGATTCGGCATCATCCATTTCTTTCTGCAATACCCTTTTGGCTTCGATGGCGATTTCATCGCGCTTGCTGATGACTTCATTGATGCTTCTATCCCCCACAACCAGTCTCATGGCCGCCTCTGACATGTCGATCAACAAGTTCCGGGGTTCCTTGACCTTGAAGAG
>RCNC010001707.1_pt1 | contig 29598 bp, 24 predicted proteins | sample 2041301 | NCBI WGS metagenome assembly RCNC01 (sample SAMN09708231, study PRJNA481090) | Marine sediment metagenome, whole genome shotgun sequencing project. | biome: marine sediment; feature: ocean; material: sediment; isolation source: Sewage treatment plant 13A marine sediment (STP13A) ... | reverse complement strand
ACGTACCCTTCAATGCCATGTGCGGCCTTTGGTGTGCGCCGTGCGATAACGTTGCCCGGTTAAGGACGGAGTGTCGGTACGCTTTGAAAACGGTTGGGACGAAAGGAAGTGGACGCCGCAAACCCATGCCAGTGGGGGGTTACAGGCGGATGAATGTTGTGACACGCCGTGGCGATGACCAGGATGTACGGTTTTCTTTGTATGATATTCGACGTCAACCTCCACCGTGTCGTTCGATGAAACGATCTACTGTTGGATCATTGACGACATGGAAACAGCAGGTTGAAAAACAGGAAAGAAAAAATGTGCTCGCGGTTGCGGCTGAGGTGCCCGGTGCTTGTTTGAGCTCTGCTGTGGATGCAGTGGGTGACGCTTCCACGGTTGGTTTCATGCGATGGCCGCTGGTGGCCACCGTAGGGGAAAGAAACTGCTGTTCGCCGCAAACCCGCTCCGGTAGCTGGTTTGCGGCGAATGGTCCTTCACTTGACTGCGGAGATGTAACTGATCCAGCAGATGTCGGCGGTGCCGCGCATCGTCTTGCGGTAGACGTCGTTGCCTTCACCATCCTCGTCGATGCCTTCCCAGTAGACATCAACTTTGGTGAAGCCGGCTTCGAGCAGTGCTTCCCGCAGTTCGGGAATGGTCCACAACCGCCAGTCGTAGGTGTAGGCCGTGCGCAGTTCACTGCCGTCGCGAAAACGGAAGTGGATATGGCAGAGGATTTCCGCGGTGATCGGGTTGTAACGGTCCTGGTCCCAGACATAGGTGAATCCGTCTTCCCTGCGTTCCTCCTCCAGTTCCTGGATCGCTTCCGGTCCACCGTAGAGGTCGAGAATGAAGCAGCCCTCGTCCTTCAGGCCGCGGTGCACCTTGCGGAAGTATTCGGTGAGCAGGCGGCGGTCCTTGAACACGCAATAGGAAAAGTTGAACGCTGCGGCCACGTCGACCCTGGGGGGTCTGACTTTCAGCACGTCCCCCTGGATCAACTTTACCTGTTGCGGGTCGCGCAGGCCGGTGAGATTGTTGCGCCGACCCCACTCCAGTGTTTGGCGGTCCATGTCGATCCCCACCGCCGTATTACGACGGTGGAGGCCGGCCCAGCGGCAGGAGAGCAGGGCGGTGCCGCAAAAATCCTCACGCAGGGATGAAGGCAGGCGGCCGTAATTGGAGCGGAAGACACGGCGGATAAAAACGATCTCGGTGTCAACGTCCTGCACCGACTCCTGGTAGAGGATAAATGGGTCGGCGGTTCTGGCGGTCAGTCTCTTTTTCTTCATTGTTCTGTTGCTGGTCCTCACTGTTCGCAATGGACCACCGTCACGGTGGCCACGGCCGGGCGGGTGAGCGCCCGGGATATCGGGTAGTCCCCCACACCAGGGGTGGGATAGGGAGTTCGTTCCCAGAAGAAGTTGAGCCGGGCGCTGCGGTCTTCGAGGAACGCCGGATCCTCTGCGGCTCGCCGGCGAAACGCTTCGGCCACTTCCGGGTCGTCCATCATCTCCCGGGACCGGTTGGCCAGCACCCAGCTCTCGCGCACCTTGCCGTCGGTGGTGATGCCGTTCATCCGGTTCCAGGCCAGCAGGCTGTCGCCGCTCTCCGGTTCGAGCAGCAGGGCGATGATCTCACTGCAGGGCTGGGCCAGCGGAACGATGTATGTGCCGGCGGGAAAGCGGCTCAGCTCCCGCCGCACCGGGCCCACCGACGGTGTGGCTCGCAGGTGCCCCTGGTACGGTGTCTGGTCGAAGGTCAGTTCGTCAATGTGGTAGACCTCGACCTCCGCCTCGAAGGGCTCAACCGCCCGTTCAACAAGTGCACCGTGCAGCAGCAGGTGGTCCACCACCAGCCGGCGGTACTCTGCGGGAATGATGTACGCCGCGGGGCGGATGACCGACCGGGTGACTTCCATACTGGCGTTGAGCGGCACGGTATGGTCGCGGGGTGTGTCGGTGTAGCTGATGCAGTGCAGGCCGGTGCGGGGGTCCGTCTCCACTTCCAGTTCGAAGGTTTCGAGGGTGATGCTTTTTCTGGTGGGCCGTGATTCAATGGCCAGGGCCACCAGGTCGGCGGTGTCGACGGTGGCGCCGCGGCGGATGAGCTGTGCCTCCGCCTCCTCCACCGCCGACACCACTTCAGCGCCACGGGCCGCCACGTCCTGCAATACGGCGCGCAGGTAGTGGTAGGCCGCGTGAACCCTGGTCCTGAAGTCTTTGTGGGCGTGGGCCTCGGCCAGCAGGGCCAGTCGGCCGCGGGTGGCGACATAGGACGTGCAGAGGCGGGGGTACGGAGGCCAGACGGTGTAACCTGCTTCCGGGTTCAGCTTGTCCACCGAGCCGTAGACCTGTATCGGGTAGCCGGCCTCGCGCATCGCTGGCGTGATCCGTTCGATGATCCCGGACACGGTCTGTTCCAGCATCGCAGGCATCAGCGGGTGGCGGTCGTAGAGGTAGGTCAGCGCGTAGCGGTGGTCCCAGCCGTCGGTGGTGTGCATGTCCACGGTCAGGTGGGGCTGCCAGCGGTTGAAGAGGCGGCTCACCCAGGCCTGGGCCTCCACTGTATCCAGCTTCATGAAGTCCCGGTTGAGGTCGAAACCCAGTGCGGTGGCCCGGTGGCCCATACCACCCTCAGGACCGTCCTGGTTCAGCCGGTTCCAGACACTGGTCCGCTCGTGGCCGTCGGCGTTGAAGATCGGAACCACCAGCAGGGTGATCTTGTCCAGCACTCCCTTGAGGCTGCCGTCCGTCAGGTCGCGCATCAGCATCAGCGAGGCTTCCTTGCCGCAGGCCTCGCCGGAGTGAATGCAGTTGGAGATCAGCACCACCGGTTTGTTGCCGCTGTGGGCCTGGCCGGGTGTGAATCGCCCCTCACCGCTCAGGACCACGACATAGAGCGCGCGGCCCTGGGCGGATTCACCAAACTGCTCCAGGCGGATCAGCGGTGACCGCCGCTGCAACCGGCGGATGTACTCGAATGTCTGCTCGTAGGAAGACGTTTCCCGAAAGCCCGTTTTCTCGGCATGGGTCTCGGGTAACGGTTCACCGGCTGTCAGCGGTATGGCAGCGGTCAGCAGCAGAACCAGGAACAGGGAGGCGAGTGCAGTATGGTGCGCTCTGACGACGGCCGGTGGGGTGGACATGTGGATTTCCTTTTCTGCTGTTCAGCACCTGTCACAGTGCGGCCCTGATAATGCCAACAACTTCAGCCTCAGTCAACGACACCGGGTTGGCCTTCATGCTGCTGGCCCGCCGGGCCGCTGCGGCCAGCGGGACCAGGTCGTCCTCGCCGAGACCGAACGAGGAAAGCGTGGGGATTTCCATCCGGCGGCAGAAGTCCCGTACCCAGGCGGCGGCCGCGGTCACCGCCTCCCGCGGGGCGGCCGGTTGTTGGCCGAGGAGCCGGGAGCAGGCTTCGGCCAGCCGGGTCAGGGACGGGCTTGCCGGATCACGGTCCTCCAGGACGCGGAGGTTGGTTTCCATGGCCGGGGGCAGCAGCCGGGCGCAGGCCACACCGTGGGGTACCGGAATCCGGCCACCCAGCGGACCGGCGATGCCGTGGGCGGCGCCCAGACCGGCGTGGGCCAGGGTGATTCCGCTGAGCAACGCGGCCAGGGACATTCCCTCCCGCGCTTCCATGTCTTCTTCAGCGGCACAGGCCCGGTGCAGGCAGCGGCCCACCAGCTCGATACCTTCGAGGGCCAGCGCGGTGGTCAGCCTGGTGCCGCGCCGCGAGATGCAGGATTCCATCAACTGGGTCAGGGCATCGAGGCCGGTACTGGCCCTGATGGCGGGAGGGAGGCTTGCGGCGAGTACAGGATCCACCAGCACCGCCCGCGGCAGCAGGTGGATGCTGCGCATGCTGGCCTTGATCTTTCGTTGAGGACAGGCCAGCACGGCGTTGCGGGTCACCTCCGCGCCGGTGCCCGCCGTGGTTGGCAGGGCGATCATCGGTGCCGCCGGCCGGGGCAGTGGCTCGCCGTCACCCACCAGCTCCATGTAGCGGCGGGCCCGGCCGGTGTTGCCCAATACTCCGGCCACCGCCTTTGCCGCGTCGATGACGCTGCCGCCACCGGCGCCAACCACCAGGTCACAGCCAGCGGCACGGGCCTGATCGGCCAGCCGGTCCACCGTGTCGATATCCGGTTCGCCGCCCAGCCGCCGGACTTCGCTCTCCACGCCGGAGGCGGTGAGGCTGTGCACCAGCCTCTGCAGCGCACCACTGCGTTCCAGTGCCTGCCGCCCGCAGAGCAGCAAGGCCTTGCCGCCGCATTCGGCGGCGACCTCACCCAGCTGATCCGCTGTCCCGGCGCCGATGATGATCCGGGCCGGGATGGTGAACTCGAACGACGGGCGGATCATTACCACTCACCATCCCCGGGGAAGATGCTGAAGTGCTTCACCCCCTGCCGGGGGGTGGCCATCATGTTGACCACCGTCTCGCGCCAGCGCTGGTAGTGTTCCGTCTGCTGGTGGGCCGCGAAATCCTCCTTCTGCCGGTAGACTTCGTAGAGGAAGAACCTGTTGGTGTCCTCTTCGGCCCGCAGGACGTCAAAACGGAGGTTCCCCGGTTCCTGGCGGGTGCCGGCCGCGTTCTCCAGGGTGGCCCGGGTGAACTGGTCGGTCATACCGGCTTTGACCTGAATGGTGACACAGACCACATACATCTCTATTCCTCCTCAATCCGCGGTGTTCGTGGAGCGGATCATACGTTTATATATGAGCGGCGAAGGGGGATCAACCTCGGGGGCCGGGGGATGGTGTGGTATCATTGCCGGACTCGATTCCGGAGCCCCCTGATGAAGATCCCGAAACTCCAACCAGCGCTGGTCACCGGCTCCTTCTTTTTCATGATGGGCTCGGCGGCCTTTTTCAAGCTGACCAATTACGACATCTGGTGGCACCTGGCCGCGGGCCGGCTGATCGCCGGCGGAGGCGGCGTCCCACGCACCGACCCCTTCTCCTTCACCGCCGCGGGTGTGGAGTGGATCGACCACGAGTGGCTCTTTCAGCTGCTGATGTTCGGTGTTCACTCCCTGGGCGGGCCCACCGGCCTGGTGCTGGTCAAGACGGCGGTGATTCTGGCCGTGGCGGCCGTTGTCTACCGCTTCGTCCGTCGCGAGACAGGCCTGCCGCCCGCGGTTGCCGGTTTGCTGATGGGCCCCTTTTTCCTTGCCGGGCGGGACCGCTTCATCGTTCGCCCCGAACTGTTCACACTGCTCTTCTCCGCCATTTTACTCGATGCCCTTTTCCGCTCGCGCCCCCGGCGGGCCACCATGGGGGATCTGTGGTGGGTCCCCTTCATCTTTGTCGCCTGGGCCAACCTGCACGGCGGGATGATCGTCGGCCTGGTGCTGCTGGGCCTCTTTCTCCTCGGCCGGCTGATGCCATGGATCTGGCGGGTGGGTGCGGCGGCGCCGCCGGAACAGACGCGCAATCTCCCCTCCGTCACCACGGCGCTGATCCTCCTCGGCGCCTCCGCCGCCGCCGGCCTGGTCAACCCCTTTCTCCACCGGGTCTACATCGTGCCCTTCAAACTGACCGCCCTGGTCCAGTCGGGGGTTTTCCAGAACCTGGAGTGGATCCGGCCGCCCTGGCCCGATACCTGGCTCTACCACCTGGTGCTGCTGGCCAGCCTGTTGATCATCGGCATGCGGCTGCGCCGTCCGGACTGGGTCTCCATCTTTCCCCTGCTCTTCCTGATGGCCATCTCCTGGCAATACGTGCGCAACATCGCCCTGTTCAGCATGCTGGCCCCGCTGCTGCTGGTGCGGGTCTGGTGGGGCAACAGTGCAGCCAGTCAGGCCCCGGGCGATTCTTCGGCGGAGGGGGCCGGCAGCGGCTCGCTGACCATTTCCCACCTGCTGTTCGGGAGGGGGCCGGTTCCGCTGGCGGCAGCGGGGCTGTTCATCCTCCTCGGCCTTTTCCTGCTCACCGGAAACCACCGCTTCACCTCGGGCGGCGGTGTCGACCCGCTGCGCGTCCCACAGCGGGCGGTGGATTTTGTCGAGCAGGAACAGCCGGTGGGAAATCTGTTCAACGCCTATGTCTTTGGCGGATACCTCTCCTGGCGCCTCTACCCGGAAACACGGATTTTCATCGACGGCCGCAACGAGGTGTTTGCCGAACTGGGGCGGGAGGTGGTCCAGGCCCGGGAGGACAGCCGGAAGTGGGCCGAGTTGCTGCAGCGGTACGAAATCGGCTACGCGTTGCTGGAATACAGCCCCCGGTTGGAAGAAACTTTGATCATGCCGCCCGGGGGGGGGGAACCGCGGGTGGTCTACCGACCTTCCTCATTCAACAAGTTTCCACGCAGCCAGTGGGCGCTGGTTTTCTGGGACGATACGGCGATGGTCTACGTCAGGCGCACCGCTGAGTCCGGCGAGCTGGTGACGGCCCGTGAATACCGCCACGTCTACCCCGAAAATACTGCCTGCCAGCTGGAGCTGATCGCCGACGGCACCGCTGACCTCGGGGAGTGCCGTCGGGAACTGCAGCGGAAGCTGGACGCCGATCCCGGCTGCCGCCGGGCCACTGATCTGCTTGCCGCTCTCCCTCACTCCTCCTGATCCAGGTGCTGCCGGATCACCGGCGGCACAAAGATGCCGCCCAGGTCTTCGCCACGCAGCGCTTCGATCAGTGCGCTGCATTTTTCCCCGGCAGTTGCGGCCCGGTCGAGGAGGATCAGCCGGCGGCCGCGCAGGACACAGGCCCCGCTGCGCACCGTCAGCTCCTGGTCCGGGGGCGTCAGGGGCGAGGTGCGGATATCGAAATCCAGGCGCCGGGCCAGGTCGAGCAGCAGCTGCAGGCGTGCGGCATCATCCATCGTCCGGCTCCCGGTCCTGGATGCGGAAGAAGGCCTTGACCTTCGAGAGTTCGGTGACCCTGGGGAAGGCGGGCAGGCTGTCGAGGAACACTTTGCCGTAGCGCTTGCGGGTGATGCGGTTGTCCAGTACGGCCAGCAACCCGTAGTCGAGGGTCGATCGGATCAACCGGCCCAACCCCTGTTTGAGCTCGATCACCGCGCCGGGCACCTGGTAGCCCATGAAGGGATTTTCACCCGCTTCCTCGATGCGGGCCATGCGGGCCTGGACCAGCGGTTCGGTGGGTACCTCAAAGGGCAGGCGGTCCACCACCACCGCCGAAAGTGCTTCGCCACGGACGTCCACACCCTGCCAGAATCCCCGGGTGGCCAGCAGCACGGCATTGCCGGCGGCGCGGAACTCGTCGATCAGCGCGCGCTTGGGCATCTGCCCCTGGGTCAGCATCGGGAAGGGCAGCCGCCCCTCCAGCAGGGAGCGGGCGCGGTGCATGTTGCGGTAACTGGTGAAGAGGAGAAAGGCCCGGCCACGGGTGATGGCGAGGATCTCGACCATCCGTTCAGCGGCCTGTTCGATGAACTCGGGGTGCGTGGGTTCCGGCAGATCGGGCGGCAGGTAGAGGACGGCCTGTTCTTCGTAGAGAAAGGGTGATGAGACCTGTCGCTCATGGCAGTCGCCGGCACCAAGCCGTCGGCGGATAAAACCGAGGTCGCCGCCCACGGCCAGGGTGGCCGAGGTGAGGATCGCGGAATCGATACGGCCGAACAACCCCTGCTCCAGCAGCGGAGCCACCTCGATGGGCGAGGCGCGCAACGTGCCCCCGCGGGCGCCGCGCAACTCGCACCAGTAGACATAGTCGGGGTTCTCCATCTTGAGGATCAACCCCAGTTCTTCACGCAGCAACAGGGCCCGGCGGGAGAGAGCTTCGGCGTCCTCGGTGGGGATCTGCCCGCCGGTGGCTGCTGCAACCAGCGCGTCCCGCAGTTCCTCCAGAACTGCGGCCAGGGCGGATCCCCGTTCCAGCACGCCGCTCTCTGCCAGCCGTCCGGCATCGAGGACCAGGCGGTCTTCCCGTGACTCATTCCCGGGTCGCAGGCGGTGCAGTGCGGCGAAGAACAGGTCGGCCTCCACCGCCAGTTGCTGCAGTTGCTGCGCGGCGGCAGCCGCTTCGTCACCGGCACCAGCGGCGGCCAGCAGGCGGCCGGCATCGCCGGCCAGGTCGTCCAGGCGCCGGCGGCCCACCGTGGTGCCGAAATGGGCACAGGCCACGTCTTCCACCAGGTGGGCTTCGTCAAAGATCAGGACACGGTATGGCGGGAGAATCTGGCCGAACCCCCCTTCGCGGACCGCCATGTCGGAGAAGAGGAGGTGGTGGTTCACCACCACCAGGTCGACGTCCATGGCGCGCTGGCGGGCCAGGGTGACGAAGCAGTCGCCGTACTCGGCGCAGTCCGACCCGAGGCAGGTCTCCCGCCGGGCGGAGAGGGCGGTCAACAGGGGTGCACTCTCTTCCAGTCCCCGCAGTTCGCCGAAGTCGCCGAACTCGCTCTCCTCGGACCAGCGCTGCAGGCTGTCCAGCAGCGGTCCGTCTGCCGTTCCCGGGAACAGGTTTGGCTGGGTCCGGGCCTGGGCCAGCCGGTGGCGGCAGAGGTAGTTGGCCCGGCCCTTGAGGTAGCAGTAGCTGAAGTCGGCAGGGTGATTTTCGGCAAGAAAGGGCAGGTCGCGGTAGAACAGCTGTTCCTGGAGGTGGCGGGTGCCGGTGGAAATCACCGCCGGGACCCCGGCCTCGACGATGGCGGCGAGGTAGGCCAGGGTTTTGCCGGTGCCGGTGCCCGCCTCCACCACCAGGTGTTCGCCGGCGATGATCGCCTCCAGTACCGCCTCGGCCATCTCCTTTTGTCCCGGGCGGAACTCGTAGCCCCCCAGTTCGCGGGAGAGAATGCCGCCGGGATCGAAGAAGTCGCTCAGGCCGTGGTCGGGCATCGGGCCATGGTTCATGGTTGCGGGGGCTTTTCGATCAGATCCAGGCGCCGCTGGTGGCGGTCTCCGCCAAAGGAGGTGCCCAGCCAGGTGTGCACCATGTCCAGGGCCACTTCGCTGCCCAGCACCCGGCCGCCCAGCACCAGCAGGTTGGCATCGTTGTGTTCCCGGCTCATCCGGGCGGTGAAGGCGTCGTGGCACAGGGCGGCCCGGACCCCGGGAACGCGGTTGGCGGCGATGGACATGCCGATCCCGGTGCCGCAGATCAGGATCCCGCGGTGGTACTCTCCGGAGGCCACGGCCGTGGCGATCTTGAACGCGTAGTCGGGGTAGTCCACCGAACTCTCGTCATGGCAGCCCAGGTCCACCGCTTCGAAGCCGAGGCCGGCGAGGTATTCCCGCACCGTTTCCTTGAGCTGGAAACCGCCGTGGTCGCTGGCGATGGGGATGGCTTCTCCTCGGACTGCGGGTTCGGGCATCGTGCGGTCTCCTCACATCTGTGGAGCGGGCGCTCAGCGGCGGCCCAGCTCGCGGGGATAGGGGCTGTACAGCCGCTCATATTCGTCGAGAGCATACTTGTCGGTCATCCCGGCGATGTGGTCGGCCACCAGGCGGACAAAGGCCGGGCTGTTGTGATAGTTGCGGCGGATCTCCTCGTCCACTTCCTCGAGGCCGAAGTCGCGCAGGTAGGGCCGGCCGATCGCGTCACGGTAGCGAAGCAGGACGTAGCTGTCCAGCTGCCGCGGGTTGGTGTAGTACGAGCGGAACAGGGCGGTGACAAAGTGCCGCGCCCGGCCGTCCGAGCGGTTGACGTAAAAACTGTTGATGATGTAGCGGTAGATGAATTCCTTGAGGTTGTCGAAGAGGTTCCGGCCCTTTTGGGAGAAGGCCACCGCGTCGCCGGGCAGCTGGTGCAGCTCCTGGCGCAGGTCCTTCGACGTGCCCAGCCCCTGCTCTTCGCTCCAGCCATTGAGCCGGGTCCAGGAGGCGCGGATCACGTTGGTCACCAGCAGGTGGATCAGACCGCGGATCAGGGTGTTCTGCCGGCGGTAGCGCTGGCTCATGGCGCTGTAGCTGCTGCCCAGCCGGCGGACGACCTCGCGGGAGATCTTCAGCCGTTCCACCACCCCGAAATCCACCTCCCCGGCCCGCAGCCCGTCTTCCAGGTCATGGGCCTGCTGGGCGATCTCGTCGGCCAGGGCCACCACCTGGGCCTCGAAGTGCGGGATCCGCTCGCGCTCGATCCCCTCCCAGCGGAAATCGGGGTATTCGATCTCCCCACCGCTGCGGGTGTGCTTGAAGATGCCCTCCCGGGTGGGGTTGGTCAGGTTGATTCCGGCGTGGGAGTAACGGGTTTCGATCAGGTCCACCACCCGGATACTCTGGAAATTGTGTTTGAAGCCCCCGGCGGCGCGCAGCAGGTCCGGCCCGGTATTGTCCACCTCCACCTTGCCGGAGAGGATCTCATTGAGGATGTTCTCCCCGCTGTGGCCGAAGGGGGTGTGCCCCAGGTCGTGGCCCAGGGCAATGGCTTCGGTGAGGTCTTCGTTGAGATTCAGCGCCCGGGCCATGGTGCGGCTGATCTGGGCCACCTCCAGGGTGTGGGTCAGCCGGTTGCGGAAATGATCACCCTCGAAGGGAATGAAGACCTGGGTCTTGTGCTGCAGTCGACGAAAGGCCCGGGAATGGATGATCCGGTCGCGGTCCCGCTGGAACTCGGTGCGGTAGACGAAGTCGCGTTTTTCCTCGTCCAGCGGGTGGGTCCGGCCGGCCCAGGCGCTGCGCATGGCATAGGGCGCCAGCCGCCGGTCTTCAGCCTGCTCCAGCCACTCCTTGTCGATGACCATTTCTCTGTCCATGGGAAAATAGTACTCCAACCGGGCTCTGCGATACAATAAGCCACGCGTTTGACCCGGTCGTTGCCCCGCGGATATCATGTTTTCGCTGTTCCCGCCTGGTATGGGTGACGGTGTAGGACAACCGGCTAAAGGAGAAAGAGGAGATTTATGGACGAGAAAATACTCAGGGTCGGGCACAGCCCCGACGCTGACGATGCCTTCATGTTCTATGCCCTGGCCTGTGGCGCCGTGGCCATCGAGGGCTATCGCATCGAGCATGTGATGGAGGACATCGAGAGCCTGAACCACCGGGCGATGACCGGCGAACTGGAGGTCACCGCCGTTTCGGCCCACGCCTTCCCGCTGCTGGCCGACCGCTACTGGATCATGGCCTCCGGCGCCTCCATGGGCGAGGGCTACGGCCCGGTGGTGGTCTCCCGTGAGCCCCGCTCCATCGAGGATCTCCGCGGCCTGAAGGTGGCCACGCCAGGCCGGTTGACCACCGCCCGTCTGCTCAGTGATATCTGGCTCGAGGGAGCCACTGCCGTGGATATGGACTTCGACCGCATCATCGACGCTGTGCTCTCCGGCGAGGTGGACGCCGGGGTGCTGATCCACGAGGGCCAGCTGACCTATGGCGGCCAGGGCCTGCACAAGGTGGTGGATTTCGGTGAAAAGTGGGAGAAGGAGATCGGGTTGCCCCTGCCGCTGGGTCTGGACCTGGTGCGCAAGGACCTGGGGCGCGAGATGGCCGGCCGCATTTCGGCGGCGATCAAGGCTTCGATCAAGCACGGTTACGAGAACCAGGACCAGTCGATCCCCTACGCCCTGCAGTTCGGCCGGGGGCTGGACCACGAAACCGGCTCGAAATTCGTCAAGATGTATGTCAGCGAACTGACAATCGATATGGGGCCGCAGGGGAGAAAGGGCCTGGAAACCCTGTTTCGCCTGGGCCATGAGCGAGGGATCATCGAAACGATCCCCGAAATCGATCTGGTCTAGTGCACGCCGGCCCGGTTCCCGGCGGGGAAGAGGGTGATGAACAGCATCTGGGTAGCGCTGATCGGGGCGGTCTGGCTTCTGCTGGCCTACCATCTGTACGGCCGGTTCATCGAACGCCGGCTCGCCCGCACGGACCCGCACCGCAAAACCCCGGCCCACACCAGCTACGACGGGGTGGACTACCAGCCCACCCGGCCGATGATCCTTTTCGGTCACCATTTCGCTTCCATCGCCGGGGCCGGCCCGATCATCGGGCCGGTGGTGGCGGCCATGGCCTTCGGCTGGGTGGCCGGCGCCATCTGGATCCTGCTGGGGGTGGTGTTCATCGGGGCCGTTCACGACTACATGGCATTGACGGTGAGCATCCACCACGACGGGCGGAGCATTTCCGACACGTCCCGCGAACTGGTGGGCCGGCGCTCCTGGCTCCTCTTCCAGGTCTTCGTCTGGATCGCCCTGGTGCTGGTGATCGCCGTCTTCATCGACGTGGCGGTCCGCTCATTTCAGGCCAATCCGGAAATCGTGCTCCCCGCCTTCGCCCTGCTGCCCATCGCCCTGCTGTTCGGGCTGGTCAACCACCGCTGGAAGGTCCCCCTGCTCTTCAGCACGCTGGTATGCCTGGGGCTATTTGCTCTGGCCATCGCCGCCGGTGCCTGGCTGCCCATCACCCTGCCCGGCAGCCCTGAAACGGTGTTTCGACTCTGGTTCCTGATCCTCGCGCTGTACGGCTGGGTGGCCTCGGTGCTGCCCGTATGGATCCTGCTCCAGCCCCGGGACTACATCGCCAACTGGGTCTTGATGATCGGTATCACCCTTGGCGCTCTGGGATTGTTCGTCGGCGGGTATCCCATCACCGCCCCGGCCTTCACCGGGCTGGTCAGCGCGGATCACGGCCCGATCTTTCCCATGCTGTTCGTCCTCATCGCCTGCGGCGCGGTTTCCGGCTTCCACTCCCTGGTGGCCAGCGGCACCTCGTCCAAGCAGCTGGACCGGGAGAGCCACGCCAGGCTGATCGGGTTCGGGGGGATGATCCTCGAGGGCGGGGTGGCCCTGCTGGCCCTGCTGGCGGTCACCGCCGGCCTCTACTGGCAGGGCACCGCACCGCCGGGCAGCGAGCAACTGGTGCTGCAGAATATTGAGGGCGGTCCGGTGATCGCCTTCGGCGCCGGGTTCGGCCGCTTCGTGGCGCCCTTCTTCGGCATGACCTTCGGTTTGATGCTGGGGGTAACCATGCTCAACACTTTTGTTCTCACCACGCTGGACACCTCCACCCGGCTGACCCGTTTTGTCACGTCCGAGGTTCTGGGCACTGTCCACCCGTTGTTCCGCAACCGTTACCTCGCTTCGGCCCTGGCGGTGATCCCGGCTTTTCTCCTCGGGGTGTCCGGCGGCTGGAAACTGCTCTGGCCGCTCTTTGCCTCCTCGAACCAGATGATCGCCGCGCTGGCTCTTTTTGTGGCCACCGCCTGGCTGGTGAGCCGGGGGCGTCCCTCGATCTACACCCTGCTGCCGGCGCTGTTCATGCTGGCCACCAGCGTCAGCGCCTTTGGCTGGCAGGCCTGGCGGCACTTCTTCCTCGACGGCGGCAGTCCGCTGCTCGGTGCTCTCTGTCTGATGCTGCTATCACTGGCCCTGGTGGTTTCCTTCGACGCCCTGCGGGCCGTGCGGCGTTACTCTGCACAGCGTGTTCCCGTTCCGGAACGCACCGCGCCACGACCGGTGGGCACAGGGGGATGATGAAAGCCGGGAAGCACAGATACGCCGTCAATCTGCTGCTGGCCCTGGCCGCGTTGCTGTCCGCAGCGGTTCTGGGCGAGCTGGGCCTGCGGCTGTGGAAACCCCGCCAGGTGATGATCCAGCGGCAACCGGCCATCTACCTGCGGGACGAGCTGCTGGGCAGCCGTTACGCCCCCGGTGCCAGCGGTTTGATGCACCGCTGCTTCGAGATCGACAACCTGGTGCACACTAACTCCCTCGGCTTCCACGACGTGGAGCACGACACCGTGGAGGGGGCGCTCCAGGTGGCGGCCATCGGCGATTCATTTACCGCCGCTTTCGAGGTGCCGCGGGACCGGGGGTGGACCCGGCTGCTGCAGCAGCACCTGAGATCCTCCGGGTTCCCCACGGCCGAAGTTTCCAATCTCGGCCAGGACCATTCGGGAACCGACGTCCACCTGGAGATTCTCAAACGTTTCCTCGAGGACCATCAGCCGAATGTGGTGGTGCTCGCCTTCTACGAGAACGATGTGGACGACATCCAACGGAGCGGCTTCTTTCGCGAGACCGTTGACGATACCTATGTGATGGTCTACGCCACGCCGGAGCAGCGGGAAACGATCCTGGAGCGGATCGGCAGCGACGCTCCGGGGCCGGCAACGGTGTGGCTCTGTGACCATATCTACACCTGCCGGCTGGTGCGCGCCTTTTTCACCGGTGAGGACGATCTCTATTTCAACAACATCGTGGGGGTCAAGGGGAAGGGCCGGCCGGGTGCGGCTGCGGCGACCGGAATGCGAACCATCCTCGAGGAGTTGCTGCAACTCTCGAGGGAGCGCAATTTCATGCTGGTGCTGGCCCCGGTGCCGCCACTGCTCAGTCCCCGGGGGTCGGTCTGGCGGCTGCGCCACGAGACCGGTGTGGATCTCTTCCGGCAGCTCAATGTGATCAATGTGTTTCCGGTGATGGAACGGAAACTGAAAGAGGACGGACAGACTTTCGAGAAGATGTATTGGGAACTGGACGCCCACTTCAACGAATATGGCAATGAGGTGTTCGCCCGGGTGGTGAGCGAGGCGCTGGTGCAGCGGCTGAAAACGAGAGCGCCGCAGGCCGGCGCAAGGGAGGAGATGTGATGGAGACGGGAACCGCGGTGGTTGACCTGCGGAGCGATACGGTGACCCGGCCCGGCGCCGGGATGCGGCAGGCCATTGCCGAAGCCGTGGTGGGCGACGATGTCTTCGGTGACGATCCCACCGTGCTGGCGTTGCAGGATAAGGTGGCCGGCATCCTGGGGAAGGAGGCCGCGCTCTTCGTGCCCAGCGGCACCATGAGCAACGGCATTGCGGTGAAGGTGCACACCCGGCCCGGGGACGAAATGATCGTGGAGAGCGGCTGCCACATGTTCAATTGTGATTTCCGGGGTGCAGGTCAACTCGCTCCCCGGGGTGCGCGGTGTGATCACCGCCGGGCAGGTGGAGGCCGCGGTGCGGCCCATCGACGACCACTTTGCCCGTAGCCGGCTGGTCTGTGTGGAGAACAGTTGCAACGTGGCCGGAGGCACGTTGTTCCCCCTGGAGGAGATGGAGCGGATACGGGAGGTGGCCCGGAGACACGGCCTGAGAATGCACCTCGACGGGGCCAGGCTGTGGAATGCGTCGGTGGCCGAGGGTATCGAACCGGCACGATACGCGGCGCAGTTCGACACGGTATCGGTCTGCCTCTCCAAGGGACTGGGGGCGCCGGTGGGCTCGCTGCTCGCCGGATCGGCGGAACTGGTGCTGGAGGCCCACCGGGTGCGCAAGATGCTCGGCGGCGGGATGCGGCAGGCCGGGGTGCTGGCCGCCGCCGGCCTCTATGCCATCGAGCACCACTGGCAGCGGATGGCCGAGGACCACCGGCTGGCCCGCATGCTGGCCGAGACCCTGCACCCGTTGCCCGGGGTGGAAGTGGACCTGGAGGCGGTGCGGACAAACATCGTGATGGGCCGGCTGTGCCGCGAGGGCTGGACCACCGAGCGGTTCACCGAGGAACTGGAAGCGCAGGGAGTGCGGATCACCCGTTTTGGTGCCGACCGCTTCCGTCTGGTCACCCATCTCGATGTACAGGAAGAAGCCGCCCAACGGGCGGCTTCGGTGTTCGAGCTTCTTCTGGGTTGAGCCGGTGTTCAGATCTTGAACGGGAACTTGGTGGAGGAGAGGTAGGCCCGGGCCTCCTTGCCGCCGCCGCAGCGGATGCTGAACGGGGAATCGGTTTTGAACTGCAGGCTCGAGTCCTTGCCGATGGTGTGCGCCTTGCCATCAACCTTCACTTCCACGCTCCCATCGATCCCGCGGACAAAGATTTCGCCTTCTGGAATCGAATTCTCGTGGACCTCGCCCTCGGGACGGATGGCCAGCACGCCGACATAGAGATTCTGCCGGGCGATCATCCGGGTGAAGGTCTGGAAGTTCCATCCCTCCTTCTCGGACATGTAGGAGACACCTTCGTCCTTGTGGGCGAAGGAGACCTTTTCCTTGGCCTCGTCCTCGATCTCCAGCAGGAACTCGAGGTTCTTGCCCATGGCTTCAGCCATCCGGAGCAGGGGGATGAGGGAATACTCGACCTTCTGGTTCTCATATTTCCAGATGGTACTGAGCGGAATGCCGGAGAGTTTGGAGAGGCGTTCCAGCGTCAGGTTCTTCTCCTTCCGCGTCTTTTTCAGCTTGTCGCCAATCTGCGAATGGAGGGTGGTCATGGTCTTCTCACTCATCATGATGTTTTCTCCTTCTGGGGCTGTTGGTTGGGTCTATGGAAATCCACTTTTCTTTGACTCAGCTTTGGTGTTCCGAAAAACAACTTTCACGATTTCGTTGTTTTTCCATGGATTGATAGTAATCGTAAGTTTTTATTTATCGAGAACTTACCATTCATCATTTCTTTTTGAATAGATTCCAACATCGACCGGACATGTTCACCATACTGCAAATTTCCGCTTAATGCAAGGGTATAATTACTATACCCGAAATTAACAGAGGATATTGTTAGGAATAGTTGGCTGTGTATGGAATGACTGCGAGCTGCCGGCAGTCATTATTTGTTGAAAGGAAAACTGTAACTATGCTGGAATGACCAGTTATAGGACATGATTCCTTCAATTCTGATCTGAATCCGAGATCGTTGAACCTCCCGGTGGGTTCTGCTATGGTTCGCGGCAAGAGGAATAGATCGTGTCACCAGCATCTGTACCCGCACACTCAAAGCGTGGATCTCTCGGCCGCTACCTGGTCGCCGGTCTGGCCGGTGGACTGTTCGCCGCCAGCCTGCTGTCTTTCATCGACTGGTGGCTGATGCTGCGCCAGGCCGGCCGCGGGGGGGGCGGTGATTCCATTGCCGCCCTCTGCTACGCCTACCTGCTGCTCGGACCGGCCGGGATCTGTGCGGGTCTTTGTCTGGCCCTGGCGGCCACCATGCGCGAATGGTATTTTCGCCTCACCCGTGCCGGACGGATGCCCAGGCGTCTTCAGCTTGCCCGGATCACCTTCATGTTCTCCTTCATTCTGGGGGGCGGGGCGTTACTGGTATATGGCTGGATGCCGCACTGGCTGCGGACCGGGACCAGGCCTCCCTGGTCCACCGGATGGTTTTTCACCTTCCTCCTGGCGGGGCTGGTCGTGGGGTCGGCCCAGCGGTTCCTCCTCTGCCGTTACGCTGACAAAGTGGGGCCGCGTGTCCCGAAACTGTTGAAAGCAGCCGTTGCAGCGGTCCTGCTCATCATGCTGGCCTCGGCAGCAGCCGGGTGGCAGCTGACCTCAGGAAGTCGCAACAACTCCCGGACGGTGTGGACGGCACCGGCGGTGGCCGCGGTCAACCGGGCTGGCCCCGGCAGTGGGGGAGAGCGGCCGGACGGCCTTCCGGTGGTGGTCCTGCTGCTGGACACCCTGCGCTGGGATGCACTCTCCTGCTACGGCAGCAGTGATATCCGCACCCCGCACCTCGACCGCTTCTGCCGCGAGGCGGTGCAGTTCGAGGTGGCCCGGGCCCAGGCCTCCTGGACCAAGCCTTCCATCGCCACCCTGCTCACCTCGACCCATCCCCGGCGGCACGGGGCCCGGGGCCGGGCCGACCGGATAAAACAATCTGTCCCGTCGCTGGCCGGTCTGTTCCGGCGTGCCGGATACCGTACCGGCGCGGTGGTGGCCAACGGCAACCTCTCCCCGGCCTTCGGCTTTGCCCGGGGTTTTGACCACTACCGTTACCTCCGCCCCGATTTTGTCCTCGGAGCCGGGGGCCGGGCACTGGGCCTCGGCTCCTACCGCATCGCGTCGGCGGCCTGGCAACGGGCGGCCCGGGGCCGCCGGGACCACCGGTATTTCAAGCGGGACGCCGCTGAGGTCAACACCGCGGTGCTGGAGTGGCTCCAGGGGTTGAACTCGGACAGTCGCGGGGCGTTCTTTCTCTTTGTCAACTACGTCGACCCGCACGATCCCTATTTCAGCCACCCCTATGACGGACGGGCTCTCGGTGCGGTGGACGGCAAGTCACCCTCCCCCCAGGTCCGTGAGGAGATGGCCGAGCTCTATGGCGGTGAAGTGGCCTTTCTCGATCACCACCTGGGCCGGTTCTTTGCCCACCTGCGCCGGCTGGGCCTCTATGACCGGTCGCTGATCGTGGTCACTTCGGACCACGGCGAAGAATTCCTCGACCATGGCGGCTGGTGGCACGGGCTGACTCTTTACGAGGAACAGGTCCGTGTCCCTCTGCTGGTCCGGCTTCCCGGCGAAACGAGCAATGGGCGTGCCACCGCCGCAGCCGGGCTGATCGATGTGGCCCCGGGGCTGCTGGAGCTGGCCGGCCTCGGTGAGCTGATCCCGGAGGCGATGTCGGGGCAAAGCCTGGCCCGCCTGCTGGGTGATGAGGGGGTGGGCAACAGCGAGCCGCAGAGATCGTTTCACGCCGATGAACTGCTGGACGGCAACGAGCTGACCAGCCTGATCGAGGGGCGTTGGAAATATGTCCGGGCCAATTCCGCCAACCCCCGGGGCCTGCCCCGGGAAGCGCTCTATGACGTTGCTGAGGACCCCGGTGAGAAAGTCAACCTGGTGCGGCAGCGCCCTGAACTGGCCGCCGCCCTGGCCGCCCGGCTGGACCGGCTTCTTCAGGCGGGCGGCCAGGGACGGACGGAGTCGTCACCGGTTGAACTTGACGCGGAAACCACCGAGCATCTCCGGGCCCTGGGCTATCTCCGGTAGGGCCGGTTGGCCGGCGGCAAAACCCTTGACAGCACATCTCGGCAAGGCTATATTTGGCAACCCTTCACGGGGAGCCCTGAGGATGGCGGTTTAGCTCAGGTGGTTAGAGCACACGGCTCATATCCGTGGTGTCCGGGGTTCGACTCCCTGAACCGCCACCATTTCTCCCAGCAGTGTCGACAACCGGGTTCTTTCCGGCGAGGCTCCCATGACACGTGCCGTCTTCCACTCCACGATTTTCCAGCATGACATGCTGCGCGAGGGGGACGGTGTGGTGGCGGCCCTTTCCGGGGGGCCCGACTCCACCGCACTGCTCTGCCTGCTCATCGGTGTCAGCCGCGAGTTGCGGCTGCGGATCCACGGCGCTCACTTCAATCACGGCCTGCGCGGGTCCGAGGCGGACGAGGATGAGGCATTTGTGCGGCTCCAGTGCAAGCGTCTGGAGGTGCCATTCACCTCGGCCAGGGCCGGGCAGCCCCCTGGAAAAGGTGAGAACATGGAGCAGTGGGCCCGGGAAGCCCGCTACCGGTTCCTGGAAGAGGTGCGAGATGAACTGGGTTTCCGCAGGATCGCCCTGGGGCACAACCGGGACGACTTGGCCGAGACGCTGCTGATGCGTCTGATCAGGGGCAGCGGTCTCAGCGGCCTGGCCTGTCTGCGCCCGGTACGGGAGGACGGAGTGATCCGGCCGATGCTCGGCCTTTCCCGGGCCGACCTGCTGTTGTTTTTGGAGGAACTGGGTGAATCCTTTCGCGAGGATTCGAGCAACCGTGACCTCCGCCGTCTGCGCAACCGTGTACGGCACGAACTCATCCCGCTGCTGGAGCGTAAATACAATCCCCGGATCGGGGAGCGGTTGGCCCGCACGGCCGGCCTGGTCCAGGACGACGAGGACCAGCTCGATCTGGCCGCGAGCGTCGAGCTGTCCCGGCTGCTGGCGGAAGGGGAAGGTCCGGTGGAGATGTCCTGCCGTCGGCTGCTGGACCTGCCGGCCGCCCTGGCCCGCCGGGTGGTGCGCGGGGCGTTGCACCGCAGCCTGGGCCACCTGCGGAGTGTGGACAGGAGCCACGTGGAAGCCGTGCTTGACCTGGCCTCAGGGGCCGCCGGTGAAAAGAGCCTCGACCTGCCGGGGGATGTTCGGGCGCTGGTTTCCTATGACCGGCTGATCTTCGAAACCGGTCCGGCCATGGGTGCCCCCGATCCGTGGCAGCGGCCGTTGGCGATTCCGGGCCGGACAACCATCGAGGAGTGCGGTCTGGACGCGGTGGTTACCCTGGGCTCCGGGCCGGAGATTCAGGTGGCGGAGTGGCCGGATGTCAGCACCACGGTGCTGCTGGACGGGACCGCGGTGGGGGAGGCGGGGCTTGTCCTGCGCTCCTGCAGGCCCGGTGACCGTTATTGTCCGGCGGGAGCGCCGGGCAGCCGTAAGGTCAGCCGCATGCTGATCGATGACCAGGTGCCGCGCCACCGCCGTTGGCGGGTTCCGCTGCTGGCCGCCGGTGACCAGCCGATCTGGCTGCCCGGGCATCGCCCGGAGGCCCGGTGGGGCTGGCAGGCAGGCAGCGGTGCCGCATGTCTTCGATTGGAACTGCGGCCGGCCGGAAGCTGTGAAGGAGAGTGACATCCGCCGGATTTTGGACAGCCTGTGGAAAAAATATTGCATGAGCAGGGAAAAAAACTGTTTGTTTTACAAAACCGTAGATCTAATTTATAATGTATTCAATGTTTAAACAGATTATGATCCGTTTTTAGCTTCGGGTCACGGAGGCCCCATGGTGTCGTCAGCACATATCCGACAGCTCACTCTCTGGTTGGTGATAATTGTCATCGCTATCATGCTCTGGCAGGTGCTGAAAAGCACCCAGACGACTGAAGAAGAGATTATTTTCAGTCAATTCATCGAGTATGTGAAGAGTGGGGAAATCCGCCAAGTCAGTATCACCGGCCAGAAGGTGGAGGGGAAATACACCACTCCGCGGGACGGCGGTTTCGATACCTTCCGCACCTTCTCGCCCAAGTATGACGGGCTGGTGGATTTTCTCCGCGAAAACGAGGTCCGGATCGAGGCAAAAGAGGAGAAGGAAAGTGCCTTCCTCCTCGTCCTGGTCCAGTGGGGGCCGATGATCATCCTCATCGGTATCTGGATCTTCTTCATGCGCCAGATGCAGAGCGGCGGCAACAAGGCCCTCTCCTTTGGCAAGAGCAAGGCCAAACTTCTTTCCAGCCAGCAGAAAAAGGTGACCTTTGCCGATGTGGCCGGGGTGGACGAGGCCAAGCACGAGCTGCAGGAGATCATCGAGTTTCTCAAGGAGCCGCAGAAATTCCAGAAGCTCGGCGGCCGAATTCCCAAGGGCGTGCTGCTCACCGGCGCTCCGGGCACCGGAAAGACGCTGATGGCCCGGGCCATCGCCGGCGAAGCCAGCGTGCCCTTCTTCTCCATCAGCGGCAGCGATTTTGTCGAGATGTTCGTCGGCGTGGGCGCTTCGCGGGTCCGTGACCTCTTTGAGCAGGGCAAAAAGAACGCACCCTGCCTGATCTTCATCGACGAGATCGATGCCGTGGGGCGCCACCGCGGCGCCGGGATGGGCGGAGGGCATGACGAGCGCGAGCAGACCCTGAATCAACTGCTGGTGGAGATGGACGGTTTCGAGTCCAGCGAGGGGGTGATCCTCATCGCGGCCACCAACCGGCCCGACGTGCTCGATCCGGCCCTGCTGCGGCCGGGCCGTTTCGATCGGATGGTGGTGGTGGACCGTCCCGACGTCAAGGGCCGGGAGGGCATCCTCAAGGTACACACCCGGAAAATTCCGCTGGCGGAAGATGTGGAGCTGGACGTGCTGGCCCGGGGAACCCCCGGATTTTCCGGCGCCGATCTGGAGAACCTGGTCAACGAGGCGGCCCTGCTTGCCGCGCGGCTCGACCGGCCGGCGGTGGAGATGGACGACTTTGAGAAAGCCAAGGACAAGGTGCTGATGGGCACCGAGCGGAAGAGCCTGGTGATCAGCGAAGAGGAGAAGAAGAACACCGCCTACCACGAAGCCGGGCACACCCTGGTGGCGGTCTTCCTCGAGGAGTCCGACCCGATCCACAAGGTGACCATCATCCCCCGGGGCCGTGCCCTCGGTGCCACCCAGCAGTTGCCCATCGACGACCGGCACACCTACACCAAGCGGTACCTGGAGAACCGCATTGCCATTCTGATGGGCGGACGGGTTTCGGAGGAGATGTTCCTCGACCACGTGACCACCGGGGCCGGTGATGATCTGAAACGGGCCACCGATCTGGCCCACAAGATGGTCTGTGAACTGGGGATGAGCGAACTGGGGCCGCTGACTTTTGGCAGCAAGGACGAGGAGATCTTCCTCGGCCGAGACTTTGTGCAGTCGAAGAACTTCAGCGAATCCACGGCGATGAAGATCGACGATGAAATGCACGAAATCATCATCCGCAATTACAAAAAGGCCTGGGACCTGCTCGAACAGCGCAAGGACGAGTTGATTCGGGTGGCCGAGGCGTTGTTGGTGAAAGAGGTTCTCGACGGGGATGAGGTTACGGCCCTGGTCGAGGGCAAGACGTTGGAAGACCTGGTCTTTTCGGATGCAGGCGGAAGCCCGGCCGACGCCGGCGCCGGCCGGGAGACGGAGACGGATGCGGAGAGTGAAGAACCCGCACCGGAACCGGCTGATCCCGGCGGCACTGGCGAGGTTTCCCCGGACGAGCCGGAACGACCGGACGGCGATCCGATAACCTAACCCCCACGCGAGTTCACCTGTCCGGTGTTTTTCGGGCTGACGGGAGGACGGGCCATGCCTGTTCCCTGCTGCCAGGTTGACGCCAGGAGTCTGTGGATGTCCGGAACCGTCCAGCAGAGAGCGGGGGAGGGGCAGGAAGCTGCCGTTCGCCCCTGTTTCCCGCTGGACTGGGGCCCCCGCGGGTTGGAAACCGGGCGGCGGACGTTGGTGATGGGGGTGCTCAATGTTACCCCGGACTCGTTCTATGACGGCGGTCGCTATTATGCGCCCGGTGCGGCGGTAAACCGCGGACTGGAGATGCTGGCTGCCGGGGCCGATATGGTAGATGTGGGGGGGGAGTCCACCCGGCCGGAATCCGTTCCGGTGGATGCCGCGGAAGAAGCGGACCGGGTGCTGCCGGTGATCGGGGAACTCCACCGCCGGGCACCGGAGGCGCTGATCTCCATCGACACCAGCAAGGCCGTGGTGGCCGCCGCGGCCCTGGAGGCCGGCGCTTCGGTGGTCAACGACATCAGCGGTCTGACCTTTGATCCGCAGATGGGCGAAACCGCGGCCCGTTACCGTGCCGGGCTGGTGCTGATGCACATTCAGAACCGGCCGGCGGACATGCAGAAGAAACCGATGTATGGCGACGTGGTGGAGGAGGTTTCCAGCTTTCTCGAAGCGTCGCTCTCCCGGGCACGGGCGGCCGGGGTGGCGGCTGAAAAGATCGCCGTGGACCCCGGCATTGGGTTCGGCAAGACGCCGGCCCACAACCTGGCCCTGCTGGACCGGCTTTCCGCCCTGCACCGGCTGGGTCGGCCGGTGCTGGTGGGGCTCTCGCGGAAGAGTTTTATCGGCGCCGTCCTCGGGGGCGAGCCGGAGCAGTGCCTGGCGGGCAGTCTCGGTGCGGCGGTGGCCGCCGCTTTCCGCGGAGCCCACATCCTCCGGGTGCACGATGTGTCAGCGTCGGTGGGCGCCCTCCGCATGGCCGACGCGGTTACGGCCGGCGCACGATGGAGCGCAGGGGAACAATGATCGAATTTTTCAGACAGTTCCAGCTGTTCGGCACCTTCACCCTGATCGACGCGGCGGAGATCCTGCTGGTGGCCGTGCTGATCTACCAGCTCTTCCTGCTGATCCGCGGTACCCGTGCGGTGCAGATCGCCCTCGGCATCTTCTTTCTCTCCCTGGCATTTTACCTGGCCCAGATCTTCAAGCTGCGCACCGTGCACTACATGCTCGACTACCTCTTCGCCAACATCGTGATCATCGTGGTGATCCTGTTCCAGAGCGAGATTCGCAAGGTGCTGGCCAACTTCGGCCGCAACCCGCTGTTTCGCCGTTTTTACAGCGTTTCGCTGGAGGAGATCTTTGCCGAGATCGTGCTCGCTGCCACCACCCTGTCGGCGGCGCGGACCGGGGCGCTGATCGTCATCGAGCGGGAGACCGGCCTCCGTGATCATATTGAAAAGGGCGTCAAGCTCGATGCCATGTTTTCTTACGAACTGCTGGTCTCCATATTCAACACCTCCTCACCGCTTCACGACGGGGCGGTGGTGGTCCAGGGACGGCGCATCTCAGCGGCGCGCGTGTTCCTGCCCCTGACCCAGCGGCTGCTTTCCGACGAGCGGTTCGGGTCGCGGCACCGGGCCGCCCTGGGGATCACCGAGGTGACCGATGCGGTGGCGGTGGTGGTGTCGGAGGAAACCGGGGGAGTGTCAGTGGCCCGGGACGGAAAAATCACAGAGGAACTGGGCAAGGAGGAACTGCGCCGCCTGCTGCTCAACCTGTTCAAGGGCATTTCCACCGCCGACAAGCGCGGCAAGGGAGACGGTTCCAGCCGCACGGTGCCGCCGAGAAAGAAGGAGAGTGCTCCGGCTGAATAGGGAGCTGGAGCCGAGGGGACATGCTGAGATTCAATCTCTTTCGCAACACGGGGCTCAAGCTGATCTCGGTCCTGCTGGCCGGCCTGCTCTGGCTCTTCGTGGAGAACGAGAAGACCGGCCTGAAGAGCGTCGAGGTGGCCCTGGAGTTCACCAACACTCCCGAGACGCTGGTGCTGATGCCCGAGAGCCGAGAAACCATCACCGCGGTGATCCGCGGCCCCGAAGCGCTGCTGCCCAGGCTGCGCGAGGGGAGCCTCACCGCACAGGTGGACCTGCGGGCGAAAACCTTTGGCGAAACTCGCTTTCTGCTGACCCCGGAAGACGTCAGCGTGCCCTACTGGGCCGAGGTGGAGCGGGTGGAGCCGCTGCAGTTCACCATCAACCTCGACCACAAGGCTTCAAAAGTGATACCGGTGCTGGCCTATCCGGCGGGCAGCGTGGCCGACGGCTACGTGTTCAAGGATTCCCTGGTCAATCCGTCGCGGGTGACCATTGCCGGGCCTGAATCGATCATCGAGGGAGTGCGGGAGATCTGGACCGACCCGGTGGACATCGACGGGAAGAGCGAGTCGTTCCAGCAGACGGTGGAGGTGCGGGCGGCCAAACCGGGCATCGTCATCGAGTCCGTGGAAGACTATATCGTCCAGGTGGTGATCGTCCTGGAGGTGGTGGAGCGGTACTTCGAGGGTGTACCGGTTGTGGCCGAAAATCAGCAGCATGTGCTGGAGCTTGGCCAGGACAGCGTGGAAGTCTGGCTGGGGGGGCCGCGCCTGCTGCTGGACCAGATCAGGGCCGACCGGCTCTCCGCTGTCCTCGACATGAGCGGTCTGATCCCCCGTGCCGAGGGATACGAACTGGCACCCGCCATCCGCTTCACCCCGCCGCTGGCCGAGAGGGACCAGATCGAAGTCTCCTTCTACCCGCCGGGGGTGAGGGTCAGGTTGCTGGACAAGGCCAACGGGAACGGATTGTCCACCACGGGTTGACCGCGGGGGATTATCCGTGAAAGTCTGTGGAAATCTCTTGAGCTTTGCTGCTGTGGAGCCGATTTGTATATCGGGCACGAAAAAAAAGCAGTCTGAAAGGGAAGCGGTGTGAGGAAACTGTTTGGCACAGACGGGATCCGGGGGAAAGCCGGCGAGCCGCCACTGGACGAGGAGACAATTTCCAGGCTCGGGTTGGCCCTGGGCCGCAAGTTCTCCCGGACGGCTGATGGGCCCGGCCTGCTCATCGGCCGCGACACCCGGGAGTCCGGTGGCTGGATTGAAGAGTCACTCTCCCGGGGGTTCAGGGCTGCCGGCGGCAAGGTGTCGCTGGCCGGTGTCATCCCCACCCCGGCCGTGGCCGGCCTGGTTCGCACCCAGGGGTTCCATGGCGGCGTGGTGATCTCCGCTTCCCACAATCCGTTCCATGACAACGGGATCAAGGTCTTTTCCTCCAGCGGTTTTAAACTGCCCGACCAGGAGGAGGCCGACCTCGAGCAGCTACTGGCCCAGGGAGGGGAACTCCCCACCACCGGGGCCGGCACCAATGGCACCGGTCACGAAGAGGAATACCGCCGTCTCTATCTCGAATCGTTGCGCGAGGCGCTGATCGACGACGTCACCTTTGACAAGATCCACGTGGTGCTGGATTGCGCCAACGGGGCCGCCTCGGGGCTGGCCGCCGACCTTTACCGCTCCCTCGGCGCCCGGGTCACGTCCCTGTCCGACACTCCCAACGGCGTCAATATCAACCTTGACTGCGGTTCGCTCCACCCCGAGCGCCTGGCCCGCACGGTCATCGACGAGGGGGCCGACCTGGGCATCGCCTTTGACGGTGACGCCGACCGGGCGCTCTTTGTCGACGGCAAGGGCCGGCTGGTGGACGGCGACCACGTGCTCTTTATCTGCGGCCTCCACCTGAAGAACCGGGGCATCCTCAAGGACGCGCACATCGTCACCACGGTGATGGCCAACATCGGCCTGCAACTGGCCCTGGACCGCGAGCAGATCACCATGGAGCGGACCCAGGTGGGGGACAAGTATGTGCTCGAACGGATGGTGGAGACCGACGCCATGCTCGGCGGCGAGCAGTCGGGGCACATCATCTTTCTCCACCGCGCCACCACCGGGGACGGCATGCTCACCGGGTTGAAGGTGATCGAGGTGATGGCCGCCACCGGCCAGAGCCTGGCCGACCTGGCCGATCCGGTGGTCAAGTATCCGCAGATCCTGCTCAACCTCGAGGTTGCCTCAAAACCGCCCATCGAGGACCTGCCCCGGGTGACCGAGACCATCGCCGCTGTTGAATCCGAGCTGGCCGGCCGGGGGCGGGTGGTGGTTCGCTACTCCGGCACCGAGAACCTGGCCAGGGTGATGGTGGAGGGCCCCGACCAGGAGTCGATCCAGCGTCAGGCCCAGTCCATTGTCGACGCCCTGGTGAGCAGCATCGGTTGAGCGGGCGCCCGCATCATTCCGACGAATAAAATCTCGTCTTTTTCCGTATCCCCATCCGTATGTAATGAGTGAACAGCAATGGACCGGGCCGGGATGCGGCCGCTGTGCTACAATGCGGTTCATCCACGCCAGTATCGGCAACCCGCCATACATTTGAATGAAAGGAGCTCAGGCCATGCAATGGGACAACACGCCGGGAGGTGCCGGGTCGGGCAGGGAGTTCACCCCTGACGACCTGCTGCAGTACATGCGAAAGTTCAAACCCTCGTCCGGAAAGGCGGCGCCGGTGGTGGTCGCCGTGCTGGCCATCATCCTGGTGCTCTGGCTGGTCACCGGGGTCTACATCGTCGGTGCTGACGAGGAGGGTGTGGTGCGGCGTTTCGGCAAGGTGGTGCGGACCACCGGGTCCGGGCCCCACTACCATCTACCTGCTCCCTTCGAGAGCGTGCTCAAACCCAAGGTGACCAAGGTCTTTCGCACCGAGATCGGTTTCCGCACCATCAGCCAGGGGCCACCGGCCAAATACGAGTCGATCGTCAAGGAGGCGCGGATGCTCACCGGTGACGAGAACATCATTGTCATCTGGTTCGCGGTGCAGTTCAAGATCAGCGACTCAATGAGCTACCTCTTTAACGTGCGCGACCCGGAGAAGACACTTCGCGCCTCGGCGGAAGCGGCCATGCGTGAGGTGATCGGCAGCAACGACATCGACACTGCGCTGACCACCGGCAAGGCCGAGGTTGAAAGCAAGTCCCAGATCCTGCTGCAGGAGATTATGGACAGCTACGAGTCGGGGATCATCATCGAGCAGGTCAAACTGCAGACGGTGGAGGCGCCTTCGCAGGTGATCCCGGCGTTCAAGGACGTGGCCAGCGCCCGGGAGGATCGGGTGAAACTGATCAACCAGTCCGAGGGCTACCGCAACGACATCCTGCCCAAGGCCCAGGGCGAGGCGGCACAGATGGTGGCCCGGTCCGAGGCGTATTCCGCGGCCCGGGTCAGCCGGGCCCAGGGTGATGCCGAGCGGTTCAACAAGGTGGTGACCGAATACTTCAAGGCCCGCGACGTGACCCGCGACCGGCTGTATATCGAGGCGATGGAGGAAATCGTCGGCAAGGCCGACCGGATCATCCTCGATTCCAAGGCCGCCGGCGCAGTGCTGCCCTTCCTCCCCCTGGGACGGCAGGGCACAGCGACACCACCGGCCACAACCTCGGGACAGTGAAACCTCTGCGGCCCGCGCCGGCCAACGGCGGGGCCTTCGCCATGGAGCGTAAGTAAATGAACAAGAGCCTGTTGATCATATTGATCCTCCTCGCCGCGGCGCTCATCGTCATCGGCGGAACCGTTTTCACCGTGGACCAGACCCAGAGCGCGGTGGTGCTGCAGCTGGGGAAACCGGTGATCGTTCACGAGACTCCCGGTCTGAAATTCAAGATTCCCTTTGCCCAGCAGGTGACCTTTTTCGACAACCGCCTGCTGGACTACGACGCCGCCCCGGAGGAGATCGTCTCCAAGGACAAGAAGACGCTGGTGGTGGACAACTTCGCCAAGTGGCGCATCGTCGACCCGCTGAAGTTCTACCAGGCCCTGCGCAGCGAGCGCCAGGCCCAGAGCCGTCTGGACGACATCATTTTCGCCGAGGTGCGGGTTTCGCTGGGCACGCACACCCTGATCGAGATCGTCAATGAGTTGCGTTCGGAGTTGATGACCAGCATCACCGCCCGCTGCAACGAGACGGCGATGCGCGATTACGGCATCGAGATTCGCGACGTGCGGATCAAGCGTGCTGACCTGCCGCCGGAGAACGAGCGGGCGGTCTATGCCCGAATGACCGCCGAGCGTGAGCGGGAGGCCAAGCGCTACCGTTCGGAGGGTGAGGAGGAAGCCCAGAAGATCCGCGCCACCGCGGAAAAGGAGCGGACGATCATCCTCGCCGAGGCCTACCGCCAGTCCGAGGAATTGCGGGGCAACGGTGACGCCGAGGCGACCGCCATTTACGCTGCGGCTTATGGCCGGGACGAGGAATTCTACCGCTTCACCCGCAGCCTGGAAGCCTATCGCCGGTCGATCAAGGCCGGCACCACCCTGGTGCTGACCCCCGATTCGGAGTTTCTGAAATATCTCAGGCGAAGCAGGTAGTACGGCATCGAAAAACTGAACGGCACGATCAGGAGGCCGGCCCTTTCCCGGGGCCGGCCTTTTCTTTTGTCAGGGCGTGGTTGGCGTGGGCAAAACCGGCCGGGGTTCCGGCGTCATACAGCTCGCCATCGAACAATACCCCGGTCATCCCGTGCCGGCGGATGATTTCCTGCAGCACCGGTACGTCGTCCAGCTCCCCATCCCCCCCCTGTTCCCGCCGCTGGCGGGCCAGGTAGTAGAAGAAATGCTCACCCAGCACGTGTCTTGGGGAAGAGCGGTAGGGTGATAGCGCACTCGCCAGCGGGTAGCGGCCCTCCCCCTTGTCCTGCAGTTCCTCGATGCTGAAACAGCGTCCCGGCAGGTCTTCACCAGTGTCCAGCGGCCGGCAGCGCACCCCGCCGCAGTTGTCGATGAAAGCGGCCTGCTCCGCCGTTACCCGGGAGAGGGCGATGGTGTCCAGCCCGTGGGTTGCCCGGGCCTCGATAAGCCTCGAGGTCACCTGAACGGGGTCGGTGAAGATATTGTCCGGCAGCAGCAGGGCAAAGGGGTCGCCGTCGACAAAGTCCCGTGCCTGCCAGATGGCGTCGCCCAGGCCCAGGGGCACCGGCTGTTCGAGAATGAGGAAGCGGGCCTCTTCGCGCATCAGTGCCAGGTCACCCAGGGCCCGTGCCGACCGCTCATCGGGCGTCTGCAGGTCGTCCAGCGGCCGGTGCAGAAAATATTCGGCGATTGCCCTTTTGCCCGGAGCGCTGATCACGCAGATCTGGCGGATCCCTGATTGGAAGGCCTCCGCCGCCGCGTAGTGAATCATGGGGATGCC